>Ga0164318_10004451_pt1 | contig 13478 bp, 14 predicted proteins | sample GuaBasSedimGuay9_FD_113734 | JGI IMG/M metagenome (GOLD analysis project Ga0164318, IMG submission 113734) | Subseafloor sediment microbial communities from Guaymas Basin, Gulf of California, Mexico - Guay9, Core 4571-4, 0-3 cm | ecosystem: Environmental > Aquatic > Marine > Hydrothermal vents...
CCCCGCCTATGTGCGACCACTTTTCTGCGAAGGAATTGGGCCGTTTCGCTGGATTGCCCTCTCGGGAGATCCGGAAGATATTTACAAAACTGATGCCAAAGTCAAAGAGTTGATTCCCGATGATCCCCATCTCCATAACTGGCTCGATATGGCGAGAGAACGGATTCAGTTCCAGGGGTTGCCAGCCCGAATCTGTTGGGTCGGATTGAAAGATCGGTCTCGCCTCGGTCTGGCGTTTAATCAGATGGTTGCCAGTGGGGAACTCAAAGCCCCGATTGTCATCGGTCGGGATCATCTCGATTCCGGTTCGGTTGCCAGTCCCAATCGTGAAACCGAAGCGATGGCTGATGGCTCTGATGCCGTGTCTGACTGGCCACTCCTGAATGCCCTCCTCTCCACTTCGGGGGGAGCAACCTGGGTCAGCTTGCACCACGGTGGCGGAGGTGGAATGGGGTTCAGCCAGCATGCCGGAATTGTCATTGTTGCTGATGGAACAGACGCAGCAGCTAAACGACTGGGGCGGGTATTGTGGAATGATCCAGGTTCCGGGGTAATGCGCCACGCCGATGCCGGCTATCCACTGGCAATTCAATGTGCCAGAGAACAGGGACTTGACCTGCCAATGCTGGAGGATAAAAACAATGAATAAGCTAGAGATCAAACCGGGCTTTCTGACTTTAAAACAGCTGCGCCGGGTCTATGAAAAACCACTCCAATTAAGCTTGTCCCCCGACTGCCTGGAAAAAATCGAGGCCGCGACAGCAACCGTTCAACAGGTGATCGCTCAGGGACGGACCGTTTACGGGGTCAATACCGGCTTTGGCTTGCTGGCAAATACCCATATCCCGGATGAAGAACTCAAGCAACTCCAGCGCTCCATTGTCCTCTCCCATGCGGCAGGGGTCGGTGAGTTGATGGATGAAGCCACCGTCCGGCTGTTGATGGTACTTAAAATCAACAGCCTGGCACGGGGATATTCAGGGATTCGGCTGCAAGTGATTGAAGCTCTGATCACCCTGGTTAACGCGGAAGTCTACCCCTGTATCCCACAAAAAGGGTCGGTCGGGGCATCGGGAGATCTCGCGCCGCTGGCCCACATGAGTACGGTTTTGCTCGGCGAAGGGGAAGTCCTCTACCACGGTGAACGATTACCGGGGAGACAAGGGCTAGAAATCGCAGGTCTACCCCCCTGCACTCTCGGACCCAAAGAGGGATTGGCTCTCCTCAACGGAACCCAGGCTTCCACCGCTTTTGCCCTGAGAGGGTTATTTGCTGCCGAAGATCTGTTTGCCGCTGCCATTGTCACTGGTAGCCTCAGTGTTGAAGCGGCACTGGCAAGCCGCAGCCCCTTTGATGATCGGATCCATCAGGTGAGTGGTCATCAGAGTCGGATTGATACCGCAGCAGCTTACCGCCACTTGCTCGATCACAGCCAGATTGAAGATTCGCACCGTGCCTGTGAATCGGTACAAGATCCCTATTCACTCCGCTGTCAACCACAGGTCATGGGAGCCTGTCTGGAGCAACTTCGACATGCTGCTGGAGTTCTACAGACTGAAGCGAATGCGGTTTCAGATAACCCTCTGGTTTTTGTCGAAGAGAACGATATTCTTTCAGGAGGAAATTTTCATGCCGAACCGGTGGCGATGGCAGCGGACAATCTAGCTTTGGCGATTGCCGAAATCGGAGCCCTTGCGGAAAGACGCATCGCCCTATTAATCGATAGCAATTTGAGTAAACTGCCCCCGTTTCTAGTTGAAAAAGGGGGATTAAATTCAGGATTCATGATCGCCCAGGTGACCGCAGCGGCCCTTGCCAGTGAAAATAAATCTCGTGCTCATCCCGCATCGGTTGATAGTTTGCCGACCTCGGCGAATCAGGAAGACCATGTTTCGATGGCCACCTTTGCGGCCAGAAGGCTGGGGGAAATGGCTGACAACAGTGCTGGAATTTTGGCAATTGAACTTCTCGCCGGTTGTCAGGGGGTTGATTTTCGGGCACCGCTAAAAACTTCCGCCCTTCTTGAGCAGGCGAAGCAGTGCTTGCGCGATGAAGTCCCTTTTTATGCTCAGGATCGCTATTTTGCCCCCGACATAGAAAAGGCGAAAAGCCTGGTTCAATCAGGTCTTTTCGCCAAATTTATTAATGCGGAGGTTTTGCTAAGCAGATAATTTTTAGTCAGTCGCCTGCTCTTCCGGGGGGAACAGTTCGTCAAAAACCTCTTTGACCGTTGATATATGATCTGCTTTCCAGGCATTTGTTCCACAGAAAATCAGGCCGGTCTCGGTGTCCCCCTTTTGAGAACGATCCAACGCATGGACAATACAAAATCGTTCACGTGAGGTCTGGTAAGCACACTTTTTCAAACAGGCTGACGGGCAATAGACATCAAGATCAACATCGCGCTGCCGAACCTGTTCGATATTTTTCCGAATCGCCCGACCAGGCAACCCTGCCGGGCTCATGATCAAACCGATATCATCCTTGCTGCAATCAAGATAAGCCTGTTTGAATTCATCGCTGGCATCACACTCCTCGGTCACGACAAAGCGCGTCCCCATCTGCACACCATCAGCCCCCTGGGCCAGTGCATATTGAAGATCATCATGATCCCAGATGCCGCCAGCAGCAATAATGGGAATATCCTGATCCCATTTTGTTTTAAAATACTCTTTAACCCCACGGACAGTCGCATACTGATCGTAGTCACCGGTACCGATCTTCTCCATTTTTTCACCCAGATGACCCCCCGCGGTATCGGGGTCCTCAACCACGACGGCATCGGGAAAACGATTAAAGTTCTTATGCCATTTCCGGGCAATCAGCTCAGCGGCCTTCACCGAAGAGACGATCGGAATCAGGGCAACATCGGGAAAATCTGCGGTCAACCCAGGGAGATTCAACGGCAAACCGGCACCGGCGATAATAACCTTGACGCCCCCTTCACAGGCGGCGCGAACCATGTCTTCGTAGTTTTTAACCGCAACCATACAGTTGATCCCGATGATACCATCGGGAGCTATTTCATACGCCTTGCGTATTTCATCCAGCAGTGCCTGTCGGTCAGCAGCGAAATAATTGTGACCGTCGTAGTGATCGCTATTCAAAGCAAGACCCGCGGTTGCAATAATCCCGATACCACCATTCAACGCAACAGTCCCTGCCAGGCGGTGTGCCGATATCCGCACCCCCATTCCACCCTGAATCAGCGGGTAGGGAACATGGTATTGACCTATGGTTAATCCTCTAGACATAAAAACTCCTGTCAATGACAGCCATCAATAATAAATAGCTGAAACACATTTTCGATTTAATCAGGGAATATTATCAGCCTGCCCCTGTTAGAAATGTAATAGTTATGTAAAAACTGACTTGTAACGCCCTGATTTCAATGGTAATAGATAAACCATGAAACTGTTCCGGCGCCTTTTTCACCCCCTGATCACCTTTATTGCTATTCAAATTATCTGGATTCTGTTGCTGGTCTCCTGGATCTACTGGTTTATTGGCCGCCATCAACAATTAAAAGATCTGGCCAATAAATATCAGGTGGAGTGGCTACCTGCAACCGGCGACTGGCTGATCCTGACTGAGGGGATTCTGCTGCTGGTTGCCATTCTGGTTGGTATTTATGTCATTTTTCTCTACTGGCGGCGTCAGGCTTCACTCAATCGGTCACAACGTCACTTCATCAATCAGGTCACTCATGAATTAAAATCACCACTGGCATCACTTCAGCTCCACCTTGAAACGATCCAGATGCGCCAGACCAACCCGCAACAGTTGCAACAATTTGTCTCAAGAATGCAGGGGGACTGTGAGCGCTTAAACGGCTTGATCAATAATCTGCTGACTGCTGGAAAAATTGAACATCGCGGGGCAGAACTCAACCTGCAACAGGGCAACCTGTCACAGATGATAGAGTCTTATTTTTTGCGCGAGAAACAGAAGTTTCCCAAAAATGGAGAATTATCCTGGGAGATTGAAGCAGACCTTACCGCCCGTTTTGAAACGGATGCTTTTGAAACTGTCCTGCGAAACCTTCTGGAAAACGCAATTCTCTATGCTAATGGTCCACCTATTATTACAATCAAGCTAAGTCGGGATGGTGAAATGGCTCATTTGCGTTTTATCGATCAGGGAACTGGAATTCCCAGGAAATACCAAAAAAAAGTTTTCCAGATTTTCTATCGGATCCGGCACAGTGGAAAAACTATCCCCGGCAGCGGTCTTGGCTTGTTCATCGTTCGGAATGTGATTCGACTTCATGGGGGAAAAGTTTGGATTGAAAGTCTGGGAAAAGGTAAAGGGACAACCTTTCACCTGATGATCCCCCTGACAACAGAGAGAATATGATGAAGCAGAAAAAAACCCCCATATTACTAGTTGAAGATGAACCACACATCGCCCAGGGATTAATATTTAACCTGGAAGAAGAGGGTTATCAAATAACCCATGTTGAAAGTGGCGAACAAGCCCTAGAGCAACTGACAAAAAAAGACTATGCGCTGATCATTCTTGATCTGGCATTACCGGGGATTAGTGGTCTGGTGGTCTGTGAACGGTTGCGGGAAGAAGAAAACCAGATACCGATTCTGATGCTGACGGCCCGGGGAACAGAACAGGATCGGATCACCGGACTGAGCACCGGGGCAGACGATTATCTGGCCAAGCCCTTTAATCTCAAAGAATTTTTATTACGCGTTGCCGGTCTGCTACGACGGGCCAACTGGCAACCGGACAACTCTAAAAAAGAGCTATATAGTTTTGGCGACAACCAGATAAATCTGGAAACACATCAAGCGGTAACGGCTCATGGGACCATTCAACTGACCGGCCTGGAAATGAAGATGTTGCTGCTTTTTTTTGAGCAGGAAGGAAAAATACTCTCCCGGGGAGAGTTACTCAAACAGGTCTGGGGGATGTCACCAGAAACCGAAACCCGTACTCTGGATAATTTTATTGTCCGGCTACGCAAATATTTTGAAACCGAACCGACAAAACCTCGCTATTTTCGTACCGTTCGCGGGCGGGGATACAGTTTCATCCAGGAACCGGAATAGTTGCAAAGGGTTGAGGCAACTCCCTCCGAAGTATCAAATCAAATTGTCAATAGATTCCCTCTATATTATAATCAACCTACTGAGATTTAGCTAATTACAGAGAAATGAGATTAATTCTTTTCAAAGGAGAACAAGATGAAGGCAGTACTGATTAATGAGTTTGGTGCTCCAGATGTTATGAAGATCGGGGAAATTGACAAGCCACAACCAAAATCTGATGAAGTCCTGATCAAGGTTGTTGCTACCAGTATCAACCGCCCCGATCTGGTACAAAGAGTAGGAAACTATCCCGCCCCAGCTGGAGATTCAGAAATTCTTGGACTCGAAGTTGCTGGTACCATTGAGGAAATTGGCAGTAATGTCGACAATTGGAAAATTGGTGATCGGGTTATGACGCTGGTTGGAGGGGGTGGCTATGCAGAGTATGCCGTTGCTTACGCCAACCATTTAATGCCGATCCCCGACAGCATGAGTTTTGAAGAAGCAGCCTGCGTTAACGAAAGTTACATTACCGCATTTCTCAATGTGTTTATGCTTGGCGAACTGCAGGACGGCCAGACTGCGATTCTCCACGGCGGGGGCGGAGGAGTCAATACTGCAGCAATTCAACTGGCAAAAGCTCTCACCCCAAATGCTAAACTGATTGTGACCGCAAATCCCACCAAGATGGAACGGGTCAAAGCTTTGGGAGTCGACCTGGTGATTGATTATACCGAAACACCCGACTTCTCTGGCGTGATTAAAGAATATACCAACAAAAAGGGGGTCGATCTGATCCTCGATCATGTTGGCGCCAAATATCTGAAGCCAAATATGAACTCTCTTGGTTACACCGGAAAACTTGTGGTTATCGGTGTTATCAGTGGGATTAAAGCTGAATTAAATCTGGCCCTGATGATGGTCAAACGGCAACAAATTATTGGCTCGGTTCTCCGCAGTCGTCCGGTTGCTGAGAAAGGTGACATCGTTGCTGAGTTTACCCGCCGGGCTCTGCCAAAGTTTGCTGACCGGAGTATCGTCCCGATTATCGAAAAAGTTTTCCCACTTGCAGAGGTAGTCGCAGCCCACCAGATGATGGAAGAAGATAAGCACTTCGGCAAAATTGTTCTGAAGATTGCCGATAGCTGATTCAGGTATTATGATTAAGTGAGGAGAAAACGTCCTTTGGATCGGAACCGAAGGACGTTTTCTGCTGATCCATATCAACAAACACCCGTTCCGACATTTCATTTCAAACCATAAAAAATGAACACTCCCTACGGATGAACCTTTAAACCCGGTGGCACAATCGCCTGAGATGCGAGTTTAAGGACGGTGTCCAAAGGGATCAAACTTCTGGTTTTAGCAATAAACCCATTGACGTGGACAAAACGTATTTCCGGATCAGATTCAACCGAACGGAAATCAACGACCCTGTTGTCACCCAACCGGACCAGTTCCCACCCGGCTCCGCGGGTTGAGGGGGTGATACTCATAACCACCGCTTCATCGTTAAGAGCCCGGAGATACAACTCCATTGACAATTTAGGGTTATCTTCAATTTGGCTGACCAGAACTTTGAGGTGCCCTATGGGGAAGACTTGAGCCTCTTTTTTCAGCCGTTCAAGCCGAGTCATTTTCAAACCAACCATCTCGATCAGATCTTCTCCAAAATTTTTCATCAGCCCATAAAAAGAATCCTGCTCGGTCAATACTGTCACTTTTGAAAAGCAGGACAAAATATAACCATCAATAGGCGAAGAAGAGGCAAAAAGAATACTGGTATCGACACCCAGATATTCAGCAGTCCTGTAGGGACCACTGACATCCATCATACTCATCTGCTTATACCAGCCAAAAACCACCATAGCAGCGTCATGATATCCGAGATAAGTCATCACCAGATGAAATGCACAGGGAAGGTTTGACCCCTGATGATGATCAAAATTATGCATCTCCGGATCATGTTCCATCCCGACATCCACAACATAGGTATTGAGATCTGCAAGATCCTCGCTGGTCGCTTCACGGCGAAAAACCTCTGCAGAACCAAGGGTTGCCAGTAAAATACTTACCGACATAAAATCGTCTTTATGGGCAGTTCCCGGATGGGCAATAATTTTATACATCAGCTTATCCTGTTGCAAACGTCCAGCACTAAAAAACCGCTTCCAGCCTTTTGAATTCTAGCATAGGTTATGCTTGCGGTGGCTCATAAAAACATCTCCTGGTCATTTTCGTGCTCGGTACCCCGGATCTGACGAAAAGTTCAATACCACAATTTCCATCACAGTAGGGTTGATTTTCGCTCTTCCCACCGCTGTATAAATAAACCCATTCACACTCCCCTACCTCAAACCGAATCGGGGTATGTTCAGCGCCTTGATGGTGGCCAATTTATCTGAGTTCTATTCTCATCCTCAGATGAAAATTTTCAACCGTTTTCCATCGATAGTGTCGTACTATGTTGTTCCATGAAAGACCGTATCAATGCAATCATGAGATAGTAAACATAAGGATTAAACATGGAAAAAAATAATATTATTCTGATTGGGATGCCCGGTGCCGGGAAGAGCACCGTTGGAGTTATTCTGGCCAAACGGCTTGGCTTTGATTTTATTGATACAGATCTACTCATCCAATCTCAGGAAAAGTATCGGTTGCAACAGCTTATCGATACCCGGGGTCTGGATAATTTTCTTGAAATTGAGGAACAGATTTTATTGAACCTTCATGCGCAACATAGTGTTATTGCGACTGGAGGATCGGTCGTTTACAGTGAACATGGGCTAAAAAAACTCGGCAGGAGCGGTTATCAGATCTATCTTCAAATTGGACTTTCTACTTTACTACAACGAATTGCTGATATGGGTCAGCGGGGATTGGTCATGAACCAAGGGCAGACATTTGAACAACTCTATCAGGAACGGACCCCTCTTTACAAAAAATTTGCCGATTTAACCCTGACCTGCGAAAAGATGAATGCCGAACAGGTTGCAGTAATCATCGAAAATAAGATCGAGAGATTAGACCCGGCTCTGTCGCTTTGATCAATTACTGACAATCAATAATAAAAATACCTGGAGATTCTCCTACATATAATCACCAAATGGGTGTATTATGTCAGGTCTGTCCATTAAATGAAAAGTATTCGAACAAAGAAGGAGAATTCAATGAGCCCAGACCAGCTTGATGATCTACTGCGGAAAGGTATTGCCGCCACTGAGAAAGGTTATATCCACTCTGCCCAGGTTTTTCTTGGACAAGTCGCCGAACATCGAAACACCCCGGAACTTAACAGTTATTTGGCTTATTGCTTGGCCAAGGGGCAAGGAGAGATGCACTCTGCGGCAAAAACTTGCCACGAATCGATCAAACGCGAACCAAACAATTCACTCCACTATCTTATTCTCGGTCGTATTCTATTGATGTCAGGAAACAAAACCAAAGCGATAAATGCTTTTCATCTAGGGCTAAGAGCCAGTCCCAACCCCGCCATTATCGCTGAATTAAAAAAACTCGGTTTACGCAAGCCGGCGGTTTTGAAAAACCTCAAAAGAAATCATCCATTCAACCGGGTGCTCGGCAGGGTATTTGGTTTTATTGGTTTCAGATAGAACCTTCATCTATGGCGGGCGAGGAAACGATCTAATTCGTTGGCAAATTTCTGTTTATCCTTAGCTCCATAGGCAGGGGGACCTCCCGTTTCAACACCATTGCTGCGTAAATCATCCATAAAATTGCGTACCGATAATCGTTCCCGAATATTATCTTCACTAAAAAAATCTCCGCGGGGATCCAACGCATGTCCTCCATGACTAATTGTTTCCGCAGCCAGAGGGATGTCTGCTGTCACCACCAGATCTCCCGGTTCCAGCAGTCGGACAATTTCCTGATCAGCAACATCAGCCCCGGCTGATACTTGAATTGAACGAATCCAGGATGACGCTGGGTGGCCGAGAGACCGATTTGCGACCAGAGTTAATTGAATTTTCTTCCGTTGTGCCAACCGATAAAGAAGTTCTTTAATCGGTTTGGGACACGCATCTGCATCTATCCAAATTTTCACTGGCTACCCTTTGGTTGATTGGTTACCGTTCCAATATAAGTTTGGAACTTTTTTTCATTCTTGGCTATCCCTGCGAAATCGCCTGCAGTATAAATAATATGTCACACAGGCTTCACGATACCAACAATGGTGTGACAATATAAGGGAAAATCACCCTCCGAACCTTCTCACGGAAAAAGAGCGTCCCATGGCAAGAAAATTATCCCTGTTGTTACTCGCCATCGTGCTGACAACTGCAACATCATTTGCAGAAACCTTTCAGATTGATCCAGAACATACACAAATTAATTTCTCGATAAAGCACCTGGTCTTTTTCACCGTACAGGGAAATTTTAAAGAGTTTAGTGGATCGATTCAAGCAGACCCCGAAAACAAAGTTCTCATTGCAGTAAACGCAACCATCCAGGCCACTTCGATTGACACCGGCAAGGAGAAACGTGACAATTACCTCCGTGGCGAGGATTTCTTCGACATAAAACAATATCCAGAAATCCATTTTAAAAGTAAAAATATCACTGGCAGCGGAAACGATATCACTATGGTGGGAGATATTACAATCAAAGGGATCACCCAAGAGATCATCCTGAAAGGAAGTTTTTTCGAAACAACCCTCGGCCCACAAAAAAAACTCAGGGCCAAATTTGCAGCCACCGGGATAATCAAGCACCAAGATTTCAAACTGAGGGGGGACAATCCAACGAAAGCTGGCAAACTGGCCATAGGCGATGACGTTAAAATCGAGCTGAACGTTGAGTCAGTTATGCAATAATCAGCAGGCTGAAAGGGTGGCTGCGATCACCTTCTTTGCCTTTTTCCCCATCTATGCTTAAATATTATCCAACTATCAGGAGGAAAATCATGGCAAATCGCTATATCATGACTGCATTTGGTAAAGATCGGACTGGAATTGTTGCCGATGTGACTCGCTTACTTTACGAAAATGACTGCAATCTGGAAGACACCACCATGTCAATGCTCGCAGATGAGTTCACCCTCAGTTTGCTATTTTCAAGCCAACTCCCGGATATTGTCGAGGCTCTCACCAAAGAATGTCGCCGTCTGGAACTGGACAAGGGCATTTCTGCCTTTGTCCGCCCATTGCTGCAACCTCAGGAGGCAACTCAAGAGAGCTACAAAACCTGTACCCTGCACATTGAAGGGTTGGATCAGGCGGGTATTGTCTATAAAACCAGCCAATTTCTGGCTGACCGGCAACTCAGCATCATTCAACTCGATTCCGCCGCCGGTGCATCACCTCAGAGTGGTGCAACAATCTACAACATGACAATCCATATCCAGGTTCCAGAAAATCTCCCCTTTGAGCAACTGGAAGAAGATTTATCGACCGTTGCCGATGAACTGAGTGTCGATATCACCATGGAGCGTTAAAACCAATCGTATACAAAAAAGCGGGGTTGACTATTCAGCTGTCAACCCCGCTTTAGTTTCACCATCTTTTACAAATGGTTACTGCAATCCAGCAATCAGATAAATCAGGTTAAGCCTTCTTCCGCAATCGATCCATTGCCGCCTTCAAACTAACCCGCAACCTTTCGAGGACATCTGCCAACTGGGCAATTTCATCCCGCCCCGTCACTTTGATTTTTTCATCAACTTTCCCGTCAGCCAGATCAGAGGCAACTTTGGTAAAGTGGATTAGCGGTTTAAGAGCTCCATTAACTACGATAAATACCGAGAGCAAGGAGACAACCAGAATAGCACCCATAATTCCAATCAGTTTGGTTTGCAGTGCCTGTTGCGCCTGCGCTATTTTATCCAGTGAAAACCCGATACGGAAACCGCCCCAGTGCTTACCCTTGACATAAACAGGGGAAGAGATATCCCACATGGTCACCCCGGTATCACGCTTATAAACCTGTTGAAATGCAAGTTTAGTATTTTTTGCAGCAGCTAAACCAACGGGATCATTAAAAATTCTTTTAGTTCGGTTGCCAACCAAATCCCTCTGCTGATCACCGGTAATCGGCTGTTGATAGCGGGTATTATGGGTTGGCAGATAACCATTTTTGTCAACAGCAACGGCAAAAACCACCGAACCATCCTTGAAGAATTCATCTTGCAGTGCCAGAATCGCCTTATCCAGATAAAAATCGTATTTAGTATGATATTTTGCCGGCTCAAATCCAGGGATTAGCTCATAACTAGTATCAAAAGCGTCTTTGACACTGAAAACACCATTATCGATCGCTTCTTCCATTACCCGACCAATCAATTTAGCCCCAACAATTGACTCGATCTTCCCTCGCTCAAGTAACTGGACTTCGAGACTGTCACTTTGCTGTTTAATGATATAATAACTTCCAGCCGCAACCACGAGCGACAGGACAATAGTAACCAGAATTGAAACTTTGACACTAATTTTGGCAAACACAGTAAGTTCTCCTTTTCGTAATCTATCTAGATGTTATTTCTGTTTATAACCAATCCGTACTGCACCCCAGTGACGGTTTTGAATAGTTATTGGGATCGACAGATCACTCATGATTTCCCCGGTATCGCGGCTGTAGCGCTGCAATAAATAGGGTTCCTGATTGCGTGCCGCTGCCAAACCAGTTCGGTCATTAAAGAGTCTCTTGGTCCGATTCCACTTAGCGTTTTCTTCGACATCATCAGTCAAAGGCCTCGAATATCGGGAGTTGTGCGTTGGCAAGTAGCCATTACGATCTACTACGATCACAAAAACCAACCGTTTGTCGTAACCAAGAATTTTATCGATAATCGGCAGAACCACACCATCCGAAAAAATATCGTACTGGGTATGGAACTTTTGTGGATCAGTATCAGGGATTGGAATATAAAATGTGTCAAACAATTGTGGCACACTCAGCTGACCAGATGTCAGCAATAAATTGAATTGAGCACTCACTTCATTACGACATTTGACAGCCCACTGCCTGACCTTCTCATCAAAACGATCTAAATTTTGTGCCACACAAGGCGAAATTGCCAGTAGAGAGAAAATAGTTAGGAGCAACAATTGCTTACGTAGAAAACTCATTTATTTTGTACCTCCAGCCGATGATAAATGAACTCCCGCGGCACAAATCAATCCCCAGGAACCAAGGATGAAAAAATTAGTAATCGAGACAGTTCAACTGCACAATTATAATGATTATTTATTTAAAACTTTCTCATAAATATGTCAAGAAGATTTTACTTCCCGAGGGGTGAGATCAGGGAATCATTTCTGGTCGTCGGATCAAGATAAAACCCGGTAAGGAGCGGTCGTGTAACTGCGGAATTGCAGGGTGTCATGGGTTTCTAATAAAGAGTGGATTCGATCTCGATTGACGGGGTGAGAGACCCATTGAAAAACCTCCCCTTCAGAACACCATTTAACCTCAGGCGTTTCATCACTGGGGGTTAATTCACCGGATGCATAAAGGGCGGTAAAACATAAAATTAATGTTGTCGGGGCTGAAATTTTAGACCAGATGACCGTTGGTTTAGCATGGCTGATTGTCACTCCAGCCTCTTCCAGAACTTCGCGACTGAGGGCGAAAATGAGCGCTTCTCCCTCCTCAACTCTCCCCTGAGGTAATTCCCAACCACGGATGTGGTGCTTAACCAGAAGAACTTCATTATCCCCATTGCGGACTAAACAACTGACCACCAGAACATGTTTGGGAAGATCCATCAATTAATATCCCCACCCTTCCCTTGTAACTTTTCGGTGCGGGTCAGATGATTGACCGGGTCATTTTTCGGCAATAAAATCCAGAGACGCCCATCCTGCTTCATTTTACCGGCGACTTTGCCTGCCTCATTGCCCATTCCCCAGAAAAAATCGGCGCGAACCCGCCCCTTAATAGCGCCACCGGTATCCTGAGCAACCATCAATTGCTGCAGAGGGAAATCGGTTCCGGGAAAAATGGTAGAAAGAAAAACCGGAGCACCCAGCGGAATTGTACGTGGGTCAACAGCAAGACTGCGTAAAGCAGTGAGAGGAATCCCCAACGCCCCTGGGGGGGATTGAATATCAGCAGGTAACGATCTGAAAAAAACATAACTGGGATTTTCATCGAGCAATAACTGACCATCTTCAGGGTTCTGTCTAACCCACTTCAAAATATTCTGCATCGACATCTGATCCCGGGTCATCTCCTGACGTTCCAACAGAAGCTTGCCAATGGATCGATATGGATGGCCATTCTGATTGGCATACCCAACCATAATCAGCTCTCCATTGGGCAATCGAATTCGACCCGAACCCTGAATGTGTAAAAAGAACAGCTCAACCGGATCTTTCAACCAGAATAATTCATTACCTGTAAGGGGACTCTCTCCCGTATCAATCTCACCACGTTCAAAGTACGGAACCACCCGATTACCAACAATACGACCAC
>Ga0164318_10004453_pt1 | contig 13472 bp, 11 predicted proteins | sample GuaBasSedimGuay9_FD_113734 | JGI IMG/M metagenome (GOLD analysis project Ga0164318, IMG submission 113734) | Subseafloor sediment microbial communities from Guaymas Basin, Gulf of California, Mexico - Guay9, Core 4571-4, 0-3 cm | ecosystem: Environmental > Aquatic > Marine > Hydrothermal vents...
TCATAAGCCAATTTTTTTATATGACGAGCAGTCTGAAGGCTCCTTTGCCCTGGCTCTACAACCACAATAAAAAGATCCATACCTTTTGTGCTTCCCCTTCCTAAATGTTCCAACCCTGCTTCCATATCAACAATTACCGTATCATCTCTTTGAAGGAAGAGATGGCGAATCAATCCTTTCAAGAGCACATTTTCAGGGCAAAAACAGCCCCCTCCTGCCTGGGGAACTGATCCTAAAATAAGGAGCTTAACACCTTTATGATCTACAGAAAATCTTTCAGGGAGGTCATCTACTTTTGGGTTAAGTTTAAAAAATATCCCAAAAGAGCCTTTTTTTGCCCCTGTTCTCTCTTCAATAAGATTATTCATTTCAGCTATTGGGGTTAAGCCCTCAAGTTTATCTTTTGGGACACCAAGGGCAGAAGCAAGGTTAGAATCGGCATCCGCATCTATAGCGAGAATCCTTTTTCCATTTTCTGCTAAATAACGTGCAAGAGCACCTGCTAAAGTGGTTTTTCCTACCCCACCTTTCCCAGAAATAGCTATTTTCATTATTTTACTCCTTAAATTTTAATACTTTATTTTTAAAATGTCAAGTTGTGTTTTAGATTATCTGGTATAACTATTAAAAATTAAAGGTATTTTTTTATTTAAATTCAACCTTTTTATTTTCATATTAAATTATTGCTTTATATAATACTATAATATTTATTTAAAAACCAGACATTATAGAAACTCTTTAAAGATCTTTACACATTAACTTGATTTATTGCAAATAGTTTATATATTAAAATTGTAACATTTTTTTAAGTTGCACAAATGGAATATAAATTTTAATATTTTTAATAACTATAGTCTATAAGATCAAAAAGTACTCATGACAGATAGATTAAGGATAAAAAGAAAAGTTTTAGTAGTTATTGATGGAACTCCTATATCAGATAAAGCTGCAAAAGAAGCAGTAGATCTTGCGTGGGGTAGTGATCCATCTAAACCAGGTGAATTGGTTTCGCTTTTTATCACTCAACCATTATCAAACGAAAAACCTTTCTATTTAGAAATACCTAAAAAATCAGAAAGGGAAAAATGGGAAAAATTTCTTGATGATATATTTTTTGTTGTTGAGAAAGAGGCAAAAGCTGAAAATCTCCACGTAACAAGAGTCATAGAAGATGGAAATCCTGTAGAAGCAATATTAAAGGTTGCAAATGAAGAGATGGTAGATGTTATTGTAATGGGGAGTAGTGAAAGGTCTTTGATGCGGAGGGCTCTTATTGGCAATCCTGCTCACAAAGTATTGAATCATGCGAAATGTTCTGTTTATATTGTTAAAGGATAAAAGGAATTTTATTGGTTGGATATAAAACCTCTCCTTATAGACTTTTCTTCAAAATAAACTGTCTCTTTTCTCAAATACCGCAATATATCCATAAGGGTTTGTTTAATAAGTGGCTCTTCCTTTGGAAGTTCACTTGGTACCAACTCAAGGGTTAATGTAAAATTGTAAGAAGTATGTTTTAGATGATTTAAAAATCTTGTAAGTGGTAAAACCCCTCTTCCTGGAAACAGATGTTCTCTACCATATCCATAATCACTAAAATGAATATTTCTAATCCGATTTGTATGATAAAATTTAAAAAAATCCTCAATAAAGTTTGTATGAGCTGTTCCCATATGTGTGCAATCAAAAGTTAAGTATAAATTCTTTTTATTAATAAAATCTATCATATCTTCTGGTTTTTTTAAAATGTGAGGATTAAATCTTATCCTATGCTTTGTTATATAAGGCATATTTTCTATGCTGATCATTACATTTCCCTTTCCTACCTCTTTTTGGAAATCTTTTATTTTATATAACCATCTCTTAAAACTAAACTCAAGATAAGCCCAGGATGGTGGATGGAAATTTACTAATGGTATGGAAAAGAGATGAGCAAGTACTACTGTTCTTAAAAGTGATTTAATTGGATATCCCCAACCATCAATTGGATAAAAAGGGGCATGAAGGGAATAAACAGGTATTACTTCAACTACTTGTTGTAGAAGTTCTACTCCATCACTATCATGAAACTCTTGACCAATTACTACTTCTAAACCATCATAACCAACTTCTTTGGCTATCTTAGATACCTTTATAAGAGGGTAGTTATAAAGAGTACCAGAAGATAAAACTATTTTCATTCTGTTAATTAACTCTCTTTTTATTATCTATTTTATAGCCTATAATAATAAATTTAAAAAGTCTATTATTAAAATAAAATATTTCTAAATAAATAAGAAAAGAGGTTTCCAGTTATTAAAAATAAAGTAGAAGAAATACAAAGGTAATAATTTATGAGACTATACTCTACAATAAATTTCTATTCCGACTATGATGCTTAGGCTTTGGTAGTTGGAATAAAATAAAATTTATGGTATTGTTTATAAAAAATTTTGGCTAAAATTAATTTTTAAAACAAAAAATACTTTGACCTTTTGGGAGTTTAAGAGATTTCAAACAGTATAAAAGGGAAAATTTTTTGTTTTTTTATAATTTTAACTTTTATTTTTTGGTAAAAATTAAATAGTGTAGAAGGGTTCTTATTTATGGTGGATATATATCAAGGAATTGTTGATCTTTTAAATAATGAAGAGAACTTGATTTTAGCTTCTATTATAAGCCAAATAGGACCATCTCCTGCAAAGCTTGGTGCTTCATTTGTAATAAGAGAGGATGGAACATTTTTAGGTACACTTGGTGGCGGAAAGCTTGAATCAGATATCCTTACCCTTTCTAAGGAACTTTTTCATATAAGAAAAAATAGATTGATCCATATAGAGATGAAAGGTGAAGATGTGGCTGGTACAGATATGCTTTGCGGCGGTATTTTGGATATCTATTTAGAGTTTATCTCTAAAAATAGCAAGTCTGCTCTAAATATCTTTAGCGAAGCAGTTCGCATTAGGAAAAGAGGTGGCAAGGGAATTATTATTACATTTGTCTACCCTGAAACTGTCGCAAAGGATATATATAAATCATTAATAACCGAAAAGGAGGTAATCGCACCTGTTGAATCTGAAAAGATGATCCTATCGATTACTCAGAAAAAATTTAGTGAGTTATTAAGAAAAAGAAAACCAGGATTTTATACTTTACATAATGATGATTTAGTAGAGACAAAACTAACCTCAGTAAAGATGCAAGGGGTTTATTTAGAACCTGTGCTCTCTGTCCCAACAGTATATATTTTTGGCGGAGGCCATATCTCACAAAAACTTGTTCCTTTGGTTAAAATGGTTAATTTTAAGGTAGTGGTTATAGATGATAGGGCTGAATTTGCTGATCAAGCACGTTTCCCTGATGCAGATGAGGTAATTTTAGAGGATTTTTCAAAGGTTTTTGAAAAAATTCAGATTGATGAAACAAGTTATTTAGTTATTGTCACAAGAGGACATCTTTCAGATAATATATGTTTAGAGATGGCACTAAAAACTGATGCCATTTATATTGGAATGATTGGTAGCAGAAGGAAAAGGGATTTAGTTTATAAAGAGATCATTAAAAAGGGAATATCAAAAGAGGTTCTTGATAGAGTCCATGCACCAATAGGATTAAATATTAATGCAGAAACCCCTGAAGAGATTGCAATAAGTATTGTAGCTGAACTCATAAAAGTGCGTGGAGATAAATTACCACTCGGGAAGAAGGATTGGAAGGTTTAGTAAAACTCATTAAAACTTTTCTCAAAGTTTTATTAATATTAACTTAAAATTTTGATTTCTATTAAGAGGTTATATTGTTCAGAAAAGAAGAGATACCAATAATTACTGGGATTGTTATCCTATTATCATTTACTCCTATCTTTGGTAGTGTTACAAAGTTATATTATGTTTTAATGGAGCTTATTATTTTTGCTCTTGTCTTATATTCTTTTTTTCTTATATTACTTGATTTTGATCCTTATCATAATAAATACAAAAATAAAAAATATTCATTTCCATACCTTCCTTTTAAATGGATATTTTTAACATTTTTGTCTCTTATTATCTTTCAGCTTATCAAATTTCCTTTTTCTTTTATTGAACTTATATCACCTAAAGCAGCAGAAATCTATAATAAAGTAATTTTGTTTTTTGATTTAAATAAAGGGACATGGATTCCTATATCTGTTCATACTTATGGAACGATGGTAGCTTTTTTAAAAATTATCGCATATGGTTTCACATTTTATTTAGCATGTAATTTTTTTAGAGGAAGAAGAAGGCTCAACTTTATTTTATGGGTTATTGTTCTTTTAGGAACTATTCAGGCTTTGTATGGTCTTTTAGAGTATTTCAGTGGACATCAATATATTCTTTGGGAGAAGAAACACTATGGTCTTGATTGTGCAACTGGAACTTTTGTAAATAGAAATCATTTTTCAGGTTATTTGGAAATGATCCTACCTATTGCTTTAGCATTTTTTTATAGCAAACTCCATTCTAATTTTAAAGATATATTAATAAAGGATATCATAAGGGATCATGAATTATCCGAACATTTTTTCAAGATCTCTATATCTTTTTTCTTTATGATTCTTATGGGATTAGCGATATTTTTTTCATATTCAAGAAGTGGAGTAATAACAATTTTTTTAACGTTTATCCTTTTTTTTCTCATTGGCTTAGGATTAAAAAGGAGTTCATGGCTAATTTTAATTTTTATTGGGTTGTTAGTTCTGTGGGGAGCTCAAATAGGTTTAAAAACATTGATTGAAAGATTTATAGCAATAGGAGATGAAATAACAGCTAATGGCTCAAGACTAACTCAATGGAAAGATACCGTAAAAATGATAAAGGATTTTATCCTTTTTGGCTCAGGTCTTGGCACATATAAAGATGTTTTTCCAATATACCAAAGTTTTGCCCCAAGGATACAGTTTGACCATGCACACAATGATATCTTGCAGTTCCTTGCTGAAACAGGCATTGTTGGCTTTTCTATACTTAGCTATGGGGCAATAAAGATTATAACTTCGCTATATAAAATATGGAAAAAGCGTACTGGACTACCTTCATGGACCGCTCTTGGCAGTCTAATATCATTTATAGTTGTAATATTTCACAGCCTTACAGATTTTAATATGCAAATACCCTCTAATGCCTTTCTTTTATCCTTTATTTTAGGTATTGGAATTGGACAGAAAAAGGTTGATAAAAGATACTAATGCTTAAAAGCCCTTTGCCCTGTAAATACCATGGTTACTTTTGGGTTTGCTTCATTACAGGCAATTATAGATTCAAAATCCCTTTCAGAGCCACCTGGATGAACAATAGCAGAAACCCCCTCCTTGATTCCTACATCAACACCATCTCTAAATGGGAAGAATGCATCAGAAATCATAGCTGAGCCTATCAAACCAGCCCTTGCCTGTTTAGTCATAAAATCGATCTCTTCTTTCTGCTCCTTCCTTCTTTTCCCTTGGTTTATCTCCATCTCAAGTATTTTATAAGGAATACCATATTTTTTAAAGCATAAGGCATCTGCATATTTTGTATAGGCTTTAAAAACAGCTATCTCAGCTACTCCTACCCTATCTTGCTCACCAGTACCAATACCAATGGTTACACCATCCTTTACATAAAGCACAGAGTTTGATGAAACGCCCTGTTCCACTGCCCATCCAAATATCATATCCTCATATTCATTCTCAGTTGGTTCTCTCTCTATCCTGTACTCGACTCCTTTATAAACCGCAACAGCAGGCTTGAAATCCTCTTTAGAATTTATTGCATTTATAGGTGATTGCTGGACGATGATCCCTCCATCTATGAGTGATTTAAAATCAACAAAACGTAAGGTTTTATATTCTTCTAATTGGTCGATCCTTTTTATTTTTATGATCCTTAGATTTTTTCTCTTTTTAAGTATATCAACCACGCCTTCTTCAAATTCAGGAGCAGTAACAACCTCAAGATAGTTTTTGTTTATCAATTCAGCTGTATCTTTATCTATAGGACGATTAAAAACAACAGCTCCACCAAATGCAGCAATTCTATCTGCCATATTTGCTCTATCATATGCTTCAGATAATGTATTACCATAGGCAACGCCACAAGGATTATTGTGTTTCATGATTACAGCAGCAGGTTTTTTTGTTAGGTATTTAAGTATATTTAATCCATTATCAACATCTGTTAAATTAATCTTGCCTGGATGTTTGCCAGCTTGTATCATATCCTCTTCGGTAATAGAAGAGACCAAACCATTTCCTGGACTAACAAATTGGCATTCCCCCAAAATGAGATTACCATTAATAAGTTCATAAAGGGCTGCCTCTTGATCTGGATTTTCTCCATACCTTAAGCCCTTTTCTATAAGCTCACCGCTTTTTTCGTCTGGGATCTTCCATGTTCTTTTTTTATATACAAGTTTTTGTTCGCCAAATGTTATGGTCATGGTATCAGGAAAATGATCAGCCATAATAGTTTTATAAATCTTTTTGAAATCTTTAGCCACTTATAAGCCTCCTTTAGATGTAAAGTAGTAAAAGTAACTATATAAAGTTAACAATTCTTTTGTCAAGCTCTTAATCTATCTATAAGGTAATAGAAAAGGATTTGGAATGATGAAGCATATTTAAATATATAATCAAAAATGATGGGGATTAAGGATGTTCAATCTTTTTACCTTCTCCTTTTTTTAGACTTAAAGATACTCTTTTTTGATGATCTCTCCCTTTATACTGATAGTTGTCTGTTCAATCACAAGATCAAGATTTGCATTATCTATGGCTTTTTTCAAAATAAAAGGAAGCCCAGAGCAGCAAGGCACCTCCATTATGACAGCTGTAATCTTTTTGATATCAGCCTTTTTAAAGATCTCGGTAAATTTTCTTTGATATTCATTTATATCATCAAACTTTGGACAGCCCATCATTACAACTCTATTTTTGATAAAATCATTATGTAAATTTGGATATGCTACAGCTGCACAATCCGCGAGAATCAAAAGATCTGCTTTAATTAAAAAAGGTGCGAAATCTGGTATCAGATTGATCTGAACTGGCCAATGGGAAAGGGCAGATGATACTTCTTTATAAAAGGCTGATTCATTTTCCTTGGAAGATATATCATCTGGAGTAAATGTTTGAACAGTTGTTGACGGACATCCACATGCAAGCGTGCTCTCCTCTTTTTTACTGAGGTATTCCTCAACCGCATCCTCGTCAAAATCCTCTGCCTCTCGCTCAATAATTCTTAATGCACCTTTAGGACATTCTCCTATGCATGAACCAAGCCCATCACAATATCTTTCTGAAACCAATTTAGCCTTGCCATCTATAATTTGAATAGCTCCCTCTGCGCATGCTGGTACACATATTCCACAACCATCACAAAGTTCTTCATCTATTTCTATTATTTTCCTTTTAACTTTCATAAGATTTCCTTTTTTATCATTTATTATAGTTTTCCAAAAGATTTTTTTTAGCAAGAAATAAACCTGTTTCGGTAAAAAATGAATTATTGATTATTTCCTTTAGATTTTTTTCATCAATCTTAGATTCTTTAAGTTTTTCCTCTAAATTTACCACTAAATCCGCGTCATAAACAATCTCGAAATTGATATTTTCATTATCTTTCGGATGATGATGATGAGAAATGATATCAATTACTTCTTCTATTAATTCTTTATCAGCACCTAATCTTGTTAAAATATCATAAGCAACATGAGCTCCTTCCTCTTCATGATATTTTTCATAATCTTCTTTATACTTTTTTTCTGCTTCCTTAATACCTATATCATGCAAATAAGCTGCTATAAGAATAACAGCAATATTTCCCCCTTCATTCTTACTGATCTCTTCTGCATAACGAGCAACGCGTGTAGCATGACCGATTCGTTTGAAATCCTTCCCAAAGTAACGCTTCATCTCTATAGCAACCCTATCCTTTAGAAGCTCTTTTCTTTTCTCTATAAGTTCAGGTGGAAGTTCCCCCAAACACTGTTTTGCTTGAGGGCAATAAGATGCACAACCAAAATCCATCCTTGGATTTGTAAATCTATAACCACAACTTTTACATCTTTTGGTTGTCTCATCCTTAAAGAATTCAACTGGATAGCCACATTTTGGACATTTTACCTCAAATATGGCGTCATGCTTCCAGTAACGAGTATCCTGCCCTGGACATTTCATATTGATATCTCCTAATGCTTAATAATGGGATCCCCTGAATTTATTCAGGAGTTCCCATTATTTATAAAAAGGAAAAGTATGTCAATCTTGTTTTTCTTATTAACCAAGTATAACTTTTAGATCCTCATCAGGTGTAGAAATCGGTTTTAAATCAAAGTTTTTCACAAGCACATCTAAAACATTAGGGGATATAAACGCAGGAAGAGTTGGTCCGATACGTATATCCTTTATGCCAAGATATAAAAGAGTAAGTAAAATCGCAACAGCTTTTTGTTCAAACCAGGAAAGAATTAGAGAGAGAGGGAGATCGTTTACATCAACATTAAATGCCTTTGATAATGCCAAAGCAATCTGTATAGCAGAGTAGGCGTCATTGCATTGACCAACATCAAGAAGTCTTGGTATCCCACCTATATCACCTAATTCTTTATCAAAAAAGCGGAATTTACCACATCCGAGAGTTAAAACAATACAATCATTTGGGATCTTTTCTACAAGTTTGGTATAATAACTTCTGCCTGGTTTTGCGCCATCACATCCACCAATCAAGAAGAAATGCCTGATAGCTTTCCCTTTAACAGCCTCGATTACCTTATCCGCAACAGATAAAATAGCATTTCTTGCAAATCCTACCATAACAGATTTACCGTTTTTATCCTCAGGAAAGCCTGGCATATCAAGCGCTTTTTCAATAACAGGTGTAAAATCCTTGTTTTTTATATGTTTAACACCAGGCCAACCGACCAGACCAGTTGTAAATATATTATCCTTGTATGATTCTTTTGGTTTTTGAATACAGTTTGTCGTCATAACAATTGCACCAGGGAATTCAGCAAATTCCTTTGTTTGGTTTTGCCATGCAGTTCCATAATGGCCATAGAAATGAGAATATTTTTTCAACCCTGGATACCCGTGACATGGCAACATCTCTCCATGTGTATAGACATATATTCCTTTGCCTTCGCTTTGCTTTAATATCTCTTCCATATCTTTTAGATCATGGCCAGAAACCAGAATAGCCTTGCCTTTTTTTGCTCCTAAAGGAACTTTAGTAGGGACAGGATCACCATAGGTGCCTGTGTTTGCATTATCAAGCAGTTCCATTGTTCTTAAATTGATCTCACCACACTTAAGCACTAAATCTATCCAATCATTTATTGTTAGATCCTTATTTAAAGTTGCAGCCATAGCTTCATGAATAAAGCTGTACACCTTATCATCTTCTTTTCCTAATATTTGAGCATGATCTGCATATGCAGAAACACCTTTTAGTCCATAAATAAGTGTTTCTCTTAATGAAAGAATATCAGGATCGATTGTAGGATCAGATTTAATCCCAACCCTCTCCCCTTGCTTTATCAGTTCATCCATTGTTTCTGCTGGCTTAAATGTAGCAGCATCTTCCTTAAAATCAACCTTTCCCCCTGCTTTTTTTACCTTCTCCTTAAGTTTTTCCCTTAGATTCACACAATAATTAATCATATCAACAAAACGTTCTGGATCAAAATCTACATTTGTTAAGGTTGAAAATATAGCTTCAGCTGTAAAAACATTTACATCTCTTTCATTTACTCCTACTTTTCGTCCTTCACAAGCATAAAGTGAAAGACCTTTTACTGCATGGATAAGAAGATCTTGAAGAGCAGCAACATCTGGTTGTTTGCCACACACTCCAACCTTTGTGCACCCTTCACCTTTTGCAGTTTGTTCACATTGAAAACAAAACATAAATTTCCTCCTTTTTTCCAATTTTTGATTTATTGTTTTAATTTTAACAACAATCATCCGCAAGATCTTTGACTTAAGTCAAAAAATCTTTTTTATTTTTTGATTTTTGCTTCAATTTTATTGATCAAAACATCCATTCCAACTCTATTAACTATATCACCAAGTCTCTCACCTTTTATGTTATTCTCCATATAAAAATCGAGTATGGTTTCAACTATCTTTATTGTTTTTTCCATTGAATAGATACCAGGAATTTCCTTTGCAAGTTGAGGATGCCTACCGAGCTTGCCACCTATTATTATTTTATAACCATTTTCTGATGCAGAGATTGTCCCTGTAGGACAAACCTTTATACAGCTTGCGCAATTAAGACATTTATCAAAATCAATAAAAGGTTTTTCATCATTTATAAAAGAAAGAGCATCTTCTTCACAAGCATCTTGACATAACTTACATAAATTACAACCTTTATCTGTTACCTTTGGTTTGCTAACAGCAATTAAGCCTATATCAGCAATCTGTGGGCGGGAACAACTGTTTGGGCAATCAGAAATGGAGATTCTAAACTCATGGTGTATCTTTAAAGCCCCTTGAACACGTTCTTTTAGAAATGATCTTAATTTCCTTTTTGAAATAAATTTTTCTAATTTATCTTTTAATTTATCGGTGTTCATTAGTCGATATGGACAACCAGTAGAGCCAAAACAATTTTCAAGCTGATACCCTTTAACCTCATCATCCATATTGTGGAGAAATCTCCTTTTTAATTGATGAACAAGTTCAAGCGTAACCTCATTATTGCCAGATCTTTTTGCTTCTTCTTCTACCCTTCTTTTTACCCTTCCTCTAACAAAAAATGGAATTTTTGCTATTGCCTCTTCTGCTTGCTTGCTCCATTTCATTTGATTTACCCTTTTAGTTAATAATTATTTTTAATATAAACTATCATACCCTCAATAATATATCTTTGACTTAAGTCAAAATAGGGCTTTTTCAAAAAATTTTTTACATATTTAAAACAATCTAACATATTAAACATTTACAGCAATGGAAAGCTCTTTTTTAAGAGAAAACAGGAACTTTTTAAAAAGAGCTTTCATCTAACATCGCTGCCAACAACAATGAATAAACAACGTCAATTAAAACAGCAACAATAGGACATAGGCAGGAATGCCTGTGATAAGACTAAGTGAACTAACTCAATAGAACAGGCATCTTGCCTATTAACATTATATTTGATAAAAACTAAAATAATATAGGCAAGCGTTTTTTAAGTGTTTTTCCTTTAAAAAATATGGAAAGTCCTAAAGTTATTAAAATTGACAATTTTATAAATTTATGTCAATAAAATAACAATTTTTATCAAAAAATTTTTTAACAAAAAGTAATTTTTTGTAATTATAGTAATATCTCTAAAGTATAATTATATTATCTTTGATACCTTTATTATTATTAAATTCATTTTAAAAGTTGAAAAAGCTGGGTAAAATAAAATTAAAGATCTATGGAAAAAATTTTTTTATGTTTCTTCGACTTGTCTTAATAATAATAATCACTTTCTCACAATTTTCTATTATCTTTTATAAAAACTTTAATGGTTATAGTATAAATTATAATACAACTAAAAATATTATTACAAAAAATTGGGGATATTATCTTAACTCTTTTAATCTTTTAAAGAATAGATCATTAACATTAAATGATAGAAAAGAGTTCAATTTTTCAAAATGCATATTGCAATTAAATCAAGATCTTAGTTCTCAAAATTTATATAATAATAATTTTCCCCAAATAAACCTTGCTTTTCTGAAAAATTTTAAAGGCGATTCAAAAAATATTATGGAAGCAACTTTGATATCAATATGTAAACCAAATAACTATATTTCAATACAAAAATTATACAATTTTTGTAATATACCCTCTCCTTGCCAAAAAAGATTGGATTGTGAAGGTAAAATTGGACTAATAAAAGGCTATATTGATTATAATAATATTTTTGATAAAAGGCGATATCCTCAACTTCCATATGAAAAATTTTTAATATATGATCATAATAAAAAGTATAACCTTGAGGTTTGGACAGTTTCTGACAACAATTCAAAAATTTTTGACAAAATATATATAAATAAAGATCATCCTGAAAGATTAGTCTTTGTAAAAGGGATAATTGTTGGTTTTGTTATGCCAATAATGAGAGGATGCCAAAGAGGCATAAAGCTTGATATAGATAGTCCAGATTCACTATTTTTTAAATGATAAATTAAGTTTCACACATATTAAATAATCTATCACCTTAGAATAATTATAAAGATGATCTTTTTACAAGATACGAAATTTGAGGGAAAAACAAATATTTATCTTTTTGAATAACTTTTTAAAGAGGGGGATAGCTAAAAAATATTTAAGAAAATTTTTATTCTTACTGTCATTTTTTTCTTTCGTAATTTTAGGGATAACTAGCGAAATAAAAATTAAAACAGCAGAAAGTTTTTAAGATAAATAAAGTAATAAAAAAGCATGAAGATGAATTATCTCATTATGAACTTACTGAAACAAAGAATGGAAAGTTATGGAATTTTTTGAATAAAGATAGAAACAGTTTTGAGATCATTTACCCAACCTACTTCAAATATAAAAACACTATACAGGCTGTTTATTATGCTAATTATTCATCTGATAGTGCATGGATGCAAGTTTTTAGAGACGAAGTACAAGCTGGATGCCTCTGTCATAGGAGCATTTTATTAAATGCTCTTTTTTATAATTTTATCTGTTTATCTTTATTTAAAATGACTCCTTTAAGGTGAATCGCCATTTACAAAAGACATCTTTAGGATGTGGATCTGGAGGGGCAAAGATGCACTCAACCTCTATCTTCTCATCCACTTCACGAGCAAAACTTATAAATTCTCCTTTATGCATTTCCTTACAAGCAAACTCTTTAAGGCCTCTTTTAATCCTTGCTTCTTGAGTAGGACAACTTGGGACTCGTATAATTACTTCATCACCTTTTTCTTCAATTTCATAACCAACTATTATATGCCAAGGGAAATACTTTAAAGCCTCAACAAAACCTTTTAGACCCTTTTCTTTGATCTCAAATCTTTTTATAAGATCCTTAGCTGCCATTTTAGGAACCTTTGCCCAAACCATCTCATTTATCTTTTCAGCTGTCGCCTGATCAAATTCCTGATTTACGTAAATAAACCAGAAGGCGTCCACAACCCGATAATGCCAAAGCAAGAATTCAATATAGCTTTTAAGCTCTTTTGCATCCATCCTTTCAAACAGTGAAAGATCCATCTTTCATCTCCTTTTTATTTAATAATTTTAATAATTATAAATAAAAACAAAAAAAATTAAAAGTATTTTCACTTAAAGTTTTAAAGTTCAAAAGTATAAATATATTTCAATTTTTATGTTGACATATAAAGGCTAATTGAGTATAGTTGTTATGAAAAAAAATGATAAATTTTTATAATATTTTTTTCTAAATATTTGTGAAAAGTTTAACAAAATAATAAAAAATTTCCTTCCTCTGAAGGAAAATATAAAAAGCATAAGTAAAAAATGTTGATATAAAATTTAA
>Ga0164318_10004454_pt1 | contig 13469 bp, 9 predicted proteins | sample GuaBasSedimGuay9_FD_113734 | JGI IMG/M metagenome (GOLD analysis project Ga0164318, IMG submission 113734) | Subseafloor sediment microbial communities from Guaymas Basin, Gulf of California, Mexico - Guay9, Core 4571-4, 0-3 cm | ecosystem: Environmental > Aquatic > Marine > Hydrothermal vents >...
TAAAAAAAAAAAAAAAGAAAAGGAGAAGGTGGATTTAAGTAATGATTCATATCACCTTATCATTTTCTAATAGTATAGTGTAATTTACATAACGACCAAGCATCAAAGTGATATGGTGAAATGGGTTGAATTATGGGATGTTATCACGATTATAAATTGGGAAATAAGAGTTTTACATAAAAATTTAAGAAAAAGAAAATAAAGTAATAAAACGTTTTTCTCCACATTTGTAGCTTAAAAACAACAATTACTTGGTATTTTTGATCTTTACATTCTCAAATTTGACAATAAATTCCAAAGTCTCCCCTTGTCCTTGAAATACGACATTATAGGGAAGACTTTTCAATAAATGAATCATAGGATAGTTAGTCATAAGTACATCCCCTGTAATTCCAAGAAAGCCCTTTTCCTGGGCAATCTCACATAATTTCAATAGAAGGAAATGACCAATACCCAAATTGCGATATTCTTGATCGATAGTTAAGCCAATCTCTACAAATCCCGTATCTTTTTGCAGGTAGAACTCGCCCACCGCAATTATATTTTTTTCTTCAATGTTTCCCACAATACCAACTAGGACATAAGAATTTTGATAATCACAAATAATGCGGGATTGTGTAAGAGTGTGATCAAACTTGCGCATATATGTAAAAAACCGAGAAATTCTATCCTCGGGGCTTAACCGATAATATAAATCTTGAATTTCACGCTCATCCGTCGGTTGAACCGCCCTAAATGAAATTACCATCCCCTCCTTGGGAATGTATTTCCAAATTTTATCTGGATAAATTATCACCACGCCATCTTTAGTTCTTGGCAATTGCTGATCTTGGTATATTTTTTTCATGGTTTTGGCTTGATCCAGCAGCTCCTGTCGGTAATCGGGATGCGCCACTCCAATCATCTGTAAAATGCGTTCTCTAACCGATTTTCCCCGGAGATAGGCAATTCCATATTCGGTAATTACATAGTGAACGTCTATCGCCCTTAGACTAATGGGTTCATAATTTAATAGTGGTAATATTCGCGATTTGCCTGATTTGGTAGTACTGGGTAATGCTACGATGCAGCGACCTCTTTCTGCAAGATTTGTTCCGGTCATAAAATCGGGCTCTCCTCCAGTTCCTTCAAAAATAGTTGATTTTAAATCATTAGTGGCTTGTCCCAGCAGATCGACCTTTAAGGCGCTGTAAATGGAGCACATTTTATGATTACGCGATATTCGTGCGATATTAACCAGATATTCGGTGGGATGGAATTGAATGAAGGGATTATTGGCGAGATATCGATAAAATTTATTTGATCCGATGGCGAGGGTGGTCATTACCGTGGGATAATAGTTTTCTTTGCAAGTGATAATATCTTCTTCAAATAAAGGAAATAGAGATTCTGAAAGCATTTCACTGTAGATAGCCAAATTTTTCTTTTCCATCAAGTATTTCGGTAAATGATCAGCGATTTTTCCAATACCCAGATTCAGTGTAGAGCCATTTTCAATTAATCGGGCAACATATTGAGAAATACGATCATTGATTTCAGCCTGTTTATCCGTTTCTTCACTTGTAGAGCGAATTATTGGTTTATACTCCAAAAGGGGCATATCATGTATGCAAAAATAGTCAATTTGGTCAAACCGAATAAAAGAATTTCCCATGGTTCGGGGCATATGACGGTTAATTTGACAAATCACAATTCGGGCCATATCGACCATTGTTTTATTGATATCAACATTGATTCCCAAAGAACAATATCCATTTTCATCAGGAGGAGAAACTTGAAGTAATGCAACATCAATGTAGATCCGTTGGCGCTTACCTCGAAGCATTTTAGGAATTTCCGACGAAGAAATAGGTGTAAAATCACTTTCTCCTCGATTTATCGCATCTCTTAGTTTTTTTGAACCTACAATTGACAAGGTATTATGACGGAAAGAACTCGGCTTCAATTCATTAAAGAACTCTCGGTTAGAAAGAGAGAAAAAGTGCAAAATTTCGCAGTCTGTCCATCGATATGTGTCTTTTGCCAATTCATCAGTTAGAAATAATGGCTCAGAACATCCCGACCCGAAAAAGATGCGAGATCCTGGTTTAATTATTTTTTCCAAATCGGCTGGAGATATTTCTTTATCTTTATAGGTAGTTTGCCAGTTTTCCAAATCAAAATAACCCATAGATTAATTAATAGGAAACATGTATTTTAGATTTAGCCTTTTTTGAGATATATTTAGTCTCCTTTTCAATTCTTTGGCATCTGCAGGGCTAAATCCTCGAAAATAGTTGTTAATAACTACAAATATCTTCGCATAAATTATAGTTCATCAATGAATTTTGCCAATTCTTCCCATGGTTCTTCAATTGATGGTAGAGGAATATCCAAACCTTCTAAGTTTGAGTTTATTTTTTCTCCTGTTTGAAAATAATGATAATCTGCTAAAATAAGAAAATATTGATTAGATTGATCAGAGAAATCAAGAGCAAAAGAGATAAGTTTTTTGGCTAAATCTTTATCTCCAGTAAAATACATGAACTTAGCAGCTTGACGTAATGCTTGAATTATTGCAGATTTTGAACGTATTTTTAATGCTTTAGATAATTGGTTTTTAATTTGCGATTTCAAATTACTCGTAAATTATATAAAATTCCATATAAAAAAGTTTTGTAAGCCTAATTTATATGAAAAATGATATATCACTAATGAGTAAATTAAAAGCAAAAGCATCGTTTAGTGTGATTATATGAAAAAATCCATCAAAATTCTCTTGATAATATTGATAATAATGGTACCAGTAGGTACGTTAATTTATTACTTTACAGCCGTTTCTAAACCATGGTATGAAATTTCCCCTATAAATAATTTCTCAGAAGATGTTGTTGGGGACTCGGTTATTCAAATTCATAATGAAAACTTGATTTATGGAAATGATCATAGAGAACTTAAGTTTTTCCCGCTCAATAATGAAAATAATTTGACCCCATCATTAGCTGTCAAGTTGAGTATTCCAGTGAATAATAAAATTGAAATTAAAGATGACCTTCTTTATACGCTAAAAAATGATCAATTTCTGATTTTGAATGCATCTGATTATAATAATAGTTCGATTATAGGAAATTTTACTACAACTTATTATTTAAGCGATTTCCTTATTCAAGATAACATTGCGTATATTGTTAGCTATGGTTCGCTTTTTATCTTAAATATTTCGAATCCAAACAATATTACCAAATTATCCCAATCTTCCAATTTAATTTTTGGGCAACATTCTCTATTTCTGTTGGGAAATTATTTGTATATAACAAACACAATCCGGGGTGTCAGAATTTTCGATATTAGTGATTCTTCTCTTCCATTTGTTGCGGGTAACATTGATGATTATAATGTTTACGGTGCTGTAGTTGAGCGAGAAGCGAATCTGATATATGGAAATAAAGATTTCTTATTTATTCAAGATAGCATCCATGGGTTAGTAGTATATAAAAATAATAATTCATTAGATTTTCAATTCCTCGAGAATTATTATATTTCTCCTGATACTCAAGAACTTGTCATTGATAACAACCGATTATATGCAGCTGGTGGACGTTATGGTTTGTATATTTATGAAATCAATAATCAAACCTTAAAATTAGAACGTATTATTACACATAAGGAATTTTCTGATGTGAAAGATGTAGCAGTTCAAGGAGATAGAGTTTTTGTTGCACATGAAGGAGGTATTTCCCAATTCTTGATTGAATTGGGAGAAGGCCCTAATCCCATACAAAAGGAGATTGCAATTAATGCCATAACTGGATTCTTACAAATTCTTGCGTATTTAACTCTTGCTGCAGTCCTTATTATAATTGTAAAACGTAGTCGAGTTCTATAAATCAAAAATCTTTTTTTTCTTTTAGCAGTGTTATTTATTATTGTAAAACTTAGTAAAAATCTCTGAAAATGAGGCTATATTAATGTATTAAACCGTGAATATCTATATTTATTTTATTTTTTCTCTATTTATGAAGTATACAAGAATTTAAAGAACATATAGTGATTTATTCTCATGAGCACCCCAAAATCATCTGAAGATATGACAATTAGCGCAGAAACTCTCTATAAATCTGGAAAAATGCCAGATATGATGCAACATTGGTATTCGATCCGAAAACAATATCCGGAAGAATTTCTGCTCGCCTATAGAATGGGGGATTTTTATGAATTTTTTTATGATGATGCAATTAAAGTCTCGAAATTATTGGGATTAACCCTGACTAAAAGGGGAACAGGACCAAGTCGGCACCCTTTAGCTGGAATTCCTCATAAGGCCACTCAACATTTTAAAAATTTGGTGAAACAAGGACAGACTGTAGTTATCGTGGAACAATTAGAAGATCCAAAAAAAGCAACGGGAAAAATTGTTAAACGTGGTGTTGTACGGGTTTTAAGCCCAGGAACTATTGTAGATGATCTATTATTGGAAAGTGATAAACCAAATTTCATATGTGCAATTTTCCGACAGAAACGAAACTTTGGAGTTGCATTATTGGATTTATCAAGTGGAGATTTTTACACCTCTGAATTTTACGGTAAAATGGCAGATCGTGTCATGTGGGCATGGGTTAATCGTTTCTCTCCCGTAGAGTGCGTAGTTTCTGATGAATTGGCCGCTGATTTTACATTTATGGAAAATTTTCATGCTAATACTTCAATGATCTTAAAACCGCATTCATCCTATCACTTTCTTCCAGAAAAAGCTTATAAAACCCTTTGCAAACAGTTTCAAGTTGAAAATTTAGCCAGTTTTGACTTAGAACAAAAAATATTGTCTATTTGTGCCAGTGGCGGCTTAGTTTCTTTTATCCAAGAAACTCAGAAAGAAGAAACTTTAGCCAACATTTGCAAAATTAAGTATTATCTTGATCATGATTATATGTTTTTAGATGCCACAACCCAAAAGAACTTGGAATTAACCCGCAATCAAACAGATGGTGGAAATTTCGGGACTTTATTCAGTATTTTGAACCGTACTCAAACACCAATGGGAACTCGGCTTTTACGACAATGGATCGTGCAGCCCCTTCTTTCAAAAACTGAAATTGATCGTCGTTTAGAATGTGTTGCATTTTTCATTTCTAATTATGAATTATTACAAGAATTTCGCAACCTTCTTCATGAAGTCGGTGATTTAAGCCGAATAATTTCACGTATTAATTATTCCAGCACGGTGAATGCCCGAAATTTACTTAATTTAGCCCATGGACTGAAAGCGGTAGGTGAAATTCAAAAATTATTTTCTTCTGTGAATAATCATCTTATTACTGATATGATCTCTCAACTTTCAGATTTTTCATCAATGATTTCGTTAATCGAAGCCTCAATTCACCCTAATCCTCCTACAACTATTACGGAAGGACATATAATTAGGGATGGATATAATGCTCAAGTGGATGAATATAGGCAAATTCTACGAAATGGAAAACAGTGGGTTATCGCATTTGAAAATGAGGAAAAACGCAAGTTGAATCTCTCTACTGGGTTAAAAATCGGATATAATAGAGTTTTAGGCTACTATATTCAAATAACCAATAACGCCCTCAAAGGATTAACTCTCCCACCTGAATATATTCAGCGTCAATCACTAAAATCCAGTGTTCGATTTGAAACAGAACGTTTGAAGGATATGGAACTGAAAATTCTCTCGGCGGAAGAAAATTTGATGGATGTAGAGTATGAACTATTTCAAGGCATTCGAGACGAAGTAACTCAACATACACTCCAAATTCAAAAAAATGCGGAAATCATTGCTGTATTAGATGTATTAAGTTGTTTTGCAGATGTGGCTTTAAATTACAATTATAATCGCCCCAATATAACACTTTCTGATAAAATTAGAATTAATAAAGGTCGTCATCCTATTATTGAACAAGTTAACACAAAAGAAAGATTTGTACCTAATGATTGCTTGTTAAATTCAGATTCAGAACAAGTCTTAGTCATTACAGGTCCAAATTGGAGTGGAAAATCAACTTATTTGCGTCAAACTGCACTTATAATTATTCTTGCTCAAATGGGATGTTTTATTCCTGCGGAATCTGCAGAAATTGGGATTGTAGATCGTATTTTTACCCGAATCGGCGCATCGGATGACTTAACTCGGGGACAAAGTACTTTCATGTTAGAAATGAATGAAATGGCTCAAATTCTCAATTATGCCACAGAAAATAGCTTGGTGATTATTGATGAACTAGGGAGAGGTACTGGAACGGTGGATGGGCAGTCAATTGCGCAGGCTGTTATAGAATTTCTACATGAAAAACATATTAGAACCCTTTTTTCCACCCATTTCCACGAACTTATTAATCTGGATCTTCCTCGAATGCATAATTTCCATTTTCGGATTTTAGAAAAAACAGAAACACGCGAATTGGTCTTTTTACGGCAGCTTACTGATGGAGGGACGGATAAAAGCTATGGAATCCACGTAGCTATGATGGCCGGAATGCCGCCAGCTGTAACTGATCGTGCTTTTCATTTAATGGAAGAAGCGTTGAAAGGAGAGAATTCTCCCGAATCAAAATCATCAGAGTTTAGTTCTAATTTAGCCACGAAACCTACTTTAAATGATTCACATCCCCAAAAATCTCAGAGTAGCAAAAGTTCTTCTGCTAAGGAAACAATTTCTAAGATACCCCATTTAGGATTATCAAGTAAAACAATTTCTCTTCGAAAGGCTCGACAAACCACGCTTTTTGCACCACCTAAAATCGATGATTCTGAATTAATTATCATGCTCCGTTCCTTAGATTTAAATCACATGACTCCAATAGAAGCGTTTGAAACTTTAGTAAAAATGAAGAAGAAAATACAAAGATAAGGAAATGATGATGACAAATTCAAGGAAAAATTGCTTCTTTTTGCCCAAGATCGATGAAAAGAGTTTAGAATCGCATAACTTAAGACCTAATTCTCTTGATTTTCTCCAGCAACAGATTCCAGAATTACAAGAAAGTTTAGAATCGGGTTGTAAAGATTTTTCTCAACTGGATTTATCCTCCGCTGCTAAAAAATTCCGAAGAATCGCCAACAACTTAAAAATGCTCGAAAGTTTATGCTCCACTGAGGGAAAATGTCATCCCAAAAATATTTTGAACGATTTAACCGGAAAACAATGGCTTCGGCATACAAAAAGTTGGTTGATTGTGGATGGAAAACCAGGCGAAATTTCACCCGAAATTAAGAACCACCCTGCCAGCTTTCCCCCATCATTGGCTGCATACTTTATTGAGTATTTTAGCAAAAAAGGGCAATGGGTTTTTGATCCATTTATGGGAATCGGAAGTACCGCCGAAGCATGCTTTTTAACTCAGAGAAATTGCTTTGGAACTGAAATCAACCTAGATTATGCTCAATATGCTCAAGAAAGAATAATTCAGCTGCAATCAAAAACTTCTATGAATAATAGTGCAAATTCTGATTCATTATCTCCTGGTTCACTTTCTTTTCAAACTCTTCATTCTAATGAATTTGACAAATTTAAAATTTTCCATGGAGATGCCAGAACCGCCGTAAAAATTTGGAAGGATTCAAAAATTCCTGCGATAGATTTCCTTATAACATCTCCTCCCTATTGGAATATTCTTCATACTAAACGCGGAGGGGTAAAATCTGTTTTAAAACGTCGAGTTGAAGCGGGTTTAGATGAAGTATACAGCGATCTGGATGGCGATTTAGGTAATATTAATGAGTATAATAAATATCTTGGTCAAATTAAGGAAATTTTTTCCAGCTTTCGCTTGATACTTAAACCAAAGGCTTATGTTATGGTTATTATTCAAAATGTTAGACCGAAAGATGGCATCATGGTTCCCTTGGCTTGGGATATTGCAGCACAATTGAAAGAGGATTATTTACTTCGCCAAGAGTTTATCTGGTGCCAAGATCAAAAGTTTTTGGGAATTTGGGGTTATCCCTCAACCTATGTAAGTAATGTTCATCATCATTATTGCTTGGTTTTTCAAAAAAATTAAGATACTTCCCCCCCCCCCGTGTAATTCCACAGAATTAATGAAAATTCTACAAAAATAATGAGACAAGAAACACAATTAGGATCCAAGATACATTAGAACCAAAATTATGGGCGAATCCTATCGAACCTTTTTCCGATGAACTGCTTTCTTCTTTCTCTGGCTAATCTTTCCAATCTCGGAAAATTGGTAAAGTACCTTGGTCACAAACCATATCATTAATGGATCAATTCTCAGAAAAATCTGGAGTGTCTCAATCAGATTTACAAGTTAACATTATTATTAGGAACAAGTGTGTGTATATTACTTCTAATAATTAAACAAAAAAATTATTAGAAGAGATATTTTTCATTTCACCCCCCCTCTTAATTCTTTCCCTTGGTCAGTAACGCTAATACTTGAAATTTACCAGCGACTTCCCAATATTTTAACATGATTAGTGGCTAATGTTACTAACGACTAAAGCATAGTGATTTGTTGACTATGACATAGCAAGACATAATTTCGGACTTTGGGAATAACACGATGAGATTTGGGATGCTATGAAACTAAGCGACATAAATTTCCTGCAATGCCGTTAGGATTAAAAATCGCCAGTGTGGCTATGAATGCATTGGAAGTTGAACATGCACATGCCGGAGAGTTATTTGCTATAGTTGATTTGGGAGAGCATCACTGCGCTGGCTGCATGGGTGATGGTATCCAAGTGATTACTGGGTGCACTTTTGGAAAAGGGAATATAGTACGCTCGATGAAAGGGAAATTTTCAGTTACTTTGATTGATCAAAAACAGAAAAGAGGAGTAAAAATTACCCCCTTTGGTTCGTGGTTGCAAAAGGCTTTTCAATCTGAATTTATGAAGAAAAGGCAAAAAGGAATCCCACCCCACCACATTACCCCTGAAATTGTGGATCCACTTATTGAAAACATACTTTCAATGCCTGTGGAAAAGCAATTTAATATTGAGATGATTGATAATATTAAAGTTGATGTGCCTTCTCACAAATGGGATAAGCGGTTATGCGAAAAATGTAATGAATTGACAGTAGCTGAGTATGGGTATTATATCAATGACCAATTTCTTTGTGCTGGTTGTTCTGAAATGACAATAGGGCACCTTGGACATCGCAGATCCTTAAGTATTTTAGAAAATTAATAATCCTTTTTTTATTTCTTTATTAATTTATAACTTATTCGATACTTTATGATGATAGAGAAAAAAATACTTAGAAATTACACGAGATGATTAATTGATGAACTGGCTTTACCTTACACCATTGATGTTCTTGGTGATTGCCTTCATATTTTCGATGTTAGGGATGGGTGGTTCCCAAATCTACATTCCTATTCTTTTTTGGATGGGTATGGATTTTAAACTTGAAGCAATACCTTTAGGCATGTTGTTGAATCTGGTGAATAGCACCTCTGCGGCAGTTACCTACGCCCGAAAGAAAATGATCGATTGGAAAGTCGCATTCCCGTTTGGAATTATGATGGTTACCTTCGCTCCAATTGGTGCGTTAGTTAATGTTAATTTACCGGAAAAACCCTTAATTATTGTATTTGCACTGTTCACTGCCACTGCTGCCATTCTAATGTTAAGTGGATGGAAGCCGAAAAGTGGAGATTTCAATTCAAAGCAAAAAATAATCTTAGGATTAGTCGGAGGTATTTTATTAGGGCTTTTTGCTGGTCTGTTAGGGCGCGGTGGAGGAAGTTTTGTGGTTCCTCTGTTATATTTCGCAGGCTTGGCACCTAAAATTGCAGCCGCAACTTCCGCTTTTATTGTATCATGCTCTGGGCTCTCAAGTTTTATATCGCACATACTTATTGCTGCTCAGCCAGATTGGCTATTATGGTTATTATGCAGCATTGGAGTGTTGATTGGCAGTCAATTAGGCTCGCGAGTGATGGCTCTTAAATTGGATGCTAAAAGGATTAAACCCGTTTTTGGTGGAGTGCTTTTGTTCGTTTCCGCGATTTTAATCATTCAAACCCTCGCATGATTTTTTTCATATAATCAAGGACTTCCTGCCATCTTGGTTTGTATTCCTTCGAGAATCCCCCCGAAAAGAAGAAAATACTGATAAGAAGTGATTTTTTTAAAATATAATGTTTCAGAAATTTTCAGAACTTTTCTTTTACATTGTTTTTTTTTCAAAAAATTTATGAATTATAGCATCTATCGTTAACAAAAGTGCTTAACATGAATGTCTTAATCCTATTTTTTAGCGGAACTGGAAATACCGAATATGTGAGCCGATATATTCATGAAAAATTGCAGATTTCTTCCAATAATATTTCTATCGATCGTTATTCATTGGAATCCTTTAATCCTACGAATATAGTGAATTATGATCTGATCTATTTTGGATTTCCTATTTATGCCTTGGATGCACCTTCTAATGTACGCGCATTTGTTAACGAACTGCCTGATTTGAGTAAAAAAGGAATCATTTTTTTCTGCACGATGGGAATTGTGGCTGGAAATGCCTTTGAACGGCTTTATTCACTATTTAAACCATTAAATATCACTCATTTGGGAAGTTTTGCTGTCAAAATGCCTGGAACTGATGGATTAGCAATGTTGACAGAGAAATCGGGTTATGTGAGAAATGCACTTAAGCGAGATTATTCCCACTTCTCAGAATTCGATGTTCATTTTGACAATTTCTCTTCGCTCATTCAAACATTCCAATCGAAAAATTCTTTTACTTCTTTGGCAGTACCACCTCCAAAATATTTGCTAGATACTTTATTGGGATGGTCATTTCGTGGGTTATATCATGTGATGGAAAATTTTATCAAAAAACGTTTTTGGGTTGATGATAACTGTACGCACTGTAATTCATGCATAAGTCAGTGTCCGATGAATAATATTAAAATGGATGAAGAGAAAAATAGGATTACCTTTGGAACGGATTGTGTGGTATGTCTTCGGTGCATTCATCAATGTCCTGTGGTAGCAATTCAAATCAGTAGATTTACTCAAGGAAAATTTCGGTGGCGTGGTCCAAAAGGTGATTTTCAACCCATAATTCCTAAGAAATAAGCACAATAAATGCATTTATCCCGAATCTTTAAGAATTACTTCATCTTCTTGCTGTTTAGTTAATATATCATTTATCCGAATTTCAGCGATATCTCCACATATGTTACTAATTCTGCGAATGGGAATTAGGTATTCGGTATCGGGATGATCTTCATATATAATTTTTTTCACTTCATCAGCATATTTTTTAATTTTTTGAGTTAATAACCAGAGTTCTAATGAGTTCTTTCTCCAGAAATAATCCTGCAGTGTGTGAAATGTTTCTCGAACGCGATATAAATGTTTTAACACGAATTTACGATCTTTCATGGGTTGATTTTTTGTTATCCTTACTAATTTAGTAATATGATCTCCAATCCGTTCAATTAGTCGGGCAGATTCTGAATAGTGCAGGCATCCCACAGAAGTGACATTAATATTTTGTCCTAAACTGGGAAAATTAAGAATTTGGTGTACATAACGTTCAATTGCATAGCGGTGTTCGTCAATTTGATTGTCTTGTTCTTCAAGTTGCTCTAATTCTTCATTTAAATTATCCATATTTTCATAATCTTCTATGAGTTCGATAAAACTATTTAACAATAATCCTACCTTATTCAATACCTGCTTGCTGAGAACAGTAAGATTCACTTCATCGAAGTGTTCTTCTACCACAATTTCATTGCGAGTCTCTGAGATAACAACCATTCCATATAATTTTTGAGTTAGTTTATGAATTCGATTTTTAATTTTTGTGGGTATTTTTTCCTTTTTTCTGATTATTATTGTGCGGTATCCAATAATATAAGCAGTCAGATAAAGATTGAAAAGATATTCTATAAATTGCTCTTCTTCTAATTCTAAACCATCATCAATGTTTAAATCCAAATCAATGGTGTAAGTTGTCATCAATTCAGGAGCAGTCATATTCGAACGAATGAGCAAAGAATCATCAGCTAAATGCTTCATAAATACTCTTTTATCTTCTGATACTCCATATTTCTTACACCATTTCTTTGGGAGATACAAATAGAAACTTCCCTTAACTTCTTGAACTTTTTTTTGCTCAAAATGATCAAAGATATTACTCATAATCGAGAAAAGAAAAAATCCATATGGTAAAAATCTAATCCTTTTGGAGTGACTGATTATTTTTTCTTGATCAAGTTTGATTACATTTAAATTAGCTGCGGTTTAAGTCTTCACGATTCTTAAAATATAAAATTCCTGTAATATGAAGTAGATCGTTAGGAGAAAGTCCACAATGGCCAGAACTGAGCTCCACAATCGCCAATGCATAGATAAATTATAAATCTCCTCCGATTTTCGGACAGCCCATATTACATATCCGAAAAAGGCTAGTAAAATTAGCGTAAAGATCCAAGCTTGTAATGGAATAATTTTGTTTGTAAACATTGTGCCAAAAAGGCAAATGAAAATTAATAGTCGATACAACAATTTCTTCCCAAAATTTGTTTGGCTAGTTTCTTTTTCTCTCTCTGGCGAAACCCAGAAATATACTGCTAAAAAGACCAATCCCGAAATAAACACATCATAAAGTAAGAAATACATGCCTATTCCGCATCCTCCACCAATAACGGTGAGTACCAACTTCAAATGAAGTTTTACCCATTCTACAATGGAAAAGAAAATCATACTAATCTTTTCCACGAGCCAACGGAATGTTGTTGCAAGGTAGTGAGCAAAATGCTTGATAAACTCGAGAAATTTATCCAAAAAGAAAATTACTGGATACATCAAAAACGCCAGACATGTGATCGCTATCGCAAGAATTATCAAATTTTGACCAACTAAGAAAAAGAATGCTTCAATAATCATCATAAAATAGAGAATTTGATTGATTATTCGGTTTTTTAGTTTATAATAGAGCGTTACTGAAACAAAGAGTGTTACCAAAAAGGCAATTATAGCGATTGTGCTAATTAATTGATAATTTATTTGTGTAGGTGTGGGAGCAGGTGTGGGAGCAGGGATAATTAAATAAATAAGATAACCCAAATTACTTGCACAGGAAATGATAAATACAATAAATGAAGTCAATTCTGCACGGGAGATGAATCTTTGATTAATTTCATGGACTATTCTTTTATCTATCATGATAATTAGATAAATAACTAACAATATTTCTGTTACCAATACCATTCGGGTTAATATCAAAGAATCAAAATAACCAGAGAGTGTCTTAAGGTTTAAAATCACTAATATATTGCACGTTAACACCAAAATAATTAAGTAAGTAGCATAAACTAAAATACTTTTGATAATTTTATAAAGATTCGTGGCGGGATCAAAGAATAGGAATAATGTATAGAAGAGCTCAGCTATAACAATTAGGAATAGAGTAAAAATATAATATGTGGTAATTACAGGGATGATTAGGATCAATCCACAAGTAATACTGGTTAAATAGAACAATA
>Ga0164318_10004457_pt1 | contig 13467 bp, 10 predicted proteins | sample GuaBasSedimGuay9_FD_113734 | JGI IMG/M metagenome (GOLD analysis project Ga0164318, IMG submission 113734) | Subseafloor sediment microbial communities from Guaymas Basin, Gulf of California, Mexico - Guay9, Core 4571-4, 0-3 cm | ecosystem: Environmental > Aquatic > Marine > Hydrothermal vents...
ACTCTTTGTCTTTCAGGTGTACCTGAACGGTCAGGAGTTCAATGCATGGATGCTGTTTGCCACCGCAGCCATTCTATTCCTGATGCTGGCCATGTTCACCGGTGGTGGCGGGCTGATGCACGGGGGCTTCATCGACGCCAAGCTGTCATTGAAGCTATTCCCAATCTATGGGCTCGCCATCGTGATCTCAGCGTTTCTGGATCCCACACACAAGATGACGGTATACATCATGGCCGGGACCGTCCTGGGGCTGATGATACTCTACGCGGCCTTCCTGAGAAACTATGACGAGTGGCCCGAGTATCAATACCACGCCACAAGGGATCTCGTTGCCCTTACGGACATCAATCCAAAGGGCAAGGTAAAGGCTGGCGCTGAAATCTGGTGGGCGCGGACGATTGGACCGCCCATCCGGAAAGGAGAACGGGTAAGGCTTGTAGCTCTCAGCGGCATCACAATGATAGTGGCCCGAGAGGAGGAGAGCGCCTCCGCCGCAGCCGAAACAGGCCAGCAGAATGAGTAGATAGGACAGCCAGCAAGCACGCCGGTTGGCTCCTGTGCAGCACCGTTCAGGGGTCGGTTCCTACCGACCCCGACCTCTGTTTCTTGTCATATTCATCCGTTGCCGACTCAAGAGCAGGTGCAGCAGGGACAGCCCAAACAGAAAGCCAGCTACTGTGGTGACACCCCACTCGATCTGGAACACCTCTGGCAACATGACCGGTGTTCGTGGGTAGACGGGAAACATCACGTAGGCAACTACGTTCCACCCGAAATGAAATCCAATGGGCACCCACAGACGCTCGCCTGAGAGATAGTAGCCAATTGATAGCACTGCGCCGCCCAATGCAATATTAGCTGTGAACATTACGATCAGGAGTGGCGGGACTGTGCCCAGTGGAGTCCACCAACTGAAGTGAAAGAGCGCAAAGACGATGGAGCTCACCAGAATACCCGTCGCCCGCCCCCACAGGCGCACCATCCGAGTCAGCATGTAGCCCCTATAGCACAGCTCCTCGATGAGAGCCACAGGAATCGTGATGATGGCCTCACTGACGAGCAAGTCGACTGTGATCTCGGATGCGGGTCGAAGCTGGCCACCAAAGAATAGAGCAATGAGAACAACCAAGCCGGCCGCTGCACCACCGGCAATAGCGCCGAAGAACAAGTGGATGGCGAATGTGTCATCAATCTTCAGTCCGAGATTGGAGATCGACCCTCTACCCTCCCACCGTAAGAAGGCTGACACGGTCGCGTACATCAGTCCCATGACCAAGAAGAATGCTAGCGTTGCCACAGCCCCACGCAGCTCGATTGGGGCGAGCCTTGGGAGAAGTGCGGATATCTCTACATACAGCAGAATCAGCAAGACGAAGAGCAAGAGTCGCGTCAACTGTGATTCAATGTCTGCATCCATTTGCCTCTCCATCAGTTTCGCCACACAACACACCTAAATCTGATGCGGTCCGTGGTGGGTCCGTTCACGGTATCACTGTCGTACCATCAGAGTGATACAGAAGTATAGAAGGGCGCGTACACATGGCCAACTGATTTAAGTATCATTCTACAACTGCTTTGCAAGTACGACTGTGCGCCGACTCCAAAGCGAGTCCCAGTCACCACGGAGAGAGGATCCTTGTCGGAAACCAGGCGTCTCCTGCTGGAGTTCGAAACCGAACGCGTAAGCAGCCTTGCGAGAAAGGATCGGAGAGTTCGGGAAGAACTGATAAAGGCTTTTTCCGATGTTTCAGAAACCGTCAGGGAACGGGCCTTGATTGCAGCAATAGATCTTGGCGACCCGTCTGTCGTAGACGAAGTCGTGAAGGCACTCTCTGACGAAGAAGAGGATGTCAGAATAGCAGCAGCTCAAGTCCTCGCATGGTATCATCAGCCGCGTACCATTCCTTACCTTCTGAAAGGACTGAAGGATTCGAGTCCGTGGGTGAGGTCCCATTGTGCAGTGGGACTCTCAAAGCTGATGAACGGACCAATTTGGGCGAGGCTCAAGGAAGATGTGATTGACAAGTTCATCGAGGCTTTCCCCGACATGGAGGACGACGAAATTCGCAACTTCATGCTGGATCTCGGAATAAGGGCAGACAGCATTGACCGGTACCTCAGATGGAGAGCGGCCAACTTCGATGTCGAGATTGACATGTCAGTCATAGAGGAGATGGAGGCGGGACCGATAATCTTGGCAGGAGCGGAGGGCGCGGCTCCTGAGATAGCCATGTCCACTCACACGGGACTGTCTCTCGCTCCAGAAGTCGAAGAGATTCTTGCAGAGCTGCCGCGTGACACGCTAGAGAAGCTACCTCCTGAGGACCTGAGAAGACTGACCCCCGAAACCGCACGGGAACTCGTCGACTCGTTGTCGGAGAGCAAAGAGCCGAAGAAAAAGAAGAAGAAAGTAAAGGTAAGGAAGGTCAAGCGCGTCCGCAAGGTCAGAAAGGGACACACCCGAGAAGAACTGCTTGCGAAAATCCCGCCCGAAGTGAGGGAGTCGGTCGGTGAAGAGGCACTATCAATCCTAAGCATCGAGGAACTCGAGGCTCTCGTGGCCGCTCCCGGCGAAACCACCGAAACTGTGGCAGAAACTGCTGAGGAGGCCGTTCCCGCAGAACCTACAAAGAAGAAACGGAAGACAGAGAAGGAGAAACTTCTAGAGAAGCTGCCTCCCGAAGTTCGAGCCTCTCTCACGGAGGAGGACGTAGAACGACTCAGTGCAAAGGACCTTGAAAAGATGATTGAGGCTGCAAAGAGCACAACTCCTGCCGAGCTGCCAGAGGACAAGGACGAGCGCCGACGGGTGCTGGCAGAGAAGTATGGCGAAGAGCGCGCAGAAATCCTAGTCATGATACCCCCGGACATGTTGGCAGGCATTCCGGAGGAACAGATTCAGGAAATGGATCTCGACACTCTTAGAGATCTGACGCGCGCACTTGCACCCCCTGAAGAGAGCGACTAGTCCTGTGGGGATCCTCTAACGACTACCGCGAACTCACTGGCCAGTCGACCATACCACTCGAGCAGGTCGCGCATGTTGTCGACATGTCTGTACGTGCCATTGCCGTATTGTGCGATGGCTAGCATGAGTTCCTCGTCAATCTCAGTCCGTTCGCCGAGGCCAATACAATAGATCACAAGGTTTCTTCTGTCGCTGAACTTTTCCTTCAGGACCCTCATCGGTGTAGGGCCAGCAGTGGGAATCCCGTCAGTGAGCATGATTATCATAGTTGGCTTGTTCGGGTCGCCGAATGCGTCAAGCACCTCTCGGGCCTTGATCAAGGCTGAACCCATGTCGGTCAGGGTTCCTCCCTCCTCAACCTTGTCAACCACGTGGTTGCTGACAATCTGGAGGCCTAGGGCCTTGTCTTTGCCGGTACACTCGACAAAGGGCTGGACTTCCCCAGTTTCGGAGTTCAAGAACGTCATCTCTGAGGCCTCCTTCTCGAACGTTATCACCGCGACCTTCTCGCCATATCCGCGTCCGACCTTCTCTGCAAGATAGAGAAGTACAGCCATGGCAGCCGCTTCTGCACGGCTTACCTTTGACCCCTCTCTGAATCGGTTTAGGAAAGCCTGCACCTCAGGGTTGTCGCCTGCCAAGTCCTTGAGCCCCTCACGAGCATGTGCAATATCACGCACGGGGACATCCGTGGTCTTCATGGACCCGCTGGTGTCCACAAGCAAGATTGCATTGAACGGTCTTGCGATACCAATTGTCTTGAACTCGTAACCAGTCTTCTCCCGAAGAGCCTCAAACGCCAGCTTCGCAAAGCTCTTCCCGGTCAGGGGAGGACGAGTACCGACTATCTCGACCTTCACACCAAGCTCCGGCCAGCTGAAGGACATGCCGGGATATACGAGACGCCCATCAATCCGTTTCTCCAGCGTGGCAACGTTAGCCGCGGCCCTTGACACCAAGTCCTCGGTGTTTGCATCATCGGTCATCGGTTTCAGCCCGAACTCAACGTACTCCAGAGCAATCATGTCCCGGTCATACAGAGCCACTTCTACCTGATCGCCTTCCATGAGCAACGAGGCCTCGAGAACAAGTGTGTCAATCATTATCTGATCCTCGGCAACCTCATCATTCATTCTAATCTCGGCAGCACCCCAGAAGGTGCTATTTGGATCCTCAAAGACCACAATCGACCCCAAGTCAGCGTTGAGCCTCTCGGCTGTGCGGGGGTTGAGATGAGCAAACCCTCGCAGATCGCCTCCGTCAACAATCTCAAGTGTGACCTTTGGAGTTATCGCAGGAACCTCCACTGAGAGTTACGGGTGCCATCAGGGACCGAGTCGATATAAACATGAGTAGACCGTCTACGATAGGGCTCGACGGATCTCAAGCATCAGATCATCAATCGAGGACAACAGCATCGACGAGGCGTTGAGCAACGCAGACAATGACTCATTGGCGCCATGCGCATAGCTCTCAGTTGTCACCACACGGTGTTTTCGTCCGACATATACCACGCCAATACAGTATCCACCGCCCGGTTGCGGACGCAGCCACAGATGAACCAAGACACCGTCCCGCTGTAGCGACATGACACAGGAGTCCCGATACACTCCGTTCTCTCCCGATGCAAAAGAGTCGGGTGACACCCACGTCCCGTCAGGAGGCCGCATGAAGTCGAGCGATGCAAGCCTCCACCCCAGAGCATCGGCAGTCTCAGCTGCTCTCTGAATGATCTCCACAGATAGTCCGGATACACTCTCAGATAGCAGGAATTGGCGCGGCCTCTTCCTGCTTCGGGCTGCTGGCGCAAAGGGACGACCAACAAGAGAGAGAGCATTGCCGGCCAAGATTCTCTGGATGTCTGACGGGTCGCCAGGGAAATCGCGGGAGAGAAGGTACAGAATGACATCAGCAGCCTGCACAGAGAGGAAACTGTAGTCTGTGCCGAAAATCAGCTTTTCAGACCACCGGTGCGCAGGGTCATGAATGTTGTCATGAGCGGACTCAAAAAGAAGTGGCACATCCTTCCCATGGAGAGTGGAAGTCTCGCCAAAAATGAGAGGATGAGACAAGAACTCGTAGAGTCTGGGCGACCCCGGGCTCATGCCGCAGTGGCCCAAGATTACCCGAGGCCACCGAGAGGAAATGCGTTGCTCCTCTTGGATTGTCTGAACCATCTCACTGATTCGCTCTACCGTTGCGATATTCCTACTATCGAACAATGTCGGAATGCCCAGTTCACCAGCACGCCTAACGACACCTCGAACAACCGGCTGGTCAAGTTGGTCTACAAAGAGCTGGGCGAGTGGATGCAGTTTTAGGCCTCGAAGCCCCAGCGTCAAAATGGCACGCTCAAGCTCTCCTACCGCAAGACCCGGTCTTCCATTCTCATCATCTAGAGGATCAATACGGGCAAATCCAATAAGGCGAAGCGAGTGTGGCGCCTGTGTTGTCCAGCGAAATATGCGGTCATTCGAAACGTGGAAGCTCGCATTCTCGGGAAAACCATGCTTACAGTAGTCGTCAGTATAGGGAAATACAATCGTGCGGTCGACGAGCCAGCCATGACTATTGTTGTGCCAGTGATCCCTTATGTTGAACACTCTCCCCACGGACTCCACTGGACCCACTTCGACAGGTAAGAACCGAAGGGCGTCCGCATCATGCATCTCAGAGGCCATCTTCTGCAGCTCAAACCAGAGAAGCGAGTAGAACTCGTAGGCACGGGGTGGGGTGTTCTGGTGCGTGTTCTCGCGACCCATATGGTGATGTGCATCGACTACATAGAATGGAAATCTGTCACCCTTCTTTATCCCCCACTGAGGTAAGTCTTCAGTCGATTGCACCCATAACATGTAGATGACTCCCTGTTGCTGCTTGGACTGCGGACACATAAGTCATTAGCCGAGCTGAGTTCTCTTCGTTTGCATTAGCCATATATCGGTTCACTATCCAGTTGTGAGTGTGGAGGACACGACTTGTGCTGGTCGTAGAAGACACAGAGAGCAATGAGATTCTTCGTTTCGTCATGGTTGATGCATCAGTGCAGCTCGGCGAGGTGAGAGTTGCGGAGCAGGTAAAGAAGTTTGACCCAGAACGACTCTTGGCCTACTGCAAAATGGTGGAACAGCACCTGATGAGCCTCGCCTCAAAGTACCCAGAGTCGTACAAGTATCTGCCACGCAAGTCATACGAGTATCTCAAGCCCCCGCCAATCCTAGGGGATGTCTACCAAGGACTGTCGAAGGGGTGGTTCATCGACTTCTTTCTGGTGAAACCTCTTACACGAATCGGGCGAGTACCGCTACCGAGTGACCAGAAACGAAGCAATCGTCGCCTCGCAAGACAGTGGTGTATCAACTCGCGGTACGCACCTCGGCTGTATGCCACCCAAGACCTGAGATATGGGGCAGCAGACGGAAGAGGATGGGTCTGTACAGTTCGCGCTGAGGACCTGCCCGAGGTCTTCAAGGGCCCCGCGAGAAACGATGTTCTCCACCACATAAAGCAGAGTGGACCGTTTCAGGTCGAGCTTGACGAGGAATCGGATGTGGACCATCTTCTCAAGTGGCTCGTTCGAATCCGCGAACTGGGTCTGGACACCCCTCCCGTGCTTGTAGCACCACGAGTCTACGGAAATTGGGTCGTTCCTCTGACAAGGCTACTTGAGATAGATGGAGTCCGTGTCTTGACAACGGGGGCGACCATTGCAGAGCTCTCCTCCCTCATCCGGAGGCTCAGGGAGCAGCTTGGCTCAGAGTGGTCGACGAAGATTCTGTTCGCAAGTTCATACCCTGAAACACAACTCGGCGACAGCATTGCCGAAATTCTGAGTTTCTTGCTCAGTAAGAGCATTGAGGCTACGCCAAAAGACCTCCACAGGATTCTAGGCGGCAATATGCTGGGCCTCCTTCCGCCAAGACCAGCGTTCCTTCAGTGTCAAGAGTCACGTGCCTCAATCGCAGTCGAGGGATCCCTTGGACGGGCAAGCGCTAAGGAGGTTGCGAGGTTCCTCCAAGTACTCGTACGGAGGACGGACATAGGTGTGACCTCGGTTGACTACATGGTGACGCCAGAGGGTGTCGTTGATACGGACAACATGGTGCTCACTCTAGTAGAGGACCCTATGACTCCCGCAAGGTGCCTAGCACTTCGTATAGAACGGGATGGCACGTTGATAACTGCTGGGTGGAGGAACTCCTTTGACGAAACACTTGCCGTCAGAAGAGCAGATGTGTACGCCACATTGATTAGAAAGGCAGCCACTTCGGGGGGAATCGTCCTAGACTCGCCGTCCCATCTTAATCAGTTCGGTCATTTCTTGGTTCAGTGTCTGCGCTTACGCGACGGCGGAGAAATACTCTCCGCATTACACTACCGTGTAAGAGTGGGAGATGAGGAACCGGGCCGGGTCGGAATGCACCGGAGTGACATGAACACGTTGGGCATTGCCGATGACGACGTGGTCCTAGTTCTCGTTGCGGACCCGAAGCATTGGTGGGGAGGCTTCGTCAGGGAACGAAGAAACTTGAAACCACACGAGATCTCGGTGGCGGCTGGCGATGGTGCGTTGTTCTCACTTACTGATGGTGCGTCCGTCGATATCGTTCGGTACGACTCCTCAATCCAAGATATCACGAAGGCAGTCTTCTCCTTCCACACGGATCGTGGCGACCTCACCGCCGAGGACTCTGCGCTCGTGTATCTACATGAGAGGGAGATTGTTTCATCGTTGCGACCGACTCTGGTCGGAATAGGAACCCAGGCTCATCTGGGCCTCACCGGAACGCCAATCACAGCGACGCTCATAGACTCCGATCCCCCCCTCCTCGAAGGACAGCTTGCTCGACTCCGTGACGCCGCAATTCGCTGGGTGCCCCGGATTCTGCTTCGAAGCATGAACGTCATTCTCTGTATCTCGCTCGACGCCGGTATGGACGCCGCTGATGTAGAGATCAAGACACTCTACTCGGTCAGACATAGGCTTTCGAGTCTGGCGGAGCTGGTCCCCGAGGTCAAGAAGTTCGTCGGGGACCTCGACTCGTTGGTCACACGGGCCGAGGGTGCAGCCGTATTGGGACTGCTTGCACTTGCAGGCCTCTCCGCAAATCGCTCGGAGGGGCGGCTGGGCCTCATCACGGTGACTGACAGGGCTGAGAAGTTCTCAATCCAAAAGGGAGAGAATGTGCAGTACTACGCCAGCTTCTCTGAGGACATCTCATCCCAGGAGGTACAGATTTCTCTCATATACTCGATTCTAGACGCCATGAGAGAGTCATCAAGCAGAACTGAGATGAGCGACGCATATCGTGCAGTGGCTGAACTCCTAGAGGACTTTGGCGACGACCTACCCACACTGATCTTGGTCGTTGGCGACTCTGTGAAGGATCCCGACGAAGACCCGAGTGCTTTCCTCCGTGCCATTGCCTCACACACGAGATACCGTCTTGACTTCCTTGCGCTTGGTAGCAACATCAACACCGAGGCCGCCAAGAGTACGTTTGAGGAGATCAACGGGTCAGTCGTCAGGATGACGCAGATTTCTATAGTCGACTTTGAGAACTACCTCTTCAGTGCTGCCAGAAACATCTGACTAGTGCCCACGACGTAACTCGTCGATGGCATTCATGTTCTGTTCCAGTCTTGTCATACTCTGCTCCAGAGATATTATGCCACGGCTCAGACGGTCCATCATCTGTGTGACCTCTGCAATCTCCTCTCGAGAGAGAACATGACCCTGTTTCATAGGGTCACTCATGTTCTCCAGTTCCGTAACGACAGCCTGAAGTTGCTGAAGTCGACTGGCGATTCTCTCCAACGTCGCGACCTTGGCGCTCCCTTCCTCAAGCCAGCTCAGTCTGTCCTTATCCGTCGACCCCACCTCCCTCGATCAACTGCGCAGCACGTGCCTCCAGCCGCTCTAGACGATCGGCCAATTCCTCAAGCCGGCTGGTGAGATCATCTAGTCTCTTCACAACTTGCCCAAGGGCGCTTCGTCCAGCTTTCACACCAGTGTCTTCACAAGCGTATGTCGGTAACAGTTGGGCGACACGTTTCTCGAGATTCTCGATCATATCCAGAAGGCGCTCGACATTGATAGCATCCAAGCGCTTCTGCAGCGTTTCGACCGCATCGGACTCTAACGACTCCATGGCCCCTGACTGCGATTCGGCGGGCGAGCTGGCTGACGGTCTTGCGCTCGCCTCCATCCAATCTGCATCCTGACTACTGAACCACACCGAAACTGCGTACCGTTGAACAAGTACTGTAACAGGTATCCTCGAAGAGAGGGAGGACGCTACAACTCCACGAGGAGAGTCCCAAACTACCAATCGGGTTTCACCAGCATGTTCTTGGAGGAATACAGCGATGGCGTTCCGCATGCCTCGGACAAGTTCGAGCTGACCAATCCAACGCAGAAATAGAGACTCAATCTTCTCGATGTCTTCGGTGTCCCCCTTATGCAACAGAACAATGCGGCCCGCATCACGTGCGGCCCCTGTTGAGAATGAAGAGAGTGCCTCATCTTGACTTGCAATCGCACTGTCTAGAAGGCCAGCCCTCACATCACGCTCCATTTGAGTAACATAGTCAAGAACAGGCTCCTCAGCGTGCTCTCGTTTCGAGGGGATAAAGATTGCTGACGAGGCCTCTGGAGAGAAACGATGGGTCCAGAGGGCAACGACATGTGCCTCTGAGGCGGACTTGGTAAGCGGACCAACATAGACCACGAAACGTCGAGACTCAATACCGGGAGGACCCAACAGCAGCAGGGACCTAGAATGGGGCGTCAGAGCTCCCGTGTCACGAACAAGACGCACAACACGGTCGGCAGGAACAAGAAATGTCTTCAAGATCCCCTTCTGTTTGATGCGGTCACCAAGGCTGTGATCGACCATGTTCGACTGCATCCAATTCGAGGGAAGCTTGCCGGTAGGAATACGGGCACAGACGAACCCCGTTACGAATCCACCCTTGGCCAGTCTGCGAATCTCCCCCAGGATCTTCTCAGCCACTGGTATGTCCCTCCGACATCATGGAGAGCAAGTTGAGATTCGACCCGCAGTTTCTGGACTCGCACTCAATGCGGAACGTCAACATCCTTAGACCTCATATACACGTGTTCGATAGATTTGTGATGCCAGTTGCCGCGAGCCGTAGAGCACCTCAACCCTGATTGTGGCTCTTCCGGCCTCAAAGGCCATAGGTACAAGGGTCAGCTCCAGTTGCTGCTCAGAGCGGGGGCCGACATCATGTTGTTCGTTGATTATCTCGGATATCCCGTCATCGGTGATTAGAGAAGCCACAACTCGGATAGCAACCACAGAAGAACTCGGGTTCCTCACTCGGACCCCGTACTTGAACGGTCGACCCCCAACAATCGCGTCCGGAACCGATCCAAGTTCAACGTCGATACCCATGCTGTCCGGCGATAGTGGTCGACCACGCGGCCAACGAGGAATATGTCCCAACTCGATTAGCCTAGACAAAGATGTCTTCAGTGTCCGGATATCAATTCCGAGCGACTCTGCGGCCTCCCGCAGATCAAATACCCCGTCATGGGACTCATAGTAAGCCAGTACTCTCCGGTCGTCCTCTATGAGGTCGCCAATCTCTTCAAGAATGTTCAGAATCGCCTCGGGCAGCTCGTTGGCCTCTTGCAGCGAGAAGTATCGGCCGCCCTCGACTGCCTCGGCGATGCTCCTGAAAGACTGCTCAACAGCCTCGTTGCAGCCCACTACGAAGATGAACATGGTCGAACCGTGATCACGGCGGAGAGAAACCACCTCCTCTCGCGGATCATGACCAGCAGGACACCCATCTGGCCAATAGTCGTCTTTCAATGTGTTGTATGCGCGACCATGAGGCGGAGCATCACCGATTAGAAGAAGGACCTTGTATGCATCAGGCGCCCACGAGAGTTTCGTCCTTGCGTCATAGAGGCCATCGGCAACAGCCTCTGGAGGATCACCGCCCAGCGACGGCTTGAGTTTGGATATCTGCTTGTGAATCTTCTTCACTTTCGATGTGAAGTCGAAGACACGAGTCACATATGACAAATCCTGTGGTGGATGGTCGCGATAGGAAACTACCGCAAAACGAATCTCAAGGCCCTCAGTCCGTCTGGTTATGTGGTCCACTATATCAAAGAGGCGGTCCTTCACAGCTCTTATGTCGTCCTTCATGGAACCGGTCGTGTCAACTACAAATGCCACATCAAGTTTGGTCGCTGTCAGTCCCAGTCACTCCACGACGGCTGACGTGAGCAAGAAGATAGGTTTTGTGGCCACGAAGACCACATGACATTTTAGTCAGGCGGAGCAAAGTAGAGTGGTGCCTGAGATGAGTGAAAGCGAGATTCTTATCGAGTTCGAGTTTGAAGACGAACTCATTCTTCGCGGCATCTTGGACAGAGTGATGGCACCGCAGATAGTCGAGGACATCAGGTCCATGTTACCTTTTGAGGGACGCACAGCCCTGCTGAGAGATGAGATGAAGATTACACTTGGGATATCGAGAGGAAATCAAAAACCTGTTCGTGACGTCAAGAGAGGGGACATTGCGTACATGCCACTAGGTGACTCGCTGTGCATATACCTGAGCGACATGCGTACTTTCAGTCCGGTGAATGTGCTTGGGAGAATCACATCTCCCACAGACTCACTTGAACAACTGCGAGGAGTGCGACGAGGAAGTATGGTCACGGTGCGGCTTGCAGAGTGACCGTGCCCCCCATTGAATGGTCTGAATCAGAGTCGCTGTAGACTCCTGAGGAGAGCCTGAGTTTCGTCAATCTGTTTCACTGTCGGGTCTACAATGAGGCCTGGTTCGTATGACTCTATCACAACCTCAACGCCGGAGTCGGTGACACGTTTTAGCCCCCTCCGGGAAACTGCTCGTACAGTCAACATCGTTGTATTGAATTCCGTCTTTGCAGAGCCTTCGGTCACAGGCACCTCTTGCCTCAGACGAGACTTGATCATTCGAATTTGTTCCTTCAGCTCCGCGACCTGAACCTGGAGGTCGTTTCTCTCCGAAGTGACCCCATCTAGTGTCATCCTCAATGACTCGAACTGATCTCGAGGCACGAAGTCCCAGCTTCGGTCAATCCAAGTCACTGTGGTGCCGTCAAAACGTCTCTTGGTCTTGACGAGATCCAGAGCCTTAAGCACGGCAATAACATCGTAGACTCGACGCTTTGGGGAGTTCAGTCTCTCCGCGAGAACATCGCTCCGAATGCCTTCATCCCCGCACTCCTTTAGTATTCTAATAGACTCACGGGCCAAGTCTACAAGCTTCACAATTGCACCCCGGGTCCAGATAGCAAGTTTCGTGGGCTCAGCAGCCAGCATTTCGACCTCGCAGACCTTCAACTTAAGTCTTTGTATTATCATGGCGATTTTTCGAAAGTTTGATTTTTCGAGAGGTGGTCGACACGGCTGTCCGAGCGGGACCGCTAACTCCACCGATACCAATAATTTCATAACGCACCCTCGTGGCCCATCGACCATCACAGCAAAGAGCGGCGGCGATAGACATGGGAAGGAAGAAAGTCATCATTATGGGAGCAGCCGGCAGAGACTTTCACAACTTCAACGTATACTTCCGGGACAATGAAGAGTATGAGGTTGTGGCATTCACTGCCGAGCAGATTCCGGGCATTGAGAATCGAATCTATCCACCTGAACTGTCTGGAAGACTCTATCCCGAGGGCATCAGAATCTACCCCGAGAGCAGACTGCCAGAGCTTGTCGAGAAGTTCAAGCCTGAGCAGTGCGTGCTGGCATATTCGGACCTACCACATATGACGGTTGGACACAAGATAGCGTGGGTGAACTCACTTGGGCCGGACATGCGACTGATGGGGCCGGAAACAACCATGCTCAAGAGCAAAAAGCCCGTCATAGCCGTCTGTGCCATTAGGACCGGTTGTGGCAAGAGTCAGACGTCTCGCAGAGTCAACAAGATATTGGTCGACATGGGGCTGAAGCCGGTCAATGTGCGCCACCCGATGCCATACGACCCTGACCTGACAACGCAAATCGCGCAGAGATTTGAAACTCTTGAGGACATGGACAAGTACCGGTGCACGATAGAAGAGCGTGAAGAGTACGAACCCATGATCAACATGGGTGTGATCGTCTATGCCGGTGTTGATTATGGCAAGATTCTGGAGCAGGCCGAGCAGGAGGCTGACGTGATCACCTGGGACGGGGGCAATAACGACTTCCCATTCTACAGGCCCGACCTCCTCATTGTCGTGACAGATCCTCACCGAGCTGGCCATGAGGTTTCGTACTATCCCGGCGAAACGAACCTGAGAATGGCAGATGTGGTCATCATAAACAAGGTAGAAACTGCAGACTACGAGAACATCGAAACCGTACGGAAGAACATTCAAGCACTAGACGCGAACGCGGTCGTGATTGATGCTGCATCACCAGTCTGCGTGGAAAACATGGAGGCCATAAAGGGCAAGCGAGTTCTGGTCATTGAGG
>Ga0164318_10004458_pt1 | contig 13465 bp, 8 predicted proteins | sample GuaBasSedimGuay9_FD_113734 | JGI IMG/M metagenome (GOLD analysis project Ga0164318, IMG submission 113734) | Subseafloor sediment microbial communities from Guaymas Basin, Gulf of California, Mexico - Guay9, Core 4571-4, 0-3 cm | ecosystem: Environmental > Aquatic > Marine > Hydrothermal vents >...
AAATGAAATGGTTCAAGAAGCTAGTGATGAAGCATTAAATGAATCCACGGCGAATTTTGATGGTTTTATTCAAGATTTTACTGATAAATTCGATTCAATAAGGGTAGCACTTCAAGCTGTGGCTGTTGCAGATACTTCTGAGCATTATCGTGCTTTGGAAGATCTCAATACAGCTATCTCCGCTCAAGCAGAAGGATATTCTAAGGCTTCAGTTCAATTTACAAAAATTACTGCCCATTTAGAGCAAAAACAACAAGAATTGAATCAAACAAACTCTCAAATCTCTGCCTTAACAAAGAAAATTAATGATTTGGAATCTAAAATCTCAACAAATAGAAAAGAATTTGAGGAAAAATCAACCAAAGCGAGTCAAATTAAAGAGGAAATTGAATCTATTAGCAAAAAGTTAACTGAATTGAAGCAATCTTCAGAAAATTTTTGGAAAGATTCAAAAGACTTACAGAGCCTGATTGACGAGAAATCAGAAGAATTGGCACAAATTGTGGACGATTTAAATAGTTTAAGTAATGTTAAGCGACTATTGGACGATATTGATAATGCAACTGAAGAACAGCAGAAATTACAAGTAGAAATTGAGACAAAAAACCAAAATATTCAAGATCTATCTACTCAAAGTGAAAAAGTACAAAAAGAAATTGATGAAATTCTCGCCAAAATTTCCGAAGTTAAGGAGAAAAGAGCTAAGGCTGATGATGTGAGAACCGATCTACAAGCCCAAATTGACTTAGAATCGGATAAACTGGGTGAGGTCAACGGTCGAATAAAGGATTTGCAAAATGTTCAAAAAATAATTTCCGATATTGAAGCATTAGAAATAGAAATTACCGAATCTACCGAGAAAATTGCTGAAAATACTAAGAGTAATGAAGAATTGGAGAACCAAATTCATGAATTAGAAAGTCAAATTGAAGAGAAAAATAAACTCATTGCCGAACATCAAACTGCACGACAGTCATTAGAATCAAAAGAAAAAGAATTAAGAGCACAGTCTAAAGAAATTAGCAATCAAATTAAGGCTTTGGAAAAGAAGTTGGATAAGCAAGTTCAAATGAAGGCCCGGGAAGGCGAAATTGAACAACTTAAGGACGAAGAGGGTGAATTAGGAGATAAAATTGCCGATTTTCAAGAATTAATTAAATCTATAACCGATAAAATTACAAAACTTGAAGAATCGCGATTAAAACAAATTGAAATATTGACAGATCTTCAAGGTCAAAAAAATGCTTCTTGGGAAAAACAGAAATCGCTCCGAGATGAACTAGGTGAATTGAATGCGGATTTATCACGAAATAATGCCAAATACAACGGAGTAGAAACTCGAAAAACCGTAGAAGAAGAAAAAATTGATGAACTTTTTGAAAAATCAAAAGATTACGGCACCTTACCACCAGTGACAGATGATTTAAATGAAGAAACATTAAATCAGAAAATTGGAACCGCTAACACTGAAAAGAAAGCCTTAGAGCCAGTAAACTTAAAATCCATTGAAGAATACGATGAAGTCAAAGAACGCTGGGATGAAATTGATATGCGTCGGCAAACTCTCCAACGAGAGCGTAAAGCTATTTTGGATTCTATTGACCGTATTGAGTTGGAAAAAACGCGGAATTTCATGAAGGCATATCACGAAATTAATCGGGTGTTTAGTTCGGTGTTTCAAAAACTATCTCCAGGCGGTTCCGCTAAAATGATTCTCGAAAATCCAGCCCATCCTTTTGAAGGTGGAATAACCATTGAAGCCAGACCAAGAGGAAAGAAAATTTCATCGCTGGACATTCTATCAGGCGGAGAAAAGACATTGGTTGCCCTTTCTTTTATTTTTGCAATCCAAAACTTTTATCCCGCTCCATTTTACATTATGGATGAAATAGATGCAGCTCTCGATGGTCCAAATGTTTATCGAACTTCGATGGTAATCAAAGAATATGCCAGACAATCTCAATTTTTAGTCATTAGTCATCGAGAAGAAAATATCACTAATGCAGATCGGATTTATGGGGTTGCAATGAATGACGGAATTACCGATATTTTTACAGTTAATCTTGAAGAAGAAAAGGAAAGAGAGGATTTTGATACGAATGTGGAGTTGGTAAAAGATACTCCCGATCAGAATTAAGATTAGAGGAATAGGAGGAACCGTGAGTGACAACAGAAAAAACAATTCAAAAACCCAGAAATAAAAAGACTAGTTCAAAGAAATCCTCAGCTCGAAAAGGAACCTCACGTAAAAAGTCGAGCAAAAAAAAGAGTAGTGTGTCAAAATCTAAAAAAAAATTAACCAAATCTAAAAAATCGACGAAATCAAAAGTTTCAACAATCTCAAAACAAAAACCATTAGAGGTAACAAATGCAAAAATCGCTAAACCATCAAAGACAACAACATCGCAAACGAGAAAATCACAAAAAACCACTAAAAAACCTAAAGAAAAAAGGACTCCTGCAGAACCAAAAATAAAAGAAGTGATCTCTGTTGGTGAGGATTTAGAAGAGAAAGATGTAATGGAGGAAGAATTAGAAAAAATCTCTCAAATCAAGAAATGGTGGCTGGAAGAACCTTATCGTAGTCTCCTAGACCCCGACTTAGCGAAAACAGTGGATTTTACTAAATTTGATCTTTCATCGTTGATTGAAGATTTCGTTTCGAAAATGGTCGAAGAAGAATTAATCGATTTTCGTATCTCCGGCTTGGCAATTTACTCTTCAGCCCAATTATACCATTCTAAAATTACTGGAGTTATTAAACAAGAAGAAGAAATCCAGAAAGCTGAAATGCGGGAACGGATTCGTAGGCAAATTCCAAAACCTATCGCTCAACCACTACGAGAAGCCCGGAAAATTGCTACTTCAGAAGAACTCTTCGGAGCAATGCGCCGCGCAATTATTGAAACAATGCAAAAAAGGGAAAAACTTCGAATACGTCGAGAACAGCAAATGGCAAAACGCGAGAAAGAAGTTAAAAAGCGTGGTAAGGGGCGATTACCAGCAGAAATATTAAAGCATATTACAGGAAGTGAAGAAACCATTGAGGAACGTTTAAAACGCCGCCATCGTCAATTAGTTGAAATTATTCGAATGGAAAATCCACCAAATCGCACTGTTTCAATGGATTATTTTAAAAATATGATTTATCAAGATAATTCGCTTAAAATATTAGAGAAGAAAGTCAAATATATTCAAACATTCGAAGAAATGTTATTTTTGGCTTCATTAAGTAAAATTATTTTGCACCAAGAGGATACTGAAGCGCCTTTAATGATTAAACTCATTGATCAAACAAGCTTAGAATTTTAGAATTCACAAATAAATCAAAATCGAGGGAAAAAAATGGAAAAAAAACCCGAACAGAAGGAGCTATTGGAAAAGCAAGATGATTCTGATTTGGACGAGGAAATTCTTTCCGACTTGGAAGAATTGGAAGATGAACTTGGAGAAAGTGTGGGGAATGAAGAAATTTCTGAATTAAATAATTTGGAAATCGAAAAAGATTCAGAAATGATGGAATCAAAATCTGTAACAGAGAATGAAAACACGGAATTCATGGATAAAGACACTGAAGCAGTTAAGGATGTAAAAACGGGTGAAACTTTGATTCGTGAGATATTGAATGAACGATCTGGCCAAGAAACCAAAGAAATTAGCTCTGAAAAAGATTCTCTTGAAAAAAAAGCAGATATTGCACCCATGAGCGATGAAGAAGAAGCCTATATCCATTTGAAAAATGTGGTTGAAGGAGCACTCTTTGTTGCAGGTAGACCTGTTTCTGTTGAAGAATTAAGCACTAAAACCGATATCCGAAAAAGGGAATTGGAAAAATTACTAGATGAATTAGCTATGGATTATTTAATGCGCCCAACTGCGTTAGAAATTGTCCATATTCAAGATAAATACAGCTTGCAAATTAAGCCAGAATATACGCCCAAAGTGAAAAAATTCGCTAGTGGAGGATTAATTCCCGATGCAATTCTGAAAACCTTAACTATTATTGCCTTAAAACAACCTTTGATGAAATCGACTTTGGTTAAGTTGCGTGGTTCCACAGCATATGAGCATGTTAAATTTTTAATTGACCGGGGTTATGTTGAGGCGCGAAAGAAGGGTCGATCTTCTGAGTTATTTACAACTGATCAGTTTGCCGACACATTCGGTCTTTCACGGGATGTCGAGACGCAAAAAAAGCAGTTAATTACCCAACTGGGCGTGCAAGATAATTAAGGGGAATTTAAATTTGGAATAAATTTCCACCATTTTTTCAATTTCGTTCATTTTGGATGAATCTATCTAATTATTGGAAGATTTTTCCAATATTCTGGTAGGAATATTGCCCGATTTTGCTCAAAACTGTCTACAATACCACGGGTGATAGCAAAAGATTTGATTGCATCCATAAAATTAGTTTTTGGCTGCAATTTACCCCGTGATTCGATACATTGGTAAAATTCTTCCAACAAATAAAGTTCTGATGCATAATTATAGACATTGTATTCTACATCAGATGTAATAAGAACCGGATTTGTGTGGAAAGTAAATCCTTCTGGGTCTTCAAATTCAGTTATAGTCAGACTTTTTACCTTATTCCGTTCGATTAGATTAATTTCCCCATTTTCACAGTTCATATCTAAACGATGATAAAGTTCTCCTTTTTTCTGCCAATCACCTCGATAAGTAGCATAAATCCATTCATCAGGATTATGATAATTTTCTGGGATAGCTAGAGCGAGAATGGCAAATGTTGTGGATGATCCTTTAAAATAAGAGAAACTAGGTTTGAAATTTACCGCGCCTTGCACTTGAACAACATCCATTTCGGTAATATAACGTAGTAAATCAAGATGGTGTGGCGCCATATCTTCCAAAAATAAATCTCTTAACCATCGGCGCCAGCCTTGCCGTGTTTTCCCCCAATTATACAAATAGGTCAAATTTAGCGATGTTATTTTTTTCAAAACATCTTTTCGTTCGAGATAGGCTTTTTTAAGTGACCAGTTGTGAGGAAAGAAACGTGTTTGAGTTCCTACCGCGGTACAAAGTTTGGGATATTTTAAGGCAGTCTTAACCATTTCTCGAGCTTGGGAGATGGTGCTGGCCATATTTTTCTCACACAGAACATTTAAACCTAAATCTAATGCTTCCATGGATAGAACATGATGAGTATAAGTGGGAGTGACAATAATTGCTAAATCATAGGGACCTTGCCCGTATTGAATTGCTTCTTCCATCGAGGTAAAGCATTCGGTTTTCGGAATTCCCCATAATTTGGGAGCATGTTCTAATTTATCCGTATCAGTGTCAACGATGGCACCAATTTCCCACCCAGGATGTGAAGAAATAGCCTTGCGCCATACATGGGCATGACCCCCAATTCCAATGATCATCGCACGTTTTTTTGAAGATGCACCAGATAAATTCGTATTCATTTTCTATGTTGGAACTAAACACGGAAAAACTAAAAAGTCTTGTCGAAATGATAATTTCCATAAAGTAAGCTCCATTATAATTAATATGATAGCGGGGGATAAAATGGATCTATCTCTAAAGATCTTGCTCATTGATGGGTATATTGATGAACCTGGATGCTTAGGGGTACCTCCCTTTTTAGCCCCCTTGCCGCGATATATTGCAGGTGCAATTAGAGAAGCTACTTCGCAACAATCCACTCATATGGAATTAATTTATTGCACAATCGACCAATTCCGTCACAATAGAAATAATTACCAGCAAAATGCTGTAGATTTAATGATTGTTATCTCGGGAGTTACTGTGCCTGGTAAATATCTAGGCGCAAGACCCATAAGCTATCGTGAGATTAGGGAATTGGTTACGCTGTTTTCTAAAACAGTATCAATTTTATGTGGTCCAGCGACTAAATATGGCATTGGAGAAGAAGGTGGACGCACCAGTCGTGGAATAAAGCTTCTTGAAGGTATCTATGATTTAATTTTAGAAGAAGATGCAGATTGGGCGATTTTTCTTTTATTCACTCAATACCGCTCCTTTTTAAAATCCCTTCGTAGAAAAAAGCATAGTTATTCTTCCATTTCTCAATTCAATTCTCAATTGGAATCTCTTGATCGTCCAAATGTTTCATCGCAGATAATTAAAAACCTAAGAGAAGCCAAACGACCAAATATTCACTCCTTGCAACCTTTTGCAATAGCAGGCCCATCGTGGATCATTCCACAACATCCAAATTTTAATAGAAAACCTTTCGGAAATTTAATCTGCGAAATCGAAACATTTCAAGGTTGCCCACGATATCGAACAGGGGGATGCAGATTTTGTATCGAACCTTTGAAAGGGCCTACTCAACACCGAAAAATAGAAGATATAGTGGAAGAAGTGGTTTCATTATATGAAATAGGTGTAAGACATTTTCGTCTGGGTTCACAAACTGATTTTTACGCATTCCAACATAGAGAATTCATCCATCCTAAATATCCTCAACCGAATGTTAAAGCAATTTATACCTTATTGAGCGAAATACGAAAAAAATGCCCCAATCTGGAAACACTTCACATTGATAACGTAAACGCGCTCAATTTCTCACTATATCCAGAAGAGGCAGAAGAAATAACCAATATTATCACAGAATACTGCACATCAGGTAACATAGCAGCCATTGGAGTAGAATCCATAGTCCCAGAAGTAATTCGCGCCAATAACTTGAAAGCTAAAGCAGAAGAAATCGAGCAGGCAATAAAAATCATAAATTTGCATGGTAGTCGGTTAGGTGTTAATGGAACACCGTTATTTTTACCCGGTTTAAACTTCATCATGGGGCTTCCAGGGGAAACTGCCAAAAGTTTACAGCAAAATTATGATTTCTTGCTTAATTTGCTAAAAAAAGGTTATCTGATTCGTAGAATAAATTTACGCAAATTTCTAGTCTCCAACACCATAAATAAAACGACCCAAAGATGGGTTCGAAAGCATTTAAACAAATATCAAAGCAAGTATTTTCATTGGAAGGCAAAAATTCGAGATGAGATCGATTATCCAATGTTACAGCGCCTATTTCCCTTTGGAAGCAAGCTTTTTCGTGTATATGCCGAAAAACATGATGGAAAAGGCACTTTAGCTCGTCAGATTGGAACCTACCCTATCCGATGTTTTATTCCGAAAAAAATACCATTGCATCAATTTTATGATTTGAAAGTCGTTAATCACGGAGCTAGATCTTTGGTTTGCTTAGTAACACCGGTAAAATTGATTTCTCTTACTCAAAAAGAACTAGAAGCTATTGATGGAATAGGAAAATCACGTGCTCAGACAATTCAACATCAAAAACCTGAATCAGAGGGAGATTGGAATAGAATGGAAAAAAAAATTCAAGATATTCGCCGAATTCTCGAAGATTAACCAATAAGGGTTATTTCTTTTTTTTTTTTTTTCCTGCATTAGCACACCACTTTTCTTTGCAAACACGACTACAGAATTTATGTTCTGGAGGGTCTTGCTGTAAATTTACGTGGCTGATATATCGTTTTGGAAGAGGTTTATTGCACCATTCACATCTAGGCATATTATGATAGCCTTGGGGAAGTTGAATTTCGGAAAATGACTTCAAATTATCTTCAAAATCGCGACTCATGTAATCACATTTATTTATTAATAGTATTAGTACATTTTTAGAACCTATTTAATATTGTGATTATAGGATTAAAGAGTTCTTCTACTAAAAAGATGACCGTTCTATAAAAATAGAATTTTTTTCTTGATTATGATATAATGATTAGTTGATTTAGCCCAAAGTAAAAAAAAAATTAATAAGATATAAGAATTGGTGGTTAAAAAAAAAATCTTACATCTAAAAATTTTTCCTGGCTTCTTCCACTAAATAATTTACTTTTTCATCCAACCCTGTTATTATAGAAAGAAGTTCATTTTTAACATTTGTTTTAAATTCCTCATCTTTTATTGCTGGTAGGTTAATCTCCACATTTAATGCAGCTGATTTCAAACCGGTAAGTGTATTCATCGCACCAACCGCAATGTCCGAAAGAGCATTCTTGTTACCTTTTATTCCGATTTCGAACAGTACATCTAATACTGCTTTACATGTTTTCACAGTTTCTAAGGGAACTAAAGCGGCATTTTTATATTCCTCTTGTATTTTTGCAGAGCGCGCAGCTTTTTGTTCTTCAGTGTCCTTCGGCATTTTAAAAGCCTTTATGACTCCATTAAAAGCATTGGCATCTTTATCAATTAACATGGTCAATTTATGATGCAATTCATCCAGGTCTTTCAATTTTTCCGAGAACAGGGATGATACTTCTTCATATCCCTTTTTCCCGATAGTTAAACGGGAAACCATTGCTCCAAGAGCAGCACCCATACCCCCTGCTACGCAAGCAACTGATCCACCACCTGGTGCAGGAGAATCTGAAGCTAATTCTTTAATAAAGTCTTGTACAGTGTAGTTTATTAAAGCTTGACTTTCATTTCGTGAGACTTCTTCTAATTTTTTCTCGATAACTTGGTTTCGTTCCCACTTATCATTTAGTTGGAGATAGAATTCAGCGGAATCCAATAATGCATCCACTGGAATCATACCATATACTTCTGTTTCGGTAATCATCACACCATATCGTGCAGCCTCACGACGAACAGTTTCAACCACCATATGCATGGGCGTTTCTCTGTAATTTGTTAAATTCATAGATACTTGCACGTAAGGTTTGGTATCGAATCCCATCGATTTTACATAGCGAAAACCACCATTTTTATGTCGAATATTCACCCCAATACGTTTGGCAATCTCTACGTTGTCAGTATTTAAGTAAATATTATATGCAATCAAGAATTCTCGGGCGCCTATGACCGTGGCACCTGCTTTTGGTAATTCTGAAGGCCCAAAATCCGGTTTACGATCGGGATTGGTCTTAATTTCTTCTTTTAATCCTTCATATTGCCCTTTCCGAATATTTGCCAGATTTACACGGTCAGGTTGGGTGGCTGCTGCTTCGTATAGATAAGTGGGAATCCCTAGCTCGGAGGAAACTTTTTCCGCAAGTTTCTTTGCAAGCTCAGCACATTCCTCTATTGTAATTCCTGAGACCGGAACAAAGGGGACAACATCTGTTGCTCCAATTCGGGGATGTTCTCCTGTGTGCTTATCCATATCGATTAACTGGGAGGCGGTTTTAATTCCTGCAAAAGCCGCATTGAAACAAGCATCTGGTTCACCTACCATTGTGACCACAAGCCGGTTATGATCAGGATCCGCGCGGGCATCGAGTACTTTAGCAGACCCGGCAGATTTTAAGGCGTATAGTATTTGGTCGATTACTTCTTTATTCCGACCTTCACTAAAATTGGGAACTAGTTCAACTAATGGCATAATAGATCACACAATAAGTAGAAAGTGATTCGTAATATGGTGAATTAGGGGTTAAATTAAAATGATCTGCCCAAGAAAATGGAATATTTTAGAAAAAAATTTTACCAATCACCTATTTGTGATCTTCATCATGAGAAAAAAAATTAATTGATTTGTGAAATTTCAAGCAATTTCTTAGAGCGAACAATTTCAGCTGCTTTCTGCATGTGTGGTGAAAGAATTTCATCATTTTCAATAAAGGGGATATATTTTCGAACATAAGAATGACAAGATTCCAATTTTTCAGAACTTTGTAAGGGTCGTCTGAAATCCATTGCTTGACATGCACAAACTAACTCAATTCCTAGGATCTGCTCCAGATTTGCGATCATCCTGAGAGTTTTCCGTGCAGAAATTGAACCCATAGACACTAAATCTTCAACCCCATTACTGGTAGGAATGGAATCTGCACTAGCTGGAAAACATAAAGATTTGTTTTCACTGGCAAGTGCAGCTGTAGCATATTGGGCAATCATAAAGCCAGAATTTAAACCAGAACCCTTAATTAGATAAAGTGGAAGTCCATATTCTCCTTTTTCACCCAATAATAGATATACGCGTCGATCAGATATATTTCCCAATTCTGATGCAGCTAAACCAACATAATCTAATGGTAAAGCTAGCGGTTCTCCGTGAAATCCCCCTCCAGAAATTGCTATTCCATTTTCTCCTTCAAGGAAAATATTTGGATTATCAGTTACCGAATTAATTTCCCGAATAAGAACTTCCTTTAAATGATTAAGCGCATTTCGGCATGCTCCATGAATTTGTGGCATACACCGAAAAGAATAGGGATCTTGCACCCTATTACAATCTTTATGATATTCGATAAATTCCGATCCTTCTGTTAATTCACGAAGATGCCGCGCTACAATTTGAGCACCTGGATGAGGTCGTATTTTATGCAATCTGGGATCAAAAGGTGCCACCGAACCAAGATATCCTTCTAAACTTAACGCACCAATTAAATCAGCATGATCCACGCAATTTTCCAAACGTTCGACCACTTTAATTGCATGTGCTGCAATAAATTGAGTCCCATTGATTAAACCCAATCCTTCTTTTGCTCCTAATGAGAGAGGGGATATTTGATTTTCTTCTAGAATTTGATGGGTTGGCACATAGTTTTTCCCACCATCTTTAGTAATTTCTCCCAGTCCGATTAATGGAAGGAATAAATGCGCGAGAGGACATAAATCTCCAGAAGCACCAACTGAACCTTGCTCTAGAACTTTAGGAATATAATTCATATCGATGTGCCAGAGTATTCGCTCAATCAAAGTTAATGATACTCCACTATAACCTTGACAAAGAGCGTGAACCTTTAAAATAAGCATAATTTTTGCAATGTCGGTCTCGATTGGAGCGCCTACTCCAACACTATGAGATTTCAATAAGTTTTCTTGCAATTTTCCTGCATCATCTTTCGAAATTTTAGTGGTGCACAAAGATCCAAAACCAGTATTTATTGAATATACAGGCTTTTCCCCTTGAACAATTCGTTGTACTGCAGCATGGCACTGTTGAACTTTCGTTTTAACTTCATCGGTGATAATTCCTTTCATTTCTCCCGAACATAATTTCAGTGCAATGGGAACATCCATCTGATCCATTCCGTAATGAAATTCTTCCAACTTTATCAACTCTGTATAGATAATGGGTGGTCATACTATAAAATTTTTTAAATGGGTCAAGAGGGGGAATTTATGAAACAAACTTTTTATTCTGAAATAGCTTCTTTTTTAAACGAGAATCATGTCGAATAACATTGTGAAAATTCAATTACCCGCAGAACTCCCCCCAGATCCCGAATTTGATCCTCAATATCGAAGAGCTCCAAATCGTGGATTTAATTTAACTCCGAAAGAAACTAAAATTGCATTGAAAAATGCTTTACGTTATGTTCCTAAAGAATTGCATGAAAAACTCGCACCTGAATTTCTGTATGAATTAAAGACACGAGGTCGGATTTATGCATATCGTTATCGCCCTCATGGTCCGATTGTAGGCAAACCAATTGATGAATACAAGGGAATTCTTGAGGCTCGAGCAATCCAAGTTATGATAGATAATAATTTAGATTTTGATATCGCTCTTTATCCATATGAATTAGTTACTTATGGTGAATCAGGACAAGTATGCCAAAATTGGATGCAATATCGATTAATCAAACAATATCTTGAAATTATAAAGGAAGATCAAACATTGGTTGTAATGTCTGGTCATCCTTTAGGATTATTTCCCAGCAAACGCAATGCTCCCAGAGTAATTTTCTCCAACGGATTAATGATTGGTATGTATGATAATTCTGCAGATTTTCACCGCGCTCAAGCCTTAGGTTTGGCTAATTATGGTCAAATGACCGCAGGAGGATGGATGTATATTGGCCCGCAAGGAATTGTACATGGGACATACATAACCTTGCTTAATGCAGGTCGACTATATCTTAATCGAAAGGAAAATGAAGATTTATCTGGTGTATTATACATTAGTTCAGGTTTGGGTGGAATGAGTGGTGCTCAACCGAAGGCAGCAGATATCGCAAGAGCAATAAGTGTTACTGCAGAAGTAGATCTTTCTCGGATTAAAACACGCCATGAACAAGGATGGGTAAACCGTATCTCAGATAATTTAGAAGAAATATTTCAATGGGTTGATGAATATAGAACCCGAAGGGAATCTCTTTCGATTGCTTATCATGGAAATGTGGTTGATTTGTGGCAATATGTGGTAGATAACAACATCAAAGTTGAATTAGCCTCTGATCAAACCAGCTGTCATGCTGTTTATGAAGGAGGGTATACTCCAGTAGGTGTTTCTTTTAAAGAAGGTCGAGAATTGCTGAAAAATGAGCGCCAAAAGTTTAAAAAATTGGTAGATGAATCATTAAAGCGCCAATTTGAACTGATTCAAATTATGACTCAAAGAGGCACCAAATTTTGGGATTATGGAAATTCCTTTTTAAAAGCTGTATACGATGCAGGAGCAACTTCAATTGCCAAAGATCACGATCCCAGAAATGGTTTTATTTACCCATCATATGTGGAAGATATTATGGGGCCAATTTGCTTTGATTATGGTTATGGCCCGTTTCGTTGGGTGTGTTTAAGTGGAAAGCACAGTGATTTGATCCAAACTGATCAAACTGCTATGAAATGTATCGATCCGAATCGACGTGGACAAGATCGTGATAATTATGTGTGGATTCGAGATGCAGAAAAGAATGGTTTAGTTGTAGGGACTCAAGCCCGAATATTATATGCAGATGGGCTTGGTCGAGTTAAAATTGCACATGAATTCAACCGACTAGTCCGTGAAGGGAAAATTGGTCCCGTAATGCTTGGACGGGATCATCACGATGTATCAGGAACGGACAGCCCATTCCGAGAAACTTCAAATATTAAAGATGGAAGCAATATCATGTCAGAAATGGCACATCATTCTTGGGCAGGAAATGTTGCGCGAGGAATGACCATGTGCGTTCTTTCTAACGGAGGAGGAGTTGGAACTGGAAAAGTGATTAATGGTGGATTCGGTCTGGTTTTAGATGGAAGTGAACGAGTAGATATGATTATAGATCTTGCACTTGACTGGGATGTACATTGTGGTATTGCTCGTCGTGCATGGGCGCGAAATCCTCATGCCATTGAAACTGCAAGTGAATGGAATAAAAGAAATCAAGGAAAAGGGTATATAACCATGCCGTTTTTGGCAGATGATTCACTTATCGATAAATTAGTAGATGAAGATTGAGAACAGTTATGTATTCCATCTTTTTTTTTATTTAACATTGCTCGATTAAGTAAACATGTGGGGTAATGAATAATTCTTTTAAAGTATTGAATAAATCTTCAATTCCAATTTGGGTTTTTGATGATATAAACTTATGGGCTCGGATGTTGGAATAATATGGGAAGACATTTTCCCTTTTTTTCCATAATTTTTGATAATTTAACAAATCTTCTGGTTGACCAAGGTCAATTTTTGATCCTACCAAGATTATTGGAATTTGCGAATTTTCCTTCATTAATAATTCTACCCAATGAGAAATATTTTCAAAGCTTTTAG
>Ga0164318_10004459_pt1 | contig 13464 bp, 10 predicted proteins | sample GuaBasSedimGuay9_FD_113734 | JGI IMG/M metagenome (GOLD analysis project Ga0164318, IMG submission 113734) | Subseafloor sediment microbial communities from Guaymas Basin, Gulf of California, Mexico - Guay9, Core 4571-4, 0-3 cm | ecosystem: Environmental > Aquatic > Marine > Hydrothermal vents...
GGTCTCTACGGTTGGAGATGTGCTGCAACCGGTAGAGATGAAAGCGCATTATACGAGCAGGGCCCATAAGGCCCGGGCAGAAGTGCCGATCATGGCCGGTGCGGGTGATCTGGGAACTGCCATCCTACAGAGGCATCCGGACGGCACGCGCAAAACATTACATTCCTTGATGTCCGGCAGTATAGGAACCGCCATACTGCAGCGTTACATTGACGGGCCTGCAGGTCTGATCATGCGGCAGATGCCTGGTGTGGTTGGACCTCAGGGTTTGGAGGATCGTGGAATAGTTGAAACGTTCGTTTCGCCGCAGCCGGCAATCTCTATCTTCAGGGACGTGACACCCGAGATAGATCGGCTTAAAGTTGCGACCACGGAATCGTCTCTTGAGATGCCTCTTGTTGGAACAGCAGGATTAAATTCCGTGAAAGCAGGAAACAGCAATACGACCACGACTCATGTCCAACCAGATGCCCTCAGCACATCCGTGGTCATGCCTTTGCAGCGGACTGCCACCGGGGATCCGGCTGCTGTGCCGGAGGCCGGATCACCGGACAGCCGGTCTCCTCAATCAACTGATGAGCTTTCCACACAGACCACCACTGGATCACATAACGAAACAAATCTGGAAGGTCTGGCTGATGAGGTATATACCATTATCGAGAAACGTCTTGTAATAGAACGTGAGAGTCTGGGACTCAATTAGACAAATGGAATTTCAAAATGCAACTATCTCTTATAAGGAGAAGGGCAAGGATAAGACTATCAAGGTCCTCTTCAACCCCAATGAATATCGACTGAACAAGGCCAACCAGTTTGCTGAAGTGGCCATACCAGGTCTGGCCGGTCCGCCTCTACAGTTTGTGCGTGGTAATGCCCGCACCTTGTCCATGCAACTCTTTTTTGATACCTATACCTATCATGGCAGCGCGGACGTGCGTGACCATACCAAGAAGATTGTCGACCTCTTAAAGATCGACGATAAACTCCATGCACCGCCGATATGCCATTTCAACTGGGGCAAATTGAACTTCATTGGTGTTCTGGAGAGGGCCGACCAGCGTTTTACCCTTTTTCTTCCAGACGGTAAGCCGGTCAGGGCTACTGTGGACGTCTCCTTCAAGGAACACTATGAAGGAGCCCAGAAACTGGAATCGGCTGACTTTGCCAAACATTACGTTGTAAAGCGTGGCGACACCCTGAGCAGTATTGCAGGTGAAAAATACGGTGACCCTGGGCTGTGGCGGCCCATTGCCGAAAAAAACAGCATGGACGACCCCCTGGCCCTGAAACCTGGCCAGGTACTGGTCATTCCTGCAATAGAATGAGGGTTGGATTTGGCGGCGAGTCATGTTGAAAACTACGCTCCATGTTTTCTGATCAAGGTCAAGGACACGGAATTGCGCCATGGAGTCAGCGTGGATGTACTCTCGGTCAGCGTTACCGATAACGCAGACCGTGCCGACAGCTTCACCTTCAGTATGCGGGACCGGCACCCGGAGCCAGGACGCCTGTTCGCGGGCGGAGAAAAACTGCAGTGGATGGATAGCGACACCTTTGATGAGGGAAACAAGGTGGAGATCCACATGGGTTATGTTGACAATATGAAACTTATGTTACTCGGTGAGATTACAGCAATGAGCCCGAATTTTCCATCCAGCGGCCAGCCCACACTGAACGTTCAGGGTTACAGCCTTTTTCACAGGCTCCAGCGCACCCGCATTCGCAAGCCGTTCAAGGCAAGCAAAGACAGCGATATTGTGTGCGAGATCGCCGCTACAATGAACCTGAAGGCCAAGGCGGATGATACAAGCGCAGAGCATCCCATGGTCTCGCCCCAGGGAGAGACCTATGCGTCTTTTCTCAGGCAACGTGCAGAACGTATCGGCTATGAGATAGTGGTAAAAAAAGATACCCTCTACTTTCAGCGGCCTCAGTATATAGACAATCCGAGCGCTGCGCTGATATTGGAATGGGGTAAGAATCTTATCAGTTTCAGCCCCAGGCTTTCAACCTACAATGCAGTCACCAAGGTTACTGCACGGGGGCCACAGACTTCGCAGGGCCGGGGCAAAAAACCCCTGGTGGGCACGGCCCAGACAGGTGATGTGCGTGTCAGAATGGGCACGGAGACTGGGCAGGAGTTTTCCAGGAAACGCTTTGGCGAACATCACGATCTCATTGAGGATCATAACATCACCAGTGCCAAGGAGGCCAAGGAAATGTCCCTGGGTCAGTTGGAAAGACAGGCGATGAGTTACATTACCGGCAGGGGTTCATGTAATGGTAACCCGGACCTCATGGCCCGCATGGTAATCGAGCTTAAAGGCCTGGGTAGACGTTTCAGCGGCAAGTATTACATCACCTCTGCCACGCATACCATCAGTACTAGTGGGTACCGCACTGACTTCGAGGTCAAAAGGAATGCCCGATGAGTCTGGTTGAACTCTTGAACGTCAATAGCAAACAGCTGCAACAGCAGAACAAGATATATGGCGTGGTGGTCGGCATTGTGCGCGACATCAAGGACCCAAAGGGTCTGGGGCGGGTCAAGGTGGACTTTCCTTGGCTGGCTGAAGAGGCTGAGGCGGTCGCCATCTCTTCAGATGAAGACAGGGCCCACAGCTACTGGGCCCGTATTGCCACTCTTATGGCAGGCAAGGGCCGCGGCACCTACTTTGTCCCGGAAGTAGATGACGAAGTACTGGTGGCCTTTGAGCACGGCGATCCGGATCGTCCCTTTGTCATAGGCATGTTGTGGAATGCAGAAGACACCCCGCCCGAGAGCATGGACGGCGAGGGAAAGAATCACGTACGTTCTATTCACTCCCGCAGTGGTCACGTGATTACCATGGATGACAACGTCGATGACCAGAAGGCCAAGCTGACTGTTCAGAGCCAGGGCGGGCATCAGATTGTACTGGACGATGACAGCGGCCAGGGCAAGGCAGAACTGAAGACCAAGGCAGGCCATGTCATCACCATGGACGATGCCGGAGGAACAGTGACTCTGTCCGATAAGGCCGGCAACAAGCTGGTATTGGATGCCAATTCAAATTCACTGACAGTGCAGACCAGCGGCAACCAGGACCAGAGTGTTGGAGGAAACCTGACCATTAATGTGACGGGAACAGCCACCATCTCAGCGCCTTCCGGTGTGACCATTGACAGCACCAGCATCAAGCTCGGCTCATCCGCAGCGCTGACCCTGGTCAATGATACGTTTCTTGACATATTCAATGCCCACTTCCACGTGGGCAACCTGGGCGCTCCCACGTCACCGCCGACCATCCCGGCGATCAAGAACGTGCAGAGCACCATCTTTACAAAGGGGGCGTAGTTATGGCCAAGGAATTTCTCGGAGTCGGCTGGAAATTCCCTGTGCAGCTTAATGACCAGCTTGAAATTGCCATGTCCCGGTATGAAGAGGACGTGCAGGAGGCCATCTGGATTATCCTGAGCACCGCGCCCGGAGAGCGTTTGATGCTTCCTGACTTTGGATGCGGCATTCACGAATTCGTGTTTGCCCCGAACAACACCCGCACTGCCGGACTGATAAGCTTTCATGTGGAGGAAGCCCTGAACCGTTGGGAGCCTCGCATTGACCTGCTGGAAGTAAAGGTCCGGCCGGATGCCGGCAATCCGTCCATGTTACTCGTCAATATTGACTACAAGGTACGTACCACAGACAGCCGGTTCAACCTGGTCTACCCGTTTTACCTGGAGAGAGGGGAAACAGGATGACTATTGATGCTCCTCTATTGGACAGGCGAAATGCCGACGAAATCGTCACGCAACTGGAGAACGCACTGGTTGATTGTGGCTGGGAAGGTCAGAAAGGCAAGGCAGGTTGGACCATGGTGCGCCTCTTCGCGCGTCTTTCAGAACTTGTCATAAACCGTCTAAACCAGGTGCCAGGAAAACACTTCTTGGCCTTTCTCAACGAGGCCGGAGTGGATCTGCTTCCACCCAGACCAGCCGGCGTGGAACTTACCTTTAATCCTGCGGAAGACGGCCCGGCCTCTATCTATGTGCCTGCGGGCACCCAGGTGGCCACGGTCCAGACCGAGACCCATCCTGAAGTTATCTTTGAGACCTCACGGGATATTACTGTCGTCGCCAATACCATGGTCAAGTGCATTGCCTTTGACCAACTGAACTACAGTGATCAGACTGCCAAGGTCACCGGGCGGGAATCAGGCTCCTTTGCCGCCTTTAAGGGTGAGTACGAGCGACAACGTATCCTTTACCTGGGCGATGATAAACTGTTCACTTTTTCCGATGACGTCAGTCGAAAGGCCGCTGAGATCACGCTGGAATTTAAGTTCAGCACCCCCGGCGATCCCGCCGGTGACGGATGTGAATTGTATTGGCTCTACTGGGACGGCGCCAAATGGGCCGATCTGGTAAGTGCCGGCGCAGGAGAGATTCACGACAACACCGATGGATTCAGTAAGGACGGCACAGTATTCCTGACGAAATTCCCTGAGCTGACTAAGAGTGCGGTGGGCGGGGATAGCGCGTTGTGGATAGCTTGTATGCTTACCGGCGGCAGTTTTCGCCGTAATCTTCCGGTGCTGAGCAGTATCAAGGGAAAACGCAAGATCGTAATCGATTCGCAAGAGGTGAACCCGGATACGATCTTGAGCGCCATACATTCCGGCACTGCCTTCGTGCCCCTGGACCCTGCGGGAGAGTTCTTTCCCTTAGGCCAACGGCCGGCCAGATTGGATGCCTTTTATCTGCAAAACGATGAGGCCTTCAACAAACAGGGGGCTACAGTCAGCTTTCAGATAAATCTGAAAGGCATAGATGCAGGTATTATCAGCAGTGAACTGGACAACCTGACCATTGAGTGGGAGTACTACAGCAAAAATGGCTGGTCTTCAGTGGGAACCAGTACAAGAGAAAGCGTAACTTCGCCGAATGGGGACTTCAAGGATACTACTAACGCCTTTACCAAGACTATTGCTCAAGGCGTTGTCAGTTTTACTGTGCCTGGAGATTTTGACAAAATCAAGGTCAACGACCAGGATGGTTACTGGGTGCGAGCGCGAATGGTCGGGGGGAGCTATGATGTGCCTGGAGGCATGCAGGAAAAGGTAAATGGCGGAGATTGTAAGTATGAATGGATTGAGCCAAAGACATATCCCCCGTTAATCAAAAGACTGGATGTTAAAGTAACAGGCTATAGTGAACCAGCTGGAGACCTTAAGACCATCTCCAGTTGCCGCAGCCAGGTAGATGGCAGGAACTTGGACCACTCCAGGGAACTGGCCAGCGCCCAGCCTTTTTCTCCTTTCAGCGCTGCAGAAGAGGGACCTGCCATCTACCTGGGTTTTAAACAGTCCTTTCCCGCGGGGAAGTGGATTCAACTACTCCTGGATGTGGAAGAAAAGTCACAGACCAATGAGAAACGCTCACAAATTTTTTGGGAGTATTGGAACGGAAGTCAATGGCTCACCTTACGTGTTTCCGACGGTACTCATGGCCTGAGTCAGCGGGGTTACCTGGGATTCTTCGGCCCGGACAATCACCAACCCAGCACCGAGTTTGGTCAGAATGCCTGTTGGCTGCGTGCTCGTCCGCACATGCCCCCTCTGGCGAATGCCGGTGCCGATCAGGAAATCCTATTCGAGGACGACGGAGTCACCGTCACTCTGGACGCATCAGGTTCAACCCCAAAGGAGCGGATCGTCAAGTACATATGGCGCATGGCAGGACAAAATGATCAAAAGGATAAGGAAGATGGAACGACAGTTGTCACACCTTATCTGAAAGTTATTCGTCAAAATACCATTCCTGCTGTCAATGCCGTGACCATTAGGGATGAGGTACTTGGCTCCAGTGACGGGAAACCTGATCAGGTTTTCGTGCTCCTGCACTTACCGGTATTGTCCGGCGCTCAGATTGCGGTACGAGAGCCTGACAGGCCATCTGATGACGAACTGAAACAACTCCGGAAGGAGCTGCAGAAGGTTGATAAATCAGCTCAAGCATTGTTGTCCGCACCGGATACTGCTTCCGGAAAAGGGGTTTGGGTGCGTTGGCATCAGGTATCAGATTTTTACGCATCCGGTCCTGCCGGTCGTCACTTTACCCTTGATCCTATCGAGGGCCTGGTGGATTTCGGGGACGGCAAGCGTGGCAAGATTCCCCTAGTTGGCCATGACAATATCAAGGCCGTGTCTTACCGCAATCACGATGGTATAAATGGCAATGCAGCAGTCGGGACCATCACTGTGCTGCGCAATCCCAGTGGTGATTTGGCCAACATCAAAAGTGTGACTAATTATGAAAAAGCAGGCGGTGGCTCTGACGCAGAAACGGTGGACGAAGTCAAGCTACGTGGGCCTCAACGTCTCAAGCACCGCCAACGGGCAGTGACAATCGAAGACTTTGCCTGGTTGGCCAGGGAGGCCAGTGGAGAGGTGGGTCAGGCCCGTTGTTTGCCCACTCGCGACTGCAAAGGCTTGCCCAAGGCCGGGTGGGTGACGGTGGTAATTACTCCGAAAAGCAAGGTTGCCAAACCTACGCCCAGCCCCGCTTTGTTGCGGTGCGTGGAAACCTATCTGAAAAACCGCGCCCTGACAAACCTGAAAAATGTTGAGCAGATCTACGTCAAGGGGCCAGAGTACATTGAGGCCACGGTGCTGGCCAAAGTGGTACCAAGCGAGCCGGAGAAGTCAGACGACGTAGAACTGGCCATATTGAAACGTCTGGAGACATTCCTGCACCCGCTGCGAGGCGGTCCTGACCGGACCGGCTGGAAGCTCGGCCGTGATGTCTTTCTCTCCGAGGTCTACGCTGAGATTGAGGCTGTGCCGGGTGTAGACCACACTGGTAAAATGCGTTTACATGCCTCCCAGCAACAGTATGACCTGTATCTTGCCAAAGAGGGTGGGGAATATCGGGAAATCCCTTTTGATATTCCGATCGGCAGCCAGATAAGCACCTTTGACGAGCGAATCAGGCTGGTCCTGGCCAGACCTGTTTTTATGAAAAGCACCGTATTGAAGGACCTTGCTGTTTACGGCCTCAAAGCCGGCGATAAAGTGGATATAGTTGCAGACAACAATACCGTGCTGAAGGGCAGCTTGACAATTGCCTCTCTGGTTGATGATAAGATCAAGTTCGTCGAGTCTTTTGTCCTGTCGGCTGGTTGGGACCCTCCTGCTGATGCCCTGATGACGGCTGATGAACGTATACGCCTGCCTTTGGCACAGAACGGTATTACAAAAAAAGACGGCAAAGTAACCGGTGTGACAGTCCATATTTTCAATGCTGACGACAAGGTGAGTGTTGTAGCCGGCACACGGCGTGATCCTGTACTGGAGTTCCTACCCATTAAACAGGTCAATACCTGTGAAGACCGTATCTTCGTGCCCGAAGGCCACCTGATTTACTCGGGTAACCATGACATCGAGATGATCCTGGAGTGAAGACATGCCTATTCCACTGCCCAATCTGGACGATCGCAGCTATGCTGATTTAGTGGAGGAAATGAGGGCGTTGATTCCCCGCTATGCGCCTGACTGGACCGATCACAATGAGTCTGATCCGGGAATCATGCTCATTGAGCTCTTTGCCTGGCTCACCGAGACCCTGATTTACCGTCTGAACCGTATCCCTGAGGCCAGTGAAGTCCGTTTCCTGGAGCTTCTTGGAGCGACTTTTTCCAAAAAGGACAACGTTTCCGGCAGTGCTGATGGTACTGTCGATCTTGAAAAAATCCGGGCACAGACCGTCACGGCCCTGAAAAGGCGCTGGCGGGCCATCACCGCTGATGATTTCGAAGAGCTGGTCCTGGAAAACAGCGATTTAAACATAGCACGCGCAAAATGCATCCCGGAACTGGACCTGGAGTTTTCCGATCTGGACACCCCTCGACCCGGACACGTCACTGTTGTTGTAGTTCCTCACTCTGAAACAGATACACTAAATGCAGTTAAACATGTGGCTGAATTTCTGGACGAGCGGAGGCTGATCACCTGCCGTCACCACGTAGTTGGACCTGGCTACACTACAGTCAGTATAGGGACAGAAGTGGCAGGGATATCCCAAGTCAGGAAGGAGGGATTAAAAGAACGGATCAAGAAGAACCTGAAGGAATTCTTTCACCCTCTGAATGGCGGCCCGGATGTAGGGGGAAAGGGCTGGCCCTTCGGACGGGATGTCTACGCCTCCGAGGTATTTCAGGTCATTGAGGATACTGATGGCGTTGAGCATGTGGAGTCTCTTGACCTTCTCACTACGGATACCGGCGGCGGCTGGGTTGATGCCGGCGACAGGATCGCTGTAAACCTGAATAATCTGGTGGATTTTGATCCTCGGAAAAGTGACATTAAGATATTGGATGTCCTCTGACATCCAGGGACAAAAAGACCATGTCTGACCAGAAAAAAAGCCGATATCTCCAATATCTGCCTGCTATCTTTCAGGAAGATCCTTTCCTGGGCGAGTTTCTGTCGCCTTTTGAGGAGGTGCTGACCGAATTCGGAGATCTGCTGTCTGATATTGACGACTATTTTGCTCCTGCCTTAACAGACCCGGACTTCCTGCCCTGGCTGGCCAACTGGCTGGCCTTGGGGCTGGACGAGGACTGGGACGAAAAGAAACGGCGATGCCTTATCGGCGAGGCAGTGGAACTCTATCGCCGGCGCGGTACAGTAAAAGGGCTTAAACGCTACCTGGAAATTTATGCAGGCCTTGTGCCTGAAATCCTGGAATGCCGTTGGCCGGGGGGAATGCAGATAGGAGTGGCCTCGCGTATTGGAGGTACCATTCCTGATAATATATCCTTGGCCTCTATCAAGGCAGTCACACGAATTCAGCCACTTATTTATTACGATTACTACGTTGTGGATACCGTTGCTCCGGCCTCTTATCCGGAAGAGCCTGAATGTATTGATATGCATGAGGTTCAGCACCTGCAGCTTTATTACTGCACCAGTCTGGTAAAAAAGGTCGAAACCGGGATGGAAGTTGACGATAAGGGCATCGAGCAGCCATATGTAGACATTCTCCTTTATTCGGACAGTGTTCCAAAACGCTATAAGCCCGCTACTGTCACCCGTCGAGACGGGCTTGTTGACGATCGATATATCCTGAAAATCGACGTAGATACAGAGGTCGAATACATCGGCGACACCTTTCTTGTTGATGAAGAGGAACTGCCATACCGCTTTGTTGTGGATGTGCGGGTGCCGATTGACGACATAGAGGATGTGAAGTTAGACAAGGTGCGAGCCATAGTTGACCTGGAGAAGCCGGCTCACACCATGTATTACCTCAAGCTCACGCCGGTTGTGAGCGAGTATATGTTGCATCCAATGCAGATAGGAATATGCTGCACCATCGGCCTGGACACTATCATTGGTTGATTTATGACAAAAAGAGGGGACGGCAATGACCAATATTACTAAGCGTCTGAATTTTTTTACGGGCTTTTTTACTACTGCCAAAGATTGGCAAGATGGGCAGGACTATCACCTGGAAAGGCGCAAACTCCACAACCGTGGACTGCACACGCCTGGTATCATGCGCAGTGAAAGGGAGGAATTGCGGGTGATAGCAACTGGCGGTCTCAATGTACAGGTTTGCTGTGGTGCTGCTTTGGATAGCGACGGAAACGAGATATATCTGGAGCAAACCCGCACCTTGACCATTGGTCCTCCAGAAACTCTGCCACAACTTGTTTACATTGCCATCAAATACTATGAGGAGCCCAGTGATCATGTCGAGAACGTGGAGAACTCACAGTACAGCGGGGATACCCGTATGGCCGAGATTCCCAGGCTGGAACTTACCACCACCGCCCCTGACAACCTCGCCCGGATTGAGCTCGCCCGTATAGATCTGCAGCCCGGGGTGACCGAGATCTCCGCCCCGGCGGACCCGCAGAACCCGGTAGGCAACGAGATAGACCGCAGGTTCGTAAAACAGGCGGGTTCCTTGGGGGTGGCGGAAGAGGTTCTGTTGCTCCAGGACCTGGAAAGGCTTATCCAGCTCATGGCAGACGGCCGCAGGGACTTCGCCGCTCTGGATGGACGCTTTCCCGTGCCCTCCACCTCAGACGTGCGCCATGGGGCCATCTCCCTGGAGATGCTGGCAAGGCTCGGAGCGGTCAGACCTGGGCAGTTGGGGGATGTGTTAGCCGCCCTTGCGGCAGTGGAACAGGATGTCCGCCAGGAGCTTGCGGGTGCCTATCCCGCCCTTGTTCCCACTTCGGAGTTCGTTGCGTACAAGGATGCCGTCTCAAGGCTGCTGGAGCACATACGCCAGGGGGCCGTGCTCGATACCCTCCTTACCTCCCAGTCTGCGGTATCCGAGGCTGCAAGGGAGCTTGCCGAGATAGCCTTGAGGCCCCCTGAGGCGGATGCAGGGGAGGATGTTACAGTAACCGCCAGCGAGGGAGAGGCCAGTGTCCGCCTGGATGCAAGCGGTTCTCAAGCCTTTGGTGGACAAGAGATTGTACGTTACCACTGGAAATCGTATCCAGTGGCTGATGCAGGAGCGGACAGGACTGCTTCCACCTTCGGTGATCGAGCTACTTTAGAGTTGAATGCCGAGGGTTCCGCAGGGACGATCGTGCGCTATCACTGGGACAAGCAAGGGTAGTGGTCATACCTAAACCGTGACATTTAAGGAGTATACATCATGGCGGACATAACTAAATTTCCATTGACAACAAACAGCCCACAGATTGAGGTGACACTGCCGGTCGGCGAAAACGTTCTGGAACTAGTGGTGGAGGACAGCGCGGGACTTAGGAGCGAACCGGATAGGGTGGTCATTACTGTTGAACAGGAGGCTGTGCCTGAGATCAGGGACATCGAACCGAGCGGTGGCCTGGCAGGTGCTACCGTGGCTGCGGTTATCGCTGGCGAGAACCTGTTGGGCGCCACAGAGGTGAGCTTCAGTGGCTCGGGGGTGAGTGCCGACATCAGGCCCGGAGGTACGGCTGAGGAGCTTCCGGTGAGGATCCAAATCGACCTGAGGGCCGCGGAGGATGATCGTAGCTTCACTGTAGTCACGCCTGCTGGCACTGCAGAAAGCCCTTCTGGAGTGGTTTTCACTGTGGAAGCAGCGGCTCCTGAGATCATTGGCATCGAACCGAGCAGCGGGCAACAAGGGACGGCACCAGAGGCCGTTATCGTTGGCCGGGGACTGACCGAAGCCTCACGCACGAGATTCTCTGGTGAAGGCGTTGGCTGCCGTGTGTTGCGGAGCAGTGACAGGAAGGTTGAGGTCCAGGTTCTGATTAATAGCACAGCGCCACTTGGCGAACGTACATTCCAGCTCCTGGGTCGAGAGGACATTATTGTCGACAGCAAGGACTTTGGAATTACCTTTGAGGTTACGCGCGGACTGCCGACTGTCACAAGCCCCACAGTTACAAGACCGACCACCACAGGGCCGACTATCACGCGGCCCACAGTGACAATGCCAACCGTTACAAGACCAACTGTCACAAGGCCGATTTCAACAGTGCCTATCATCACACGGCCTATTGTGCCCCCTCGGGCTCCGGAAAGACTTGCGGAAATTCGAGGGATAGGCGCTGCATCTAAGGAAAAACTTCATACAGCAGGCATTCGCTCCGTAAAAGATTTGGCATTGGCTTCTCCTGAGCGGGTGGCCGAAATTTTAGGAATACGTGATATAAACAAAGCAAAAGCTTTCATTGACGAAGCAAAACGTCTCATAAGATAAGCATGAGAGTCCTGTTTGTGCATCCGGCCTATCCAAATCAATTTACCCAGATTGCCCATAAGATGGGACAACATGACGGAATAGAATGTTCCTTTTTGGTAGATTTGGCCTGTTCCGAACAAATTCAAGCGGATGGAACTCCCATCACCTATTATGGTTATAGAAGAGACGGAGACTCAGCAAACCCAGGATATTCGTATACCTCCAATTATGAGGATGCCATCCGGCACGGAAAGGGGGTGATAGATGTCCTGGCATCTCTCGTGCAAAGCTATCCCATAGATGTGGTGGTGGGACACGCTTCTTTTGGTACAACTTTTTTTATCAAGGAATTATTGAATTTGCCGGTTATTTCCTATGTGGAACTGCCTGGTTATTATATGACCTATTGCAGAGAAGAGTTTCCAACGATTGACGAACACCGTTTTCTGGATGTGTCTTTTAAGTCTCTGGTTTATACAAGCGTTATCCATTCCGACCTGGCTATTGTTCCTTCACAACATGCAAAAGAGTTTTTCCCTCCGGAGTTGCAATCCAAAATCAGGGTCCAGATGGAAGGATTCCAAACGCATCCATTACGTTACGACAAACAAGCCCTGAAAAAAAGATTAGGGCTTCCGCATGATGGACCCATCGTCGGTTTCGCCGGGCGGACATTGGAGGCTATACGAGGATTTGACATATTCGTCAAGGTTGCTATTAGACTCAGAGCTGCCAGGCCTGACCTCCATTTTCTGGTAATCGGAGACGAAGAAACCATATACGGAAATGAGCAAGCTTACCTGGAAGGGAAGAGCTTCAAGCAATATGTGCTGGAGACCGAAGGTCTCAGTGATAGCTTTTTCATCTTTCGGGGGTTCTTGCCGTATGACGACTTTATAGAACATCTTCAGGCCATGGATATCATCCTATTTCCCCTATTTGAGGGAGCTGCTAACTGGAGTCTGTTTGAAGCCATGGCTTCAGGATTAACAATACTAGCATCCAACCGCTCTTTCATACCTGAGGTCATTATATCAGACAAAGAAGGATATCTGTTTGACCCTTATGACATAGATGGTTTCACGGGGAAAGCCCTGAAGCTTCTGTCTCAGCCCGAGACATATTCTTACTTAGGGGAAAATGCTCGTAAGAAAATAGTAAACGACTATTCTATAGAAAATGCCGTGGCCGGATATTTAGCTATTATAAAAGAAGTAACGCAAAAGAGGTTGAACCCGCAAAAGTGAGCACTAACCCCGCAGCTTGCTACGGGGATATTCAAAAAGATACAGTTCCTCAAAATACAGTTGGCAACAAATGGACAAAATAGGCAAAATAACAACCAAAACACCCGAATCAAAGAGAGATAATTCGGTTTCTCAGACACGAAAGACTGATTTCTCTAAATCTACAAATTCGCCTGTTGACCACATCTTGTTCCTCCAAAGAAACATCGGCAATCAAGCTGTGCAGAGATTGTTCAACTCTGGTGTCATCCAGGCAAAGCTCAAAATAGGGCAGCCTGGTGATATATATGAGCAGGAAGCAGACAGGGTGGCAGAGCAGGTGATGCGGATGCCAGAGCCGAAGGTGCAGCGTCAGATTGAGCCGGAAGAGGAAGAGACGCTACAATCCAAACCTCTTGCCGATCAGATAACGCCTTTGGTCCAAAGACAGACTGAGGAAGAGGAGGAAGAAGCGCAGGCGAAGTTCCTCCAACGACAAGAAGAAGAGGAAGAAGTTCAGAAACAGCCGGAGGAAGAAGAAGAA
>Ga0164318_10004460_pt1 | contig 13462 bp, 12 predicted proteins | sample GuaBasSedimGuay9_FD_113734 | JGI IMG/M metagenome (GOLD analysis project Ga0164318, IMG submission 113734) | Subseafloor sediment microbial communities from Guaymas Basin, Gulf of California, Mexico - Guay9, Core 4571-4, 0-3 cm | ecosystem: Environmental > Aquatic > Marine > Hydrothermal vents...
AACAAGATATTTAAAAACTCAGGCCACAATGTTTCAGTCAATATGAGAACACTAAGGTACGGCTTTACCAAAGATATCAGTACTTATTGTACCCTCCCGGAAGATCAGAAGATTCAGCGTCATCTGATTTTTTGATATCGTCATCCCATCGGTCAGAGGAGCCGGTTATCCCTTTGACTCGCAGGTCAAAATCATCAGGGTTACTGGCATTAGTCATAGCTTCTTCAAAAGAGATCATACCCTGTTTGTACAATTTCATAATAGACTGATCAAAGGTCTGCATCCCGTATTGTACCGTCCCCTGCTCCATTAATTCATTGACATCGATCCACTTATCCGGGTCCATGATACATTCACGAACAGCCGCTGAATTTATCAGCACCTCCACCGCCGGAACCCTGCCTGGTTTGTCATGACGAGATAGAAGTCGCTGACATACAATAGCCTTAAGTGTTCCACCCAATAGTAACCTTATTTGCTGATGCTGATGAGGAGGGAAAAATGACACGATGCGACTTATGGTTTCAAGAGCATTCATGGTATGTAATGTCGAAAGAACAAGGTGTCCAGTATCAGCTGCCGTTAGAGCAATTGACATTGTTTCGAGATCACGAATTTCACCAATAAGTATGATGTCAGGGTCCTGGCGAAAGGCGTGCCGCAAAGCTGTCGAGAAAGTCTCGGTATCGCCGCCTACCTCACGTTGCGAGATAATTGATTTCCTATCACGATAAATATACTCAATAGGATCTTCAACGGTCATGATATTGGCTGTTCTTTTAGAATTAATTTCTTCGATAAGTGTTGCCAGCGTAGTTGATTTTCCGGAACCGGTTGTGCCGGTGATGAGAACAAGCCCTCTCATTATGTCAGACATTTTTTTAACCACTTCAGGAAGAAACAATTCTTCAAAGGCCGGTACGGATGTATTTACGGCACGTACGGCTATACCAACTGTACCGCGTTGACGGAATAAATTAATACGGAAACGTCCCAGTTTTGCCACAGATAGAGCCATATCCATCTCATTCTTTCGAGTGAATCGCTCTCTCTGTTTCTCGTTAAGCATTTGATTAACGATCTGATCCATCAGATCAATTGTCACCGGGTCGGTCGCGATTTGTTCCAGCTCGCCATTAACACGGAGGTGTGGACGAACTCCCACCCTGAGGTGAAGATCGGACGCTTTACGGCTGAGCATCTCCACCAGCATTTGCTTTAGATTCATTGGATATCCTTCTCCAATAAATGAGAGTATTAATCCGGTTCTATCAGAAACATCGTTTGCCCAAACTCTACCGGTTCCGCATTCTGAACTAATATCTTTGCAATTCGGCCATTGACTTCAGACTCGATCTCATTCATAAGCTTCATCGCTTCAACGATGCAAACGACCTGACCTACGTGGATTTTCTGATTAGGAGTCACATACGGATCAGCATCAGGTGCCGGCGCAACATAAAATGTTCCCACCATGGGAGCCTTGAGAGGTACCAGGTTCCCTATATCCTCAACTTCAGGATTTGCATTTGGCGCGTTCTCTGGAGGAGTTTGTGCTGGAGTAGGAGGGGGCACAGTTACAGGAGATGGAGTCACATGGTGCATCACCACCGGTTCGCTTTCATGTCCATCAGATGTATCGCTCCCTCGTCGGATTATCCTAATTTTGCGACCCCAACTGGAAACTTCCAGCGATTCAATGTCGGATTCCTCAACAATTCGAATTAACTTCTGAATATACTTTTCATTCATCACGGTCAACCTCATCAAAAGTAATTACTTGGTCGGTACTGTCAGACAGTGAATCTACATTCAATTTCGACGAAAGGCACAAACTGTCTGACTTTCCAAATGTCCAATAAGAAAAACCGAACCAACTTAACTACTCTTATTAGTATCCCATTTATTTATAAAAAAATACTCTGCTTTCTTTACAGCTCCAACAAGTTTTTTGGGGTCTGGTTAAGTACTTTACTGCCTGTTCGGGTGACTACTACATCATCTTCTATCCGCACTCCTCCCCAACCGGAGATATATATACCAGGCTCGACGGTAACTACCTGATTGGCAACCAGTTTGTCTTTCGATAATGGTGACAGTCGGGGACCAATATGGACAAAGTAGCCTATTCCGTGACCGGTGCCGTGTCCGAAATTTTTCCCAAAACCTGCCCGCGTAATAATTTGACGACAGACATCATCAACAGCTTTGCCGCTGACCCCGGCTTTGACTTTGCGAATGCCTGCTTTCTGGGCTCGAAGCACTATGTTATAGATCTTTTTCTGACGCGGAGAAGCCTTGCCAACAACAACTGTACGGGTAATGTCGGAAACATATCCATTGTAAGTAGCTCCAAAGTCAAATGTTACAAAATCACCCTTCTGGATTTTTTTTGACGAAGCTAAACCATGAGGTAAAGCCGACCGAAAACCGGAAGCTACTATAGTCTCAAAAGCCGCTACTTCAGAACCGAGCATTATCATTTGATATTCAAGCTCTGCCGCCGCTTCGCTCTCACGCACACCGGGTTGTAACATAGCTAACATACGTTCAAAAGCTTTATCGGAAATTTCCACAGCTCGCTCAATGTCGGATAGCTCCGTCGCATCCTTCACCCAGCCAAGGTCTGCAATTGCATCGCCTCCTTTGCCAAACAGGACTTCCGGCCAGACATGTTGCAACTTGCTCTGAAGTTCCACTGTCAAACGCGAGGTATCTATGCCGTATCTTTGATTTTTTGGAGCCAGTTGTGGAAAATCTTTCAAGGCCTCAATAAGATCTCCTGAGACAATGTGAACTTTAGCGCCCCTGACTTCCTGCTTACACTGATTTTCATAGCGGAAGTCGGTAAAAAAATCGGCTCGCTTGAGACCGATGACAAGTATGCCCGTAGAACCGGAGAAGCCAATAAGATAACGCAATTGGCTAGCTCGCTTCTCCATCCAGTCAAACTGAGTAATGATGAGGCCGTCGAGGTTATCTTTCTGTAGTTTTTTACGAAGATTACTAATCCTTTTAACTGACATCTCACGATTCCTTTGTGTTTATTTGTTGCTCAGCTTTTACAAGTTTCTCTTCTAAACGAGGGTTACTGTTTTTCTTTATCAAGCTCCGGAATACCCGTGACGCCAACCGTGCGTGACCCTGCGAAAGGTACAGATCACCCATCGTTTCAGTATAGAAAGGTATCTTTCGAAGAGTTTTTCCCCTGTCACCGGTTGCTGTTTCAGAGATACGATGAAGCGTCATTGTTCGAGTCGTTTCTTCGCTCTTTTTCTTAAGCGGTGACCATAATCCATGACACCCGGGATCAATCTCAAGTACACGCTGATAATTTGATAATGCTGTGACTTCGTCGCCAGCCGCAAATTTGATATCACCAAGATATTTGAGAGCTACCAGATTCTCGGGGTCAATACTCAACACACGGTGGAACTGTTCGGTGGCTCGATCACTCTGTCCTGTGTGATACAGAGCTTGGGCATAGATAAGTCGCCCGGAAATTAAATTAGGGGTTTCGTCCAGAAACTCCCGGCAAATCTCCACTGCACGAGAATACTTGTGTTCTGCAAGATATTTCCCGGCACGAACAGGCCAGTATCCCTTCTTGCCGAGCCTATCGGCTGGTTGTTCTAAATCTTGCTCGGATAAATCAAACATAGCGCATAAGTTAGAACCTCACAGATCAAAACGCAAGCCATGATATCACTCGGTAGTGCAAGGATTATTGTGTAAATTGAACGCGCTCGTCACTCCGGAGTATACTCAGCTTTTTCTTACTCGTTTGAGTATATCACTTGTAGATTGTCCCTTTGTCAGCCGAATGCGCTTTACCTCCCCACCATATGACTTTACAAATTGCGCTCCTGCAATCTCAGAAATTTTATAGTCAGCCCCTTTGACCAAAACGTCAGGCTTGACAGACTGGATCAGTTTCTCCGGAGTATCTTCACCAAATATTATGACATAATCGACTGCTTCCAGCGCTAAAAGGACAGCCGCTCTATCTCGCTGCTTTTGCAAAGGACGTAACGGTCCTTTTAGTCGCCGCACGGAAGAATCACTGTTTAACCCCACTATAAGAACCTCGCCGCATTTCTTAGCGCGAGCCAAATACTCTACATGTCCCCGGTGCAGAATATCAAAGACACCATTGGTGAATACAATCGTTAAGTGTTTGCGTCTGAGCCTGCTGATCATTGAGGCAACTTTGGATCGAACAATAAGATTTTTGAGTGGCATAGTTATAAATTGTAAACAGCAATCAAATCGACCTGACATATCAGGTCAATTTTCCAACGGACGTTAATTATAGGTTCCCGTTTTGAATGTTTCGTTGAAGTTCCTTGCTTAATTGAGCTTTCGTTACAGAAGCAGTACCAACCTCGGCTACTGATAATCCGGCTCCGGCATTGGCGATAATCGCTGACTCCGTCAGGTTAGCTCCTGTGCAAACTGCCGATACGAACAAAGCGATCACAGTATCACCAGCGCCGGTGACATCAAAAACCCTGCGTGCAAAAGTAGGGATATGAGTCGGCTTTTCTTCTGTCTGATACAGCGACATACCGTCCGCGCCGCGTGTAATTAATATGGATCTTAATTTTAATTGTTTGAGAAGACCACGACCCACCTCGTCCAGATCAGCGGGAGAAGATATACGACGTCCATATGCAAAACCAGCTTCATGGTGATTCGGAGTAATTAAAGATACTTGGCGGTAATTAGAAAAACGTGATTCATGAGGATCGACACCGACAAATATATTTTTTCTCTCACATACTCCAATGACTTTTTCCAGCAAGGAAGCAGTAACCACACCCTTACCATAGTCAGAAATGATGACTGCATCTATTTCATCAGAAATGGAGAGAATTCGATTGAATATACGTTCTTCGATGTTCGTATCAATTTCTTGGCGATCCTCTCTATCAGCCCGCACTATCTGTTGGCTGTTAGCCATGACTCGAGTTTTGATTGTTGTCTGGCGTGAGCTGTCGTCAATGCAAAAGTCGCCTGAGATATCATGCTGACGGAGTAAACGAGCCAGTTTTGAGGCTGCTTCGTCTTCTCCAACAGTTCCCACCAAAATAGGCACATTACCAAGCGCTCTTATATTTGCGGCCACATTGGCTGCCCCCCCTAGTAGAACTCGGTCAGATGCAATCTCAACAACTGGTACCGGAGCTTCCGGGGATATTCGGTTAACCGATCCGAACAGGTACTCGTCCAGCATGATATCTCCCAGAATCATCACTTTAGCGTGACCAATCTTTGAAATAATGCTATTGAATCGTTCGGGGTCCAGTGTCACAGGTTTTCTCCGTAAATATGTCGCCAAACCAAAATACCGATTGGCTGTTGCTTTTATTCAAGTTACAAATATATTACATGGAAGTGTTCATGACAAGTGCCATAAAAGAGAATAACAGGAGATTCAAATATGCAACAAAATCCTCCACAACAGCAATTAGGGATTGAACTGGATGAAAAGGTAGCTGAAGGTATATATGCCAACCTGGCTATGATCCTACACTCTCACACTGAAATCATAATTGACTTCGCCCGTGTAATGCCTCGGGTGTCCAAAGCCAAAGTTCTCTCGCGAATTATCATGACTCCGATGCATGCCAAATTGCTTCACAAAACTTTGTCAGAAAACATTAAAAAGTTTGAGGGCCAATACGGCGAGATTAAAATACACAGCGGGCAGCATCAGACTTCAAAGAACATCGGGTTTGAATCTGCTACCGATCGAAATATGGAGGAAAAATGACAAAAGGGTACTTTGCTTTTGTCCTGCATGGCCATTTGCCTTATGTCCTTTCACACGGACGCTGGCCGCACGGTACAGACTGGCTCAGCGAAGCGGCGGCTGAAACATATCTGCCGGTTATTAGAATACTCGACGAATTGGTCTCCGAGGGTTATTCTCCCAAATTGACTATGGGGCTGTCTCCTGTTCTCTGTGAGCAGTTGGCCGATGTTTCTTTTAAGGACGAATTCACCACCTATCTTCAGCAGAAAATTGAAGCAGCCCAGCATGATTCCGAAGAGTTCTATAAGTTAGGACAAAAGGGTATGCTTTCCAATGCCCAGTACTGGGAAGAGTTCTATGACCAGACCCTGAAACGTTTTAAGCAGATTGATAGAAGTATTGTGCCTGAATTTCGCCGTTTGCAAGACAGCGGTGTATTGGAGATTATCACCTGTGGCGCTACTCACGGTTATTATCCCCTACTATCGCGGGATGAGTCCCTGCAAGTTCAAACCAAAATGGCTATCAAAAACTATCAGCGTCACTTCGGACGAGCTCCTCGGGGACAATGGCTGCCCGAATGCGCTTACCGTCCCCGCTACGAGTGGACACCGCCAGTACCAATTGAAGGCCAAACCGGAAGTTATCTGCGCAAGGGATCCGAAGAATTCCTCACTGAGAATGGTATCGATTTCTTTATCATCGACTCCGTGTTGTTGAAAGGTGGTAAGTCGGTAGGGGTATATATCGACCGTTTTGACGCTCTCAAGCTCCTATGGGGACAGTTTGAAAAGCAATATCACCCACGAGAGGAAGAAATTGACAAGACACCGCATGAAATCTATCTGATATCCAGCGCTCCGGAAGGAAAGAAACCAACCGCTATTTTCACACGTGATCCCGAAACCGGACTACTGGTCTGGTCCGGAGAACATGGTTACCCGGGCGATGGTAACTACCTCGATTTTCACAAGAAGCGATTCCCCGGAGGTCATCGTTATTGGGCCGTGACTTCATCCAAAGCTGATCTGGCTGACAAGGTTGAATACAACCGCAATAGCGCCCTGCAGCGTATTCCAGAAAATGCCAGTCACTATGCCGATAAAGTTGAGGAAACACTATCCAATTACTATGAGACATCAAACCAGGCAGGTATCCTAGTAGCTCCATATGATGCCGAATTGTTTGGGCACTGGTGGTTTGAAGGACCAGAATTCCTCAAACAAGCCCTTATAAACATTGAAGAGAAGAAATCAGTGGAGCCAACATTTCTTTACGAGCACCTTGATCGCACCCAGCCATCCAAAATAATCTCAATCCCCGAGGGAAGCTGGGGACAGGGGAACCATCACTATATCTGGCTGAATAAGGATAACGAGTGGACTTGGAAACATATCTACGAGTCAGAGAAAAAGATGTGCGAACTGGCTCGTTACTGGGTGGAACATCCGGATCATCAGGATAGCGAGTTGAAAGATATGCTTAAGCAACTGGCTCGAGAGCTAATGTTGATGTCGGCATCGGATTGGCAATTCCTTATCTCCACTTGGGCGGCTCGCGACTATGCCGAACTTCGTTTATCGGAGCATTACGAGGACTTCAAACATCTGGCTGAAATGATAGAAAAAAAGATCGACGGTCAGACACTTGATGCCGGGGAGAAGCAGTTCTTTGCCAACTGTCAGAAACGCGACCACCTTTTTGAAGATATCGAAATAGAATGGTTTGCTCGTGTGGAATACCCAGCTTAAGGGAAAATAACAGACAAATACACGGTTACCACGTCTTTATCAAATAAGGTTAGTTTGTTATCACTGTATTGAATGCGGCATAAAAGTTGTTGACTGCTATTGCTCGGGGTTTTGTTTCTGAGAAGCTTCCCGACGAGCTTTGTTTCTCTTGATTTGCTCCTGGCTGATGATATCGAGCATCTGAAAGCCCATAGCGGAATCAACTGCCATTAGGTGAAACAGTATGCTGTCGGCTTGAGGAACCATCTGTGACAGAGAATATGATGCCCCAAGACCCATCCAGGCAGGGTAGTAGACAGAGTCTATTTTAATAGCGCGACTGAATTGTTCGATCGCTTCCATGTACCGTCCGGTAGAGAAATATATCAATCCCAGTGATTGCAGCATGGAAATGTGCTCAGGATTAAGGGCAAGACCTTTTTTGAAAAAAGGCTCTGCTTCATCTGACTTCCCCAACATATTTTTAACTGTGCCTAAGTGATAGAATAGTTCCGGAGTTTTTCCGCCACTTTCCAAAGAAAGCGAAAAATAATACTCTGCGCTGTCCAGATTGCCAGATGAGGCAAAACAATTACCCAGGTGATAGGCAATAACCGGATGATCCGGAGAGAGCATAGCCGCTCGACGCAAAGCTGGAAGAGCCTTGCTAATCTGACCAGCACGGGCATATTCCTGACCAAGATTAGTCAGATTTAAAGCATTGCTGGAATCGAGGGTCACGGCCTGTTGAAAATACTTTATAGCTTCACGTGAGTTTCCTTCACCACTGTAAATTACGCCCAGGCTGTTAGCCGTTTTGGCGGATTTGGGGTCTAACGCCAAAGCGCGCAGGTAGCATTTCCTGGCCTCGTTTTGGTTACCCAAGGAAGAATAGGCAACGCCGGAGTTTCTGATAGCCTCCATATTAGTAGAATCCAACCTCAGAACGTGGGCATAGTTTTCCAATGCTTGACGATAATTACTGTTCTTGAGTGCAACCGCTGCTTTTTGGGTGTATACTTTTACCGAGTCACTACCCACAACCGAGCCAGTTATTACAGCAAAAAATAATAGTATAGTAAAGGCGTTTTTAAACAACATATTTCTCATATCGGTCATACGAGAAAGAAATATAACGAGCTACGCAAGCAAAGAAAAGATAAATCAGTTTGATATGGAATCGAGAAAAGTAAAAATAGCTGACAGTAGAAATAGCTGCTGTTGACAATGTTTTCAAAGTGAGCTATATATAGTTGTTCCTGCGGTTTTCGCATCGCTTCAACCCACATTAAGGAAACGAAGTGTATGCGACAGCGGATACACCGAGTGACCGGTTATAAAGGGGATAATGACATCGTGGAACTATTCAATTTGAATGACCGACGTCGGGAAGCAGAGATCAAACTGACCGCTGAAGTCAGTTGCGCCGGTTGAGCCTCTAAATTGGCGCCAAAGGTTTTGGCGGAAGTATTGGCAACTCTGCCTATTACCAATCATCCGGATCTGCTGATAGGATATAACAAAGCCGACGATGCCGGTGTATTTCGATTGAGCGATGACCTGGCCATTGTACAGACTGTTGATTTTTTCCCACCAATAGTGGACGACCCGTATGAATTCGGCCAGATTGCCGCAGCTAATGCTCTTTCAGATGTCTATGCGATGGGCGGTCGTCCCATAACAGCGTTAAATATCGTAGGTTTCCCCAGTGATAATATGTCACCGAAGATTCTTACCGAAATACTTCGCGGCAGTGGCGAGAAAGTTAAAGAAGCTGGTGCGGTCATAGTGGGTGGTCATTCCACCAAAGATGATGAAATCAAGTACGGTTTGGCAATTACCGGAGTGATTGATCCGCAACGAATCATTTCTAATGCCGGGGCGCAACCCGATGACCGACTGTTTTTAACTAAACCACTTGGTACGGGGCTTATAACAACCGGTATCAAGCGCAATGCTGTCAGTGATGAACTGGTTTCATTAGTGACCCGGCAAATGATACAGCTAAATGCGGGAGCTTCCGCAGCGATGGTTAAATGTGGAGCAACCGCCGCTACAGACGTTACCGGATACGGTCTTTTTGGCCACGCCTATGAAATAGCAATAGCTTCGAATGTAACTATCCATATACTGGCAGACAGGGTTCCGGTTATGCCGGAAGCGGAACGGTTGGCTGAAGCTGGTATGATTCCCGCGGGAGCCATTGAAAACCGCTTTTTCCTGCAAGGGCGAGTTCAATTATCATCGTCCGTTGACAAAAATCTGGAGCATGTCATGTATGATCCGCAGACTTCAGGCGGGTTACTGATAGCAATTCCCATGGACAGGGTACAGCAGTTTGAGCAAGAAATTAAAAACAAAAAAATCTTTGCCCAGGAGATCGGCCAGATCGAGACGAAAACTGACTTTAATATCATCCTGGAATAGACGAACTCGTCCCGATCGTCAAAGCAAGACAAACAGCCACCGACAGTGGTTATTGTATGTCGTAGCGACAATTATTGTCGTTGCCGGATTCGTAGCCTGGCAAAGTGATCTCACTGCCGATCCGCCTATGTATTTTTCAGGGATTGGTCAATCTCTGTCAACTGACCCGGCTCAATATACTTTCCATGCTCGCAACAAAGTTCTCTACGGAGAATTTGACCCCTTTGACTATCCGCGATGGACAGTCTATCAGCATTCATTAACATCTCTCATAGCATGGGGCTGGTTCTCGATTTTTGGTGTATCCCAAAACACTGCTTCTATGGTTGGTATTCTACTGTCATTGGGAGCCCTGGTGTTTTTAATCCTTGGAGTAGCTCGCCATCATCATCCCTGGGTAACGGCAGCAATTGCCTTATGTTATGTTGTCAACCTTACTTTACTCACTCATGGTCGCCTGTCATACTTGGAAAATGGTATGCTGTTCCTGGTAGCAGCAGCATTCTGGGTATACTCCTATTGGGGTACGCGAACACTCGGGGTTGCTGTCGCTGGTGGACTTGTTGCCGCCTCCATGCTGACCGGCAAGCTATTTGGAGCCTTGTTCTTACCCGCATTGATATTAGCCATCTTCTTCTCCGGTGACCCACGTCGCTGGAAGTTAATACTCAGTACTGTAATTGGTTTTGCAGTGGTTACTCCCTTGCTCTTGTTAGCCCTCTATGGCGCTGATTTCTCTGCCGTAAACGCCTATTTTGGTGAACAGGCCTACGGCTTACGAGGATTTCCCAATGGTTTGAAATCTCCCTGGGCATTTGTGGAACAGTTAGTTTCGTACGGTTTCGGCAATCATTTTTTCTATCTCACCCCTGACCTGTTGTTATTCCTCGTGGTGGGAATGATATTGCCTGTTCAGTTTAGACTTGGAAAATCCAGATTATCACCGGTGACACTCTTAGCTATTTTCTGGATCGCTCTGGCTGTGGTTGGTTTATCGCCTCTCAACTACTCCCCTATTCGTTATACTTTGTTGGTAATACCCGCCATTATTGTGCTCTGTTTCACCATGTTCGACTGCACACGAGAAGCCCGAGCCAGAAACAGTGATGACCTAAATCGGTGGCAACTGGCTTTGATAGCGGGAGCTTTTTGGTTATTTCTGGTTCATTTAGCAGGTAATACGCTCTTTTTTGATACTTTTCCCAGACCGATCAGGTTGATAACCTGGGCTACCCTGCTCCCAGCTATTGGCTTGGCATGGACAGCTAAACGGTTAATGAAGCAGAAACTCAGGTCTCAAACCAGCAAGCGAGCCTGGACTATTGCTGTTGTAGTTGTATTAGCAGCATCGGTGACAATCAATGGTTTCCGCATTCACCGTTTTCACATTCTTGAATCCAATTACAACATTGCTGAAGCTAACGCTGATCTGGCTTCTATCCTGGGGCCGGAAGCGGTTGTCTCTGGTCCATATGGTCCTGCCCTGACAATTGATAACGATTTACGATCGTTCATTCACCTGTTTCAGGTTGCTAAAGTAGACGAACGGTTGTTTATCGACAACCCCATCACTCATCTGGCAATGGATATTTCCAACTATACCGAGGCTGTCAGACAGTACCCCTTATTAAAAGACCTTCCCCGAGTAAACACATACTGGATACGAGATACTGAAGTTGGATTGTTTAGAATAAGCCACCTGTTTGGCAATCCAGATGCTTCATCCTATCAACTGAGCAAATACGAGCAGGCAGTAGAGTGCCTCCAGACTCAACGTTATGATAGCGCTCTCGCCCTGGCTGCTGAAGTGTATCAGGCTCATCCCGAATCAAAATCAGCCGGCCTTTTATACGGATCAATGCTTCTGGAAACAGGAAAAACACAGATTGGCTATCATACCTTGGTTTCACTGGCGGAGAAGTTCCCTACCGATTTTTATATCCAACTGCAGTGCGGCCGCTTTCTGCAAATGCTGGCCTATAAGAGCGGAGATCAATCACTGAGTAATACAGCCCAGGGATACTATGCCAGAGCTGTGAAAGTGAATCGATATAAAGCTGCCTATGCCCGAAACCTTTGGGATCGAACAGCCCAACAGATGACAAAAGGCTCTACCCCTCGCGGGGGATCAGGGAATTAAATCCTTCGTCTTTGCCAATCAGAAAAACCAATACCCTACCATAAAGCAGACTGCTTGAAAGTCATGCTTTTCAGATTATAGCGTATAGTTACTTTTTTCTCGATCTTATGAATTTTTTTTGATTGACGATGTAATTAAAAGAGTATAAGTAATAAATATAAGGAGGTATTGATGGATATAGGTCTGGTTTATTCCAGGGAGGATCCTCGCCAGGCTAAAGTACGCGACTTTGTTATAAACTATATTCGCGAACGAGGGATACTGGCGAAGGTTACAGAATCGGTAGAACCGGTCAACTCACCGACATTGATTATCAACGGTCGCATTCTCAAGGATATGCGTTCAAAACCCCGTCAGAAAAGAGCTCCCATGTTTCCTGACAAGGAAGACATGGCTCGCGCTCTTGACCAACATGCATGGGAATTATAGGACAGGAGCGAGGAATCGGTCAGTGCTGTGACCATTTCTATTATGCTGACCGGGATTGAAGAATGGCGAACGCAAGGTCCACCACTACGCGAGGTTAGTCGTTATAGGGCAGAACCCGTTTAGTGCTAAGGGGTTCTGCCAATTGACTGTTCCCTATATTGCTGTCTTTTCTTTCAGGAATACCACTAACTCATCAACTTTCATCCGTTGTTGTTCCATGCTGTCGCGGTCGCGGACGGTCATGGTTTCATCCTCGAGCGTCGTGCCGTCAACCGTCACACAGAACGGACACCCGGCCTCATCCATCCGAGCATAACGGCGACCGATAGCGCCAGAGACATCATAGAAAACTTTGAAATGCTTCTTGAGTTCATGGTAAACATTCTCGGCAAATTCGGGCATTCCGTCTTTCTTCACCAGCGGGAAAACAGCGACTTTGATCGGTGAAATCTTTGGTGAAAGGCGCATAAAAACCCGCTTCTCTCCCTTAATCTCAACTTCGTCATAAGCATCGACTAATAGAGTGAGGAGAGTCCGATCACATCCTGCTGAAGTCTCGATTATATAGGGAAAGAACTTTTCTTTGCGCTGATCGTCATGGTAACGCAGGTCCTTGCCGGTGGCTTCAGCGTGACGCGTTAGATCAAAATCGGTTCGGTTGTGGACACCTTCCAGTTCCTGCCAGCCGAAGGGGAAGAGGTACTCGACATCGTATGCCGCTTTGGCGTAGTGGGCCAGTTCGTCCTTGCCGTGCTCATGCCAGCGCAGTTTTTCTTCGTTTATTCCTAACTCGAGATAGAACTCCCAACGCTGTTGGCGCCAGTATTCAAACCACTTCCCATCCTCGTCGGGGTAGACGAAATACTGCATTTCCATCTGCTCAAACTCGCGGGTGCGGAAAATAAAATTACCGGGCGTAATCTCATTGCGAAAAGCTTTCCCGATCTGGGCAATACCAAAAGGTATTTTCTGCCGCGA
>Ga0164318_10004461_pt1 | contig 13460 bp, 11 predicted proteins | sample GuaBasSedimGuay9_FD_113734 | JGI IMG/M metagenome (GOLD analysis project Ga0164318, IMG submission 113734) | Subseafloor sediment microbial communities from Guaymas Basin, Gulf of California, Mexico - Guay9, Core 4571-4, 0-3 cm | ecosystem: Environmental > Aquatic > Marine > Hydrothermal vents...
CGATACAAATGCTATTTTGCAAGAAGTTTCCGAGCTTTCGGACAAAATAAAACTTAACGTTTATGATGTCGATGAAAACAAAGAAGAGGCAAGTAAATTTAATGTGGAAAGAACACCGGCCGTGATACTCGAAGCCGAGAAAAATTTTGTTATCTTTTACGGTATACCGGCGGGATATGAATTTAGCTCTCTTATCGAAGATATTATTGATATAGGCTCGGGAAACACAAATTTCGGTGATGAACTCGTTAATTTTGCCAAATCTTTGGATAAAAACGTAAATTTGAAGGTCTTTGTAACAACTTCTTGCCCATACTGTCCGAGAGCGGTAAGAACGGCACATAAGCTTGCAATGTTGACGGATAAAGTCAGAGGGGAAATGATAGAAGCGCAGGAATTCCCCGTTCTTTCCAATACATACAGCGTAAGCGCCGTACCAAGAGTTGTAATAAACGAAAACACATATTTTGAGGGTGCTCTTCCCGACGCACAGTACATTGACAAAATTAAAGAAGCCCTCGCTTAATGGGAGGTAGTATGGATTTTTCTTTGGGATCTTTGCAAGAGAGTAAAGAACTAAAAGACTCATATGACCTTATTATCCTGGGGGGTGGTCCCGCAGGCCTTACAGCTGCTATATATGCAAGAAGAAGCGGGCTTTCAACACTCGTTGTGGAGCCGTTGATCACGGGAGGTAATATCGCCTCAACGGAAAAGGTCGACAATTGGCCCGGTGATACGGATGGAGTAAGTGGCGAAGAACTTGCAAATAGATTTACAAAACATGCCGAACGGTTTGGGACTGAATTTTTATATGACGACATTACTGAAGTTAATCTTTCCGGAAATGAAAAGATCATCAAATCAGGGAACAAATCCATAAAATCGAAAGCGGTAATTATTGCAACCGGTACACATCCGAGATCGATTAATGTTCCCGGAGAAAAAGAATATAAAGGACACGGAATCTCATACTGTGCAACATGTGATGCGCCTTTCTTCAAGGGAAAGGATATTGTCGTTATTGGTGCGGGAAATTCGGCGATTGAAGAATCTCTTTATCTACTCAATTTTGTAAAATCAATCACTTTCATACAGGATCTCCCTTATATCACGGCAGAGAAAATACTTGCGGATGAGATTCAAAAGAAAGAAAACGTTAAGTTTTACTTCGAGCATCTCGTGAAGGAGTTCAAAGGTGACGGTAATAAACTTACCTCCGTTATATTTGAAGATCGAAAAACAGGAGAAACAAAAGAGATAAAAACGGAAGGTTGTTTTGTTTACATTGGATTAATTCCCAATACTAACCTGTATAAAGGGCAAATTGAGCTTGATAAATACGGCTACGTAATTGCAAACGAGGATACAATTACTTCTACAAGCGGCGTTTTTGCAGCGGGCGATGTCAGGGTAAAAAATTTACGGCAGATCGTCACGGCAGTATCAGATGGAGCTGTTGCCGCTTATGAAGCAAAAAAATACATAGACAAGTTGAATGGAGGTAATTAATGGCAGTTGAAAAGAAGCAACCCAGAGTGATTGTGTTTTCAACCCCTTCTTGCCCCTGGTGCAGGAAAACAAAGATGTATCTGAAACAGAACAAAATTAAGTTCAAGGATATCGACGTTTCAAAAGATATGAGTGCGGCAAGAGATATGGTTAGAATGACAGGACAGCAAGGTGTTCCCGTCGTTTTAATCGGTAATCGCCCCATTGTAGGATTCAATAAACCTTTAATAAATAAATTATTAGGGATAAAATAATGAAATACTTTAGATTTTTTCTTATACTTATAGTAGCATCATTAATTATTATCAGCGGATGTAATGGAACTTCAAAAAGTAACAAATCAACAACAAAGAATACGTCCGTCGATACGCTGACAGATTCTAAAGCGACAGCAATCGATACAATTAAAAAGGACACGACTTCAAAATCCATAAAAACCGATTCCTCGTCCGTCACAACAAAAGATGATATAGGAGCTAACAGACCTCTATCGCTAAACTTTACTCTACATACTCTCGACGGTAAGCCTTTTACTTTGCATGATAACAAAGGTAAGGTTATCATAATGGATTTCTGGGCAACCTGGTGCGGGCCATGTCGTAAAGAAATACCCGAATTAATCAAACTCAATGACGATTTTAAGAAAAAAGGGCTCCTCGTAATAGGTGTCGGCTTGGACAATCCGAATAAGCTCAAAAGTTTCGCCGATAAATATAAAATCGATTATACGATTCTTCAGGGAACTCAACAAATTGCCCAGGATTACGGTGTAAGAGGAATACCGACGACTTATATACTGGACAAGAAGGGACGTGTAATTCAACGGTTTGTCGGTTATTATTCCGGACTTGAAAATAAAATGCGTCTTATAATCGAATCGGCCTTAAAGGAATAATACAATAAGATCAATTAGAAATATACAATCAGGCTCTTGGATGAGCTTGATTGTATATTTTTTTTAGCCTGGATTTTGATACATGTGTATAGATCTGTGTCGTTCCAAGAGATGCATGGCCAAGAAGAGCCTGAACTGCCCTCAAATCAGCTCCATTATCCAGTAAATGGGTAGCAAACGTGTGTCTTAACACATGAGGACTTGCCTTTTTCCCCGGTGCAGCAATATTTATGTACGATTTTACAATTCTAACAAGAGATCTTTGGGATAATCTTACTCCGTTTTTATTAATTATCAGCGCATCATCCTTCCCCTTAAACAATTTCCCTCTAACGGTGAGATAATGTCTAAGAGCGTTTTTCGAATTTTGATTAAACGGAATAATTCTCTCCTTGTTCCCCTTTCCCAATACTTTCACCGTTTCATTCTCAAAATCAATATCGCCCATATTCAGGTTTATCAGTTCGGATGCTCTCATTCCCGTTGAGTATAATAATTCCAATATGGCTCTGTCTCTCAGCCCGATCCACTTATTCGTGTCAGGAAGAGTCATTAATCTGTTTATCTCCTCAACAGTCAAATAATCGGGAAGTTTCTTATCCGTTTTTGGTGCCTTTATTAAAATTACAGGATTCTTTTTTATAACTTTCGTTTCGGTAAGAAAAGAGAAAAATGATTTTATCGCCGATAACTTTCTATTCGCCGAACTTCTATCAAAACCATACCTCATAAGTGATGATATGAATTCTCTTATATGTATCTTCCTTATCTCTTCAATACTTGTTAAATTTTCCCGCTCATGTATATAGGAAAAAAACTGATTCAAATCATTTTCATAAGAGATTATCGTTTTGTCGGAAAATCTTTTTACCTTTTCGAGATGTTCCAGAAATTTTCTCAAATAGTTTCTAAAATTTCCACTTTCTGTTTCTCTATCCACCATTTTGCCCTCTTTACCATTCGCTCTCGCCTTTCTTTCTTCCCTATTTTCTCCTCTATGGGGGGGAATAATCCGAAATTTATGTTCATCGGCTGCATATTGTCTGAAATATTGAAAAAGAGGTAATTCAAAAGAGCTCCCGAAGGAGTGTTCCGGGAAAATTTAATCGGGGCAATACCTTTAATATACCTATCCATCTGGACAGCCGCTATAAGTCCGGTAAGCGTCGACTCAACATAACCTTCCACACCCGTAATTTGCCCCGCAAAGAAGATTTCAGGATGTTGTTTTAGAGACAAATTATAATTCAATACATTTTTTGTTTTTACGTAGGCGTTTCTGTGCATGGACCCATACCTTGCTATTTCGGCATTTTTTAGTGCCGCTATACTTCTGATAATTCTTTTTTGCTCCGTATATGTCATTCGTGTCTGAAATCCCACAATATTGAGAAGCGTTCCTTCTCTGTTTTCCCTGCGTAATTGGATTACCGCATAAGGTTTATCAAATCCTTCCGGTGAGCTTATTCCGACGGGCTTCATTAAACTAAAACGAAGCGTATTGTCTCCTCGCTTTACTATCTCTTCAACGGGGAGACACCCCTCAAAAAATAATTCTCTGTCAAATTCGTGAACATGAGCTTTTTCAGCATTTTTAATCATATCAACAAGTTTATTGTATTCGTCTCTATTTAAGGGGATATTTAAATATGCATTGTCACCTTCCATGTATCTCGAACCCCAAAAAGCCCTCGTAAAATCTATCGATTCCGTCACAATAGTGGGAGAAATAGCATCATAGAAGTATAAATTATTCCCCTTTACGGAATTGGCAAAGTTTCTTTCAAGAAATTCTCCTGAAAGGGGACCCGTTGCAACGATTGTGGGTTTGCTTTTATCAATATGCTCGGCAAACTCTCTCCTTACCTCTATATTTTTCTCTTTTTCTATAATTTCCGTTATTCCTTTTGAAAACTCTTCACGATCTACAACAAGAGCTTTCCCTCCGGCTATCCTGTTTTTATATGCCTGCTCTATTATAAGAGAACCGTATTCCGATAATTCGTATTTCAATAATCCATGAGCATTTGTAATCTCCATCGATTTTAACGAATTGCTACAAACAAGCTCTCCTAACCTATCCGTTTTGTGAGCTTCGGTTGTTTTTTGGGGTCGTTGTTCATAGAGAATTACGTGGTATCCCCTTTTTGCAAGTTGGTATGCAGCTTCTGTACCTGCCAATCCCCCGCCTATGATAACTACTTCATTCATTTTCCTCATATCCGCATTTCGGGCATACGAATGTTACGGAGCCATCTTTATTCTTATGTTCCTCCATGTAATAATTTCCGCATTTGGGACATTTCCTTTCAACAGGTTTGTACCATGTTGAAAATTTACATTTGGGATAGTTACTGCATCCGTAGAATATCCTTCCCCTTTTGCTCCTCTTTTGTACAATTTCACCATCACAACCCTTTTCCGGGCATTTGATTCCGGTAGTAATCGATTCCGTATATTTACATTTCGGATAATTACTGCAGGCAATAAAATCACCATATTTACCATGAACATAAACAAGAGGGGCACCGCATTTAGGGCAATCCCTCCCCACCGGCTTTTTCTCCTTCGGCTTCTTTTTTTCCAATGGTTCCGTATATTTACAATCCGGGTAATTACTGCAAGCGAGAAACTTTCCGAATCTTCCCCACTTTATGACAAGCGGAGCACCGCATTTGGGACATTTTTTATCCGTTTCTTCCTGGATTTCCTTTTTTATATTTGCTCTGTTCTCTTCCACATTTTTCATCCTTTCACTTAATTTCGCATAAAATTCCCTCATTAAATCCAGATACTTTTTCTTCCCTTCTTCGATTTCATCCAATTCCATCTCCATTTTTGATGTAAATTGCACATGAAATATATCGGGGAACAACTTTACAAGAGTTTTCTCGACAATTTCACCGAGCTCCGTGGGAAACATTGTTTTACTTTTTTCAATAACATATTTTTTATCGAGCAATCTTGAGATTATGGAAGCATACGTGCTCGGACGTCCTATCCCCTTTGCCTCAAGCTCCTTTACAAGGGTTCCTTCCGTATATCTCGCAGGTGGTTGTGTGAAATGTTGAACTGTTTCCACATCCTTAGGTTTAATATTTTCTCCCTTATCTATGGAGGGAATATGTCCTTTATCTTTTGTATCTATGGGATAAATTTTACTGAAACCGTCAAAAATAAGCACGGAAGTTTTTCCTTTAAGTGTATACTTACCATCTTCCAGTTCAATTTTGGTCTCGTCAAATATTGCCGGCGCCATTTGACTTGCAATAAATCTTGTAAAAATTAAATTGTACAATTTGTATTGGTCATTTGATAAATGTTGCTTAATATTTTGCGGCATAAGCCTCACATTTGTGGGTCTTATTGCTTCATGGGCTTCCTGTGCGAATTTTTTAGTTTTCCTCCGAATCGCCTTTTCCTGGGTATATTCTTCCCCATATGTGCTTGCAATAAACTGTTTAGCACTCTCCCTCGCTTTCTCTGAAATACGCGTTGAATCCGTTCTCATATATGTAATGAGCCCTGTAGTTCCTTTTTTACCAAGATCGATTCCTTCAAACAGCTGCTGTGCCACCATCATCGTCTTCTTTGCAGAGAAATTGAGTTTTCTACTCGCCTCTATCTGCAATGAACTTGTTATATAGGGGGGAGGGGGTTGCTGTTTACGCTTGCTCTTTTGGTACTTCGTAACATGGAACGCTGATTTTAATATATCGTTTTTAACATCATTTGCCTGTTTTTCCGAAGATATTTCAGGCTTTTTGCCATCAATCTTTACCAAATCACATGTGAAATCAGACGAATCTTTCTTGAATAAGACTTTAACCGTCCAGTACTCCTCTTCCTTGAAGTTCCTGATTTTATCTTCTCTCTCGCAGATCAAGCGAAGGGCTACCGTTTGAACTCTTCCGGCACTCAGCCCTGACTTTATGAGTTTCCAGAGATATGGGCTTATCAGGTAACCTACAAGCCTATCAAGGACCCTCCGTGCCTTCTGTGCTTCAACCTTATTGTAATCGATATCTCCCGATTCTTTCAGAGATTTTTCACATGCTTCTTTTGTAATTTCATAAAATAAAGCTCTCTTGACATTCTCGTTTTCAACTACCGTTTTTATAAAATAGGCTATGGCTTCTCCCTCTCTATCAGGGTCCGTTGCAATAAAAACCTCATCTGCAATGCGGGATTGATCTTTGATATTTTTAATCACTTTCCCTTTGCCTTTTATCGTAATGTAATGTGGTGTAAAATTACTTTCTATATCAATACCGAGTTTCGATTTTGGCAAATCGATTATATGCCCCACACTCGATATGACTTTATATCCTTTCTTAAAGTATTTTTGTATTGTCTTGGCTTTTGTCGGGGATTCGACAATTATCAATGATGCCATAGCGTGTTAAACAGTCAGTCCGTCAAACTCGTCACCGAGTGATAAATTCTCGGGATTTTCGTTAAATAGCATTATGGAGACCAATAATTTTAATTCATCTTTACTGACTTTGTGTTGCGAATAATTCGTTATATCATCAATTACCGATTCGAACTGTTCTTTGGAAAGTATACCGTAGTATACCAATTGATAAAGGTACTTTGCCGCTTCGTCCGTCAGATAAGCCTTTTCATAAGGACTTAACTGTCTCTCTGTCATTTTGTTTATGAAGAGCTTGGAACTGCGATCTATAGCTTTTTTGACATCATGACCGTTATAACCTCTCATTAACAGGTTATTTTTTATATTTTCGGGATCAATTCCCTTTAATTCCATCTTCTTAATGTAAAGAATCATGTCAACCATATTTCTGTTCATACGCCGTAATTTAACACATAAATTTGATTTTGGCAAGTGATGTAAAACGAATTTCCATTACACTATAGGATAAATTAATGGGAATTATTATTTATAAGCGACAGAAGTAAAAATATTTATTACTCTTTTTTATTTCATTTAATTTTTTATTTAATCTCCCTTGCCGTCACATATGCATCCCTTATAGCATCTTGAGCATTTCCCACTTTCTTGGCATCACCTACAATATAAACCGGTAACTTGCCTTTCAGTTTCTCCTCAAGCGGATTGTAACTTCTCATACCTGTTGTCAAAACAATATCGTCGATAGCATCAATTTCAAAATTCTTTTCTCCTTTTACCTTTACGACATTCCCTACAATCTCTTCAACTCTCGAATTTAAATAAAATTCAACACCACCTGCTTTAAGTCTCTTAAGTATAAGGGTTTTCTCAATGGCTTCCATTCCTCTACCTACTTCGTCAAGCATTTCTACGATTACAATATGATTGTTGTGATTCAATAAGGCAGTAGCAACCTCAAGACCTATAAGTCCTCCCCCTATAATCAGAACCTTTTTGTTTTCTATAACCATTCCCTCTTTTAAAACCTCTGCCCAATAATATTTCTTTAATCCTTTTATAGGCGGAACTGCCGGAACAGAACCGGTTGCAAGAACAACCCCATCGTACCCTTTTTCAATGAGTTCACCGGAATCAACTTCTTTATAAACAACAGGAATATCAAGAGATTTTAATTTCTCCTTATAGTAATCGATTAATTTTAAAAGTGTAGATTTATTCGGCGGGAGAAATGCCAAATTGAACTGTCCTCCCAACTCCCCTTTCTCATAGATAGTCACGTCGTGTCCTCTCATTTTCATTACTATTGCAGCTTCCATCCCTGCAACTCCCCCACCAATAACAGCATACTTTTTGGGAATTTCGATTTTTTCTAAATCTCCATCTTTATATCCTACAGCAGGATTCACAAGACACTGCAGACCTTTCCCCCCTTTTACTCCACCGAGACACCCTTCCGAACATGCAAGGCACGGTCTTACAATACCCTTTGCTTTTTTCAAATATTTACTTACAAATTCAGGATCTGCCACAAGAGCTCTTCCTATTGCAATATAATCGGCATACCGTCCATTCTTTATTGTCTCTATATCTTCGAAAGTGTTGATGCGACCAACGGCAATAACCGGTATCTTAACATTATTCTTTATCTCCTTTGCCATTTCCCATGTTTTCCCCTTTGGGATAAACATATGTTGAAAAAACCACGGGGGAGTGGAACAAATACTTCCCGCCGAAACGTGAATCATCTCCACCCCTTTCGATTCGAGTATCTTGGAAAATTCAATCATCTCCGGTAATTTTATACCGTTCGGTATCATTTCATCGCCGCTTATCCTCGCAATTATAGGTAGATCAGCTGTTTTCTTTACCGCATCCAAAACTTCGAGGGGAAATCTTATCCTGTTTTCAAAACTTCCGCCGTATTCGTCATCCCTATCGTTTACGAAAGGAGATATAAATTGTGCCAGCAAATACCCGTGTCCGAACTGCAGCTCTATCATATCAAATCCCGCTTCTTTTGCCCTTCTTGCTGCACTTACAAACAGGTTTACGGCTTTTCTCATATCGTCCTTATCCATTCTTTTCGGAACCGCTCCACCGTTTTCGCATGCCTTATCCGTCGAGGATACAAAGTAATTACCGGGAATTTTCGGATTTGCCATTCTGCCCTGATGGTTTAAATGAGCGATAACCTTCGCTCCCGTTTTATGAACGGAAGATACGAGCAGGCTCAACCCCTCGATATGTTTATCCTCACTTATTCCAAGCTGAGTGGGAATTTCTCTTAGTCCTTTGTCGATATAAAGCGGCTCTATAATTACGGCACCCATATCCCTACTTCTCTCTAAATAAAAATCGATATGTCTTTGGTTTACAATTCCATCTTTGTCCGCATAACCGAGCTTAACGGGGGCTAAAATAAAACTATTCTTTAACTGTATCATATCTATACCTCCTTACATAAATCATATAATTGTTCTATGAATTAAATTATAAAAAATTGTTCTGTTTTCGTCAAGAAAATTAAACATGATTATTTGACATGAGAAGGAATATCGTGCTATTATATCGCTGTAAATAAAACAAGGTAACAATCTTATGAAAATCGGTTTTTTCTATATTTCACCTCCTCCCGATTCCTCTCTGTACACGGGTATGAATCAAGGCGTTGCAATTCTCGTTTCCATTCTAAAAAACATGGGGTATAAACCCGATTTTCGTATTATTTACGGAAGAGATGATATAATTTCCATAAACACAGCATATGATTTGGCATTAATATCCTCTTTTTCAGGTATGATCGATATTGCCGAAGAGCTTGCCATTCATATAAAAAGAATATCCGAAAATACTTATGTTGTTTTGGGTGGTGTTCACGCGACCGTTGCCCCTTATGACGCAATAAAATTAAAAGGAGTCGATGCCGTCGTTGTAGGAGAAGGCGAAACTGCCATTCGAGAAATCATACGAAATTTCGAAAGGAAGGATTTCGGCAATGTCCCCGGTATGTTGGTGGAAAAAGGAAACTCCTTTCCTGCACCTACATTTGCGAATCTCAATACACTTCCGTTCCCGGATAGATCTATATTTGATCAAAAAGGAATTCTGTCAAAATACGGAAAAATAGTGGGGGCGGAATTTATGTTGGGCAGAGGATGTCCCTATTCCTGCACATATTGTATAAATGCCAATCTGAACAAGCTTTACGACAGGAAACATATACGATTAAAATCTCCCGAATATGCCATTGAGGAAATAAAGAATTTTATTGCCGAGTACGGAAAACCTGCTCTCATAGGGTTTCACGATGACATCTTTCCCTTTGAATCCGAATGGCTTGAAAAATTTTCTCACATTTATAAGCGGGAAATAGACATTCCTTTTTGGGCAAACACGAGGGTGGGAATCGTAAATAAAAAGCTTCTGCGCATATATAAAGAAACGGGATGCATACGCTTGCATATAGGCGTTGAAACGGCAAACGAGCGATTAAGAAAACAGGTCTTGCATAGAGATATGACAAACGATCAGATAATCGACACTTTCAAACTGATCAAAGACTACGGGATAAAAACACTTGCATTCAATATGTTCGGTATCCCATACGAAACGGAAGATACTATCATTGAAACTATAAATTTACTCCGAAAAATCAAACCTTTTCGTACGATTATATCGCTGTTTACACCTTTTCCCGGTACCGAACTTTACGATATATGCAAAAGAGAAGGATGGAAATTCGATTATCACGTGAGAAATTTTTACGAAGCAAAACCTCCTCTTACACAACCTTCGATTTCAAATGAGAAATTAATTTACTACTTCACAAATGCCATAAGGATGATATATGAATAGGCTTCTCTATACGGGATTATTCAGAAGTCCCGTAAGTTGGGCAAAGGTAAACAGACGGATTGCCGTTGCAATGTCAAAGCTCCATCCCGATTTTTATATTCGGGAACAAAAGGGGTTTCTTTATGATTCCACTTTCCCGCTTCCCGAAGAACTCGATTCAAAAAGAGGCACTCCCGAACCTCCATACGATGACTTGTGCTTCGTTTATCCGCCCACATACATAAAATTGAGAGGGAAACGAAAATTCGCCGTTCTTACCGTTGAATCCACAGTTTTACCGGATTCGTGGAGTGATTCCCTGAACAAACACATAGATACGATATTCGTTCCGTCCGCATTCTGTAAAAATACGCTCGTCGAAAGCGGGGTAAAGAGACAAATTATTATTGCCCGTTTCGGTGTTGACAGAACAATTTTCAAACCCGAGGGATACAACCGAGATAATACCTTCCGTTTTCTCTTTATAGGAACTCCGCATTATAGAAAGGGGGTAATTGAGCTTATTCGGGCTTTTAAATCCGTTTTCGAGGGGAAAAGAGACATATCGCTCTACCTTAAATTGACCTACAAACCCGCACCCGGAAAATTGAAACCGTGGGAAATACCCAATATCGAGGCTCTTGTAAAAGAGTCAAACAATATACAAATCGATTATAATAGAAAAAACGACAATGAAATTGCAGAGCTGATTGCTTCGTCCGACGTCATTGTACAGCCGTCTTATTCGGAAGGATTCGGGCTCTCTATTCTCGAGGCAATGGCGATGAAAAAGCCCGTAATTACAACATGTTGGAGCGGAGAGTGCGAGTTCGTAAACCGCAACAATGCCCTTATTATCAATTCTTCATCCTTCAAAGCATCAGATATTCAATACGGTGAGAAAACCAACGGTGCTCGGATGAGAAAACCGTCCGTGAAACACCTCGCCGAGCTTCTCGAATATGCCTATACGAATTTCCCCGAATTAGAAAAATTAAAAAACAATGCATATCTCGCGGCAACCGCTCTTACATGGGATAAAACGGCGGAAACGATTCTGAAAACCATCTACTGACTATTCACCAACACACTGAACGAAAATTTTTCTTTTTCTATGCCTGTTATCATGGTCAATAACAACAATCTGCTGCCATGTCCCGAGAACAAGTTCTCCATCCGAGAAGGGAACAACAATTCCGGGACCCATAAGAGTCGCCCTTATATGAGAAAATCCGTTATCATCGCCCCATGTTTCGGAATGCCTTGTTCTTAAATCATCGGGAATGAGACGATTAATCTGTTCTTTATAATCCTCTACAAGAGCAGGCTCAAATTCTATTGTCGAAACGGATGCCGTTGAACCCGTTACAAAAATATTGGCAATACCGTTTTTTATGCCCGATTCCCTAATCACCTTCCCGACATCACTTGTTATATCTATTATATCGGAAAATCCCTTCGTATCCACAGTTATAAATTCACCGTATACCATTTTACTGCTCCTTTATTTGAGACATAAGATATTCCACGGCTTTAACGAGCTGCGTGTCCCTGTTATAAAGCAAATCCTCCGGCGGGTTTTCAACGTAAATATCCGGTTGAACCGCGTGATTTTCGAAGTTTACACCGTTATATCGCATAATAGACTGCTCGGGAAGGCGGAATCCCGTTCCGTCAAATAATTTTGTACCGTAAGTCCCGATTACACCACCGGCCGTTGGGACTCCAATTAACTTTCCAATGCCCATGTGCCTAAACGAATAGGGAAACATCTCAGCATTGGAGAATGATTTTTCATTGATAAGGAGATCCACCGGTTTTGCCCATGTTAAAAGTGGTGTTGCATATTTTTTTTCATATCGATCTTTCATATACATATAGGGCTTTTTCATAAAAAATGTTATGTAATAATCATGTGAAAATCCTCCGCCATTGCCCCTGACATCAAGAACCAAGCCCTTTTTATTGCTATACTTAAATAATATCTCGTTGAGAAATTTGTAATAGGAGCTGTTGCCCATTCCTCTGATATGGATATACCCGAGTTCTCCGTGGCTCAACGAATCGACAAGACGCTCCCTGCGTTTCACCCAATCATTATACATGAGATTATAGGTTGTCCAGGGAGAAACAGGAACAATCGTATATTCCCTCGTTTCCCCTTTAATGTATTTTCTGACACCAACGGTTACCTTCTTGTTTACCTTATTCAATAAGAATTCCGATGGATCCCTATCTTTAAGATCATGATTATCTATGCTTACAATATATTCACCTTTTTCAATGTTAATATTTCCTTTATCACAAGGTCCTTTTGAGTATACTTTTGTAATATACGGATAGTGATTTTTAACGGTATAATCTATACCAAGATCCCCATAGGTCTGTTGTTCGTCCTCGTCAGGGGGATAAAATCCCGTATGAGACGCATTAAGATCACCGATCATATCGTAAACGATGTCCGTAAGCGTATTTATATCACCCGTTTTATCAACAAGGGGTTCATATTTTTTCTTCTCATTATTCCAATTTAGCCCGTGATATCCGGGATCATAAAAATAATCGTGTAACATCAACCAGGCAGCATTAAACAATTCTTTATAGTACTTTTTCTTATCAATTTTGAGATTAAAAGAAAATGAAACAGGCTCAGGTGATTTTTTGCTTAGATTTATCGAAAACAGGCGGTTATTTGATATATAGTATAGAAATTTTCCATCTTCCGACAGACTGATGTTGCTAATCCCTCTTCTGCCGGAGTTTGAAACTTTAAAGAGAAATTTGGGGGTGTAATCGTAAACACCATTTTTTTTCTTCAAATTTATCTTATAGAAATCCAAA
>Ga0164318_10004462_pt1 | contig 13460 bp, 12 predicted proteins | sample GuaBasSedimGuay9_FD_113734 | JGI IMG/M metagenome (GOLD analysis project Ga0164318, IMG submission 113734) | Subseafloor sediment microbial communities from Guaymas Basin, Gulf of California, Mexico - Guay9, Core 4571-4, 0-3 cm | ecosystem: Environmental > Aquatic > Marine > Hydrothermal vents...
CATTTGCTCTCTATTTTATAGGATATTTTTTTATATATGAAGCCTATTTACTCCCTTTAATACATCAGTTAATTTTTCTAATAATAATAATTTTAATATTTTCTGCTACAAATATATTACTCGCTAAAACTGAATTCAAATATATGCTTATCATTATATCTGCCAATATTATAATTTTTGACTATATATTATATAATTTATGGGGAACTTTATTTATATTCTCGTCAAATATAGGAAATGAATACTTACTAAAAATATCAACATATTTAGGACCTCAAACTATTCTGGCTATTAGTTTAACATTTTCAACTTTAATTGTATATAATATAAATAAAAAACAAATCATCAAACCATGTGCATCTTATGTTCTTACAATTAGTTTTATTATAATATTTGGGTATATAAGTAATTTTACTTATAATAAATTTCTCAATTTCTTTATAATAAATTTCAATAATAAAAAAGAAGCAAAATATATAGAATTAACAAATAAATCTCTATCATTCATAGAAAAAAAATCACTAAAAAATTCCATTATACTTCTTCCATCAATAAATATTGCTTTTAACAATGACACTGAAAAAAAATTTTTTGAATTATGGGGTAATATCTCAAAAAAATACTCTGCTGATTTAACATTAGGATGCAAAGATTTATTTTTTAATTATAATGTAGCTCCACTTTTTTCACAAAATGGAAATGTAGTCGAAATTAGCGAACAAAAACAATTTTTCCCTATAACTAATATTGATAAAGGAGAATATACATTATTTATAGAAAAAATAAAATCTAATATTGGCATATTAGTTAATGAAGAAATCTTTTTTAAAAAACCTGCTGATTTTCTTACAAAAACTGGCTCCCACATAATTATCAACCCTCAAAAAAATATTACATGGTTAAAAAATAATCGAATAATAAATTCTCTAAAATTAAATGCTATTATAAATAGACAATCTATCATATCCAATTTTTATAATAAATTGATAATCGCTATAGATGCTAATGGACATCTTATATTTACAAAAGATAATTTTAACAAATATCCTGTAAAAATAATAAAAATCAAACTACCCGAAGGCAAAAGTTTCTCAAGATATCAACAATGGGGAGATTTATTACCTTACAGTGCCTTTATAATTTTATTTTTATTAATAATACAAAAACTATACAAAACTAAATCATTTTTTTAATCTTTCACAAATTCTTCTTTTCAACTCATGTTTTTGCCCTACCCAATTCGGTGCAATTAATAAATCATCAGTATCTTCACTGATTCTTTCAATAACAACATTCGAATTAAGATGCTGTAAAAAATAAACAACTCTATTAACATACTCATCCATTGATATAAGCTGAATTTCCCCCTCTTTATAATATTTCGCAAAAACAGTATGCTTTACAATTGCCAATGGATGAATTTTCACCCCATCAATACGAGAATCATTAATAATAGCAGCTGCTTTTTTAATATCATCATAAGTTTCATGAGGCAATCCAAAAATTAAATGTGTACTAATCCTAATCCCAGGAATAAAATTTCTAATATAATGAATAGCCTCTATAAAATCATGAACACTATGGCCTCTATTTATATATTCCAATACTTTATCAGAAGCAGATTGTAATCCAATTTCGAGCCAAACTTCTTTAGAATAATGAATTTCTTTTATCAAATTCAATATATTATCTGAAAAACAATCTGGCCTTGTTGCAATAGATATAACCCTTATCCTATCAAATTCCAACGGAACTCTATACATTTCCTCCAAAACATCCAATGGCGCATAAGTATTTGTGTAAGTTTGATAATAGGCAATAAAATCCGTATTCTTTAAATTCTTATATTTATCAATCCAGAAATTAATCTGCTCCCTGATAGATTTCTTAGCAAATTCTTTAAAAAACGGATTAAACCCCTCATTATTGCAATAATAACACCCTTTATACGAGATAGTGCCATCTCTATTAGGACATGTAAGATTTGTAAATAATGGTATTTTTCTTAATTTTATACCATATTTCTCTTTTATAAATCTATTTAAAGTTAAATAACAATCCATAATTTTATAAAACCGCTGTTGCAAGTGCAAAAAGAAATACATTTTTTGCACCCGCATTTTTTAAAACTTTTGCACATTCATTCGTTGTAAATCCAGTAGTAAAAACATCATCTACTAATAAAATATTCTTATCTGTAATATATTCTCTTTTAGAATTTACAACAAAGAATGCATTTGCAATATTATGTTGCCTATCTTCCAATATTAATAACGATTGTGGTTTCGTATTTTTTAATCTAATAAGGATATTTTCATAAATTTTTTTATTTGTAAGTTTAGATATTTCCTTCCCAATAATTTGACTCTGATTATATCCCCTACTTCTTTTTCTGGAAGGGAAAAGAGGTACAGGGATAATTAAATCAAATTCTGGCAACCTTTCAAGTGAAATATGTTTATCAATTAAATTCTTCATTAACTTTATAGCACTAAAATCTCTATCAAACTTAATCGCGTGTATAAGCTCCTTTACAATACGTGTATAATAAAATAATATATATACCTCATCTAAAAAAAATAACCTATCATATACATTTATATCTTCTATAGGATTTAACTCTTTTTCTAAACAGTTTCTACAGACAAAATTTTCATTATATTTAAGAATTCTATTACACAATCTACATTGCTGTATAAAAATAAAATTTACTACAATATCAAAAAATTTAATATTCATATCTATTGCGTCCAATATTAACAATAATTCCCAAAATGAAAAAATTAGTTAACATAGAACTACCACCGTAACTTATAAAAGGAAGAGGAATTCCAGTAATAGGCATAATTCCTAAAGTCATTCCAATATTAATAAACATTTGAAAAAAAATAATAGAAATAAAGCCTATAAGCACCAACTGATTAAATTTATTTTTTGTTTCAGATACTAATTTTATACTATACCAGAAAAATATAAAATACACTAAAAGAACAAAAACTGAACCAACAAAGCCAACCTCTTCCCCAATAACAGAAAAAATAAAATCAGTATGTTTTTCCGGAATAAATTTTAACTTTTTTTGAGTTCCCTTTAAAATTCCTTTTCCCCAAAAACCGCCCGAACCTATGGATACCTTTGATTGAATAATATGATAACCTGCTCCTAATTTATATTTATTAGGATCTAAAAAAACTAATATCCTCTCTTTCTGATAATCATGCAAATGATTCCATATAACAGGCGTAGCTATACTAATAACAATATTAAGCACAAATAGAAAAATTACTGTTCTAAGTTGAAATTTAGAAATAAAAAGCAGATAAAAAAGCAAAATAGCAAAGAAAAACCATGCAACTATATTAAATGTGCAAATTATATTAATCAAAGGTAAAATAAAAAACACCAAAACAATAAATCTTATCCCTGAATAATACAACATAACAAGAGTAAATAAAGCAAATAAAATAGTAGTTCCTAAATCTGGCTCTTTTAAAATCAAAAGAGCAGGTATAGCTGGTATTAAAAAAGCAATAGATATATGTTTAAATGTTTCAAAAGGCCTTTTTAACTTCTCTAAATAATAAGCTAACATCAAAACCGTAGAAATTTTTGCAAATTCAGACGGCTGAAGACCAAATCCAGCAATAGAAAACCATCTTCTCGCACCTGATATATTATCTCCTAAAAATAAAACCAATATTAACAAAATTATAGAAATAATATATAACGGAAGTGCCAACAAATATAAATATCTAAAATCAATTGTTTGTATAATAATAAAAATAGTCAATCCCACCAAAATCCAGAATGTCTGTTTATAAAAAAAAGCCTTTGTTTCAAAAAATGTTGAAGAAAAAACAAATAACTCACCAATCAATACCAATAAAAGAGCTGAGAAAAAAATTACCTTTGGGAAAAATCTATCTCTAAATAATTGCTTAAAAAAATCAATCACTTTCATCACCTATTCTCTTTTTTTTCATTATTCCATTGTTATCTATTCTTTTTTCTTTATAAAAATAATAATGCAATAAATCACCAATAATAGGAGCCGCTACACTTCCTCCATGGCCAGCAAATTCTACTATACAAGCAAATGCAACCTCTGGATCATCATAAGGCGCAAAACCTGCAAACCATGCATGGGTATAATGCTCTTTTTTTATTACTTCAGCAGAACCAGTTTTACCAGCAACTGTCACTCCTTTTACTTTAGCCCTATATCCTGTTGCAAAATGACCATTAACAGCATCCCTCAATGATTTTTTTATTTTTACTAAAACTGAAGGCAATACATCTATTATTACTTTATCACTTTTATAAAAATGTAATTCTTCTTTTTTCAAAGGATTATACCAATATTTCAACAAATGAGGCCTACTACATTCGCCCTCATTAGCAATCAAAGCCATTAAAAATGCCATTTGAAGAGGAGTAACCAATATTTCTCCTTGCCCAATACTTAAATTTAACAAAACTCCCTTAGGAAAATGAGACCAACCCAATTTTTCAGTATAAAATTCTTTTGTTGGTATCAACCCTGCATTTTCACCTCTAAGATCAATACCTGTTTGTTTACCCAAATTAAACTTCAAAGCCCAATCATGAATATTATTAATACCTAATTTTAGTCCTAATTGATAAAAATAAACATCACAACTCTGTACTATTGCTTGCCTTAAATCTATATCTCCATGTCCTGATGATTTCCAGCAACCAAAAATTCTATCACCATATTCCATATATCCTTTACAAGGTTGTAAATGTGTATTCAAATCTATACCAAGTAATTCCATTGCAGCTGCTGCAACAACAACTTTAAAAACAGAACCAGGGGGATATTTACTATTAATCGCTCGATTAAACATCGGATAATTAGGATTAGACATAATTTTATTCCAATCCTCACTTGAAATTTTACGAGATAATAAATTTAAACTATATACAGGATAATTAGCTAAAACTAAAACATCGCCTGTTTTAACATCTAACATTACAATAGAACCTGCCTTATATTTCGATAACAGTTCCTCCGCATATTTCTGTAATTCCATATCAACAGTAAGTACTAAATTATTCCCCGGCACTGGCTCTTTTGTTTTATCCTTATAAATCTCTCCCATTTCCCGTTCCAATGCATTAACTTCTATATATTTATATCCATCTTCCCCTCGCAATAACTTTTCATATTGAGCTTCCACTCCAGATCTGCCGATTAAATCTCCAAAATTATAACCATTTTCTTTTAAATTTTCTAACTCATCTTCTTTAATTTCATTCAAATATCCTAAAAAATGACACCCTACAGTGTCATAAGGATAATAACGCATTAAACTTCTAATTATATTGATCCCCGGTAATTCATCCTTGTGTTCAGACAAAATAGATACTTTTTTAAAATCTATATCTCTTTTAAGAGGTATAGGTTTAAAAGAAAATTTAGGCTTAGCATAAGTTAAAGTCTTATTTGTATCAAGATCCAAAATTTCACAAATCTTTTTTATAGTATGAGTTCTATTTTTGATTCTATAAGGTGTTATTGCCACAGTAAATGTATTTTTATTGCCAGCTATAATCCTGCCATATCTATCATATATCAAACCACGCGGGGCATCAATATATACCATCCTTATTCTATTTTTATCCGCTTCTTTATAATATTTAATATACTGGATTATCTGTAAATTAAACAATTGAGCTATAAGTATGAAAAATAAAAATACTAAAAAAAACAAAAAAGCCCTGTCTCGTGAACTAAAAAAACTAAAACTACTCATGAGAAAAATAATATTTCATTAAATTAATAACTATAAGTATAAAACTTGTATATAAAAAAGCCGGAATCCCGATAAATAAAAAATTACTAAAAAATTTATAAATCTCCGGGATACTCAATGCTATAGTATAACCTAAATAATAAAGCAAAACAATTATAATCCCTAATATTGCCTCAGATAAGGTATTATCTATAAAAAATCGTTCTCGAGTCTTTACCCCATAATACATCAAACTAACAAACAATAATGTATTTATACCAAAATATTTTACAGAAAAAACATCAAGCGAAAGTCCGCCCCAAAAAGCCATATGTAAAACATTATTTCTATCACAAAAAAATAACATATTAATTAAATAAATAATAACAAGATTAGGGAATACTCCATAACTATAAATCTTATTCGTAAACAAAATCTGTATAAAAAGGATAACATAAAGTCCTAAAAACTTAATCAAATATCTCATTTTCTTTTTTTATTATAATAACATCTTCAAGTTTATTAAAATCAACAAAAGAACGAATTAAAACCTTTCTTCTTCTATTATACTTATCACTCTCCTCTAATTTCATAATTTTACCAACAGGTAAGTTTGCCGGAAAAATATCACTTTGTCCACTTGTCAACACAATATCATCTTCTTTAATCTCATCAATAAGAGAAATATCCATCAGCTCAAAAATATTCCCTTCCATCCAGCGCATAATCGAATAAACTCGTGATTTCTGAAGTTTTATACTAACTTCATAATTTCTATCAGTTATAAGTAAAACAATAGAACTAAATGGCCCAACAGAAAAAACCTTACCAACCAATCCATCTTTACTAATCACAGGCATATTCTTTTTTATGCCAGAATTACTGCCTTTATCTATCATAATAGAATTATACTCTAAATTGGGATTATAACCTATAACTCGGGCAACAATATAGTCCCACTTTTTAAATATTTCTGAATGCTGATTCTTAAATTCTAACAGTTTCTTAAGCCGTTTATTTTCTTCTAAAATTTCATAATTATCATAAATATTTTTTTTTAACTCTACCAATTCCTTTTTTAATTCTATATTTTCCCTTCTATAATTAATATATTCATCAAAAACAACAAAAGCTTTCTGAACTGGATAAAGTATAGAATTAATATAAAATCTGCCAATATTCATCTTATAATTATTATTAAGAAAAAGAAAGATAATAGATAACATCAAATATATTATAAAAATTCTATTAAAAGAATCGGTATTTTTTTTCATCAATGTTTCAAATCACTAATAAGTATTTTTGAATAATGAGAAAGATTTGAAAGAATTTTGCCTGCACCACGAACTACACAAGTTAAAGGATCATCAACAACATTGATAGGAAGATTAGTTTCCTGCCTTAATCTTTCATCTAATCCTTTTAACAAAGAACCACCGCCTGTCATAATTATCCCTCTATCAAGAATATCTGCAGAAAGCTCTGGCGGTGTTTGCTCTAATGCTAATTTCACAGCTTCCACAATATCATTAATAGGTTCAGATAATGCTTCTCTGGTTTCTGAAGAAGATATCTTTATTGTTTTAGGAATACCTGCTATTAAATCTCTACCTTTTACTTCCATTTCCTTTTCTTCTCCCGTAGGATAAGCTGATCCAATCTGAAACTTAATTTTTTCAGCAGTTCTTTCACCAATTAATAAATTATATGTTTTTTTCATATATTGAATAATAGCCTCATTCATTTCATCACCACCAACACGAATAGAAGCATTACTCACAATACCACCTAAAGCAATTACTGCTATTTCTGTAGTCCCTCCTCCAATATCAATTATCATCGAACCACTCGGTTCTTCCACAGGTAAACCAACTCCGATAGCAGCAGCCATTGGTTCTGAAACTAAAAAAACTTCTCTTGCTCCTGCATGTTCAGCAGAATCTCTTACAGCTCTTTTTTCTACTTCTGTAATACCTGAAGGAATACAAATAACAATTCTTGGTCGAACTAACCATTTATATTTATATACTTTCCCCAAAAATAATCTTAGCATTTCCTCTGTCACTTCAAAATCAGCAATAACTCCATCTTTTAGCGGTCTAATAGAAATAATTTCATTAGGTGTCCTTCCTATCATCTCTTTAGCTTCATTTCCAATAGCTAAAACTTTCTTCGTCCGAGCATCTAATGCAACAACCGAAGGTTCATTAATCACAATCCCTTTTTTTTCAACATAAATTAAAGTATTTGCTGTGCCTAAATCAATACCTATATCACCTGTAAAAAGTGCCATATCTCCTCCATAAATTATTCAATTTATTTTTTTTCATATTTTTCCCATTCTCCATAAACTTCATTAACAACTTTTATATTACCTTTGAATCTCTCTCCTGTATTATAATTATAATTCCACCCCATATATTTAGAATCACCACAACCAACAGTAGTAATCAAAAATCTATCATTTAATTCTCCAAAATATCTTGCCTGATGAATTAAAGACTCTCCATCTCCACCACTTGGATCAATTGGTATCCAGCCATAATTTGGAATAAAAACCTCAACCCAGCGATGAAATACATCATCAGTGCTGGCAACATCATTTCTTACAACAACAGACCCCTGAAACCTTGCAGGTATTCCCAAAGCATGAGCAATAGCCAAAAAAGAAAAAGAATATTCACTACAAGAACCACTTCCTCTCTTGAGAATTACAGGAGCAATCTCCCAACCACCGGACAAATCATAATATAAATTATCTCTAAGGTATTTATAAATTCGTCTAACAAGCCAATAATAATTGTCTCCTGCTTCCTCTGATTCTCGTTTAATTTTAGCAGCAATTGATTGAATCACCGGATCATCAATTCTAAATTTTGAACCATCTTTGGTATATAATTTTATTGTATCTTTTGGAATATCCTTCAAACTCCCACATTTTTCCGGTTCAATAAAAAACCTAATGTGTCTTAATTCTACAGGAACTATCATATGCGCTTCTGTATGCTTTAAATTATCAAAAGAAAAATGCGCTACCTTCTGTCCCCATTGATCATAAACAAACTTATATTTATTCGCAGGAACAAATTTTATATCAAGGACCTTTTGATTAGGCAAATCATGAGGCACTGCAAAATATATATCAGAATGTAAATCTGTACCTTCTCCTAAAAAATGAGTCTTGCAGGTCATATCACATTTTAAAACTCTCTTATTCAATACATAAAATTTCTTTTTAGCATTCAAATCAACTACTTTAATTTCTTTATCAACATAACCATATAAAACTAATGAATTATCATAATATGTTATCCCTGATACAAATTCGTCCGGAGCCTCTAAAATATTAATAATCTCTCCATATTTTGATGAAAACTGGTACAACTGATCTTTATATCTATTAGAAATCCATAAATATTTCCCGTCATAAGCCAAACCAGTGCCGCCTTCTACAAAAAACTTTTTTATAACAGTACCATCCTGAGGATGTAATAAAATAAGATTATTCCTATATTCTATAACCCAAACACCTTCATCTGTTCTTACAATACCTTCAGGAAAATTCCCCGGAAAATCAAATGCCCTATCAATTATTCCAGTCGCAGCATCCATTCTATAAATCTTGTTACTAGCTCTATCACATAACCATAAAAAACCATTGTAAAAAGATACACCATAAATATCATAAGAAGGACAAGCAAATGATTTTTCTATTTGCTTTGAATCAATATCAATTAAAAATAAAGAATCTTTTTCTTTTTCAACAACCCAATACTTAGAACCTTTATAGTGACTTATACCTGTAATATATTTCAAATCAGTAAATTTAACACTTTTTTTTACTTCGCCTAAATCTGCAAAAGAAAAAACATATAAAATAAAAATTAATAAAATAATACTTCTTTTCATAATGTTACCCCCATGATTTTAAATCATCTTTTAATTTAATAATTAGTTCTTCAATATAAGCTACAAAATTATCAAAATCATTTATATTTTCACCACAATACCTTGATATTGAAGACTCAACAAAAGCAAAAATCTTATCAAAAGAAATCCTCTCCTGTAAAAAGGCATCAACTGCAACTTCATTTGCATAATTCAATACAGCCGGAGCTACTTTTGAAGATTTTAATGATTCATAAGCAATTTTAATAGATTTAAATCTATCCATGTCAGGTTCATAAAATTCCAACTTTCCTAATTTATACAAAGGAGGGTTTTCCATAGAAGAGGGCAATCTATCAGGATAAGAAAGTGCATACTGTATAGGAAATTTCATATCTGGTATGCTCATTTGAGCTATCTGAATGCCATCAATAAACTCCACAAAAGAATGAATGTAAGATTGAGGATGAATTATAACTTCTATCTGCTCGGCCTTTAAATCAAATAAATGATATGCTTCTATAATCTCAAGTGCTTTATTAAACATCGTAGCAGAATCTATTGTGATTTTCTTGCCCATATTCCAGGTAGGATGCTTCAATGCTTCCTCCGGCTTAATAATACTAAAATCAATATTCTTTTTAAAATAAAATGGCCCCCCAGAAGCTGTTAAAACAATTTTCTTCAAAAATGCTCTATGATTTCCTATAGATTGAAAAACAGCACTATGCTCACTATCAACTGGTATTAATTCTGTATCACTATTATTCAATTTTTCTTTGAGAAAATACCCACCAACTACCAATGATTCCTTATTTGCCAGAGCAATTCTCTTCGCCTTTCCAACTGCATAATATGATGGTAAAAGACCGACACCTCCGACAATAGCATTTACTAAATAATCATAATCAAGAGATTTTACCATTTCTAAAATTCCATCAAGTCCACAAAAAAAATGAAATTCTGGATATAACTGTCTGGCTCTTTCACATATTTCTTTATTATATATACCAATATATTTAATATTAAATTCTTTTGCTTGCTTAATTAAATTTTCTAAAGATGAATTAGCCGCAATACCAATAATTCTATATTTATCTATATTTTCTCTTACAATATTTATAACATTATTTCCTATAGAACCTGTTGAACCTAATAATAATAAACTAATCATTAAGTAATATTATATACAAATAATAATAAAAATCAATAATTAATTAAAAACTTAAAAAAAAAGTAACTAAAAATAACATTAAAATATAAACTATCAAGTCTATCTAAAATCCCACCATGACCTGGTATTAAATTAGATGAATCTTTTATCCCAATACTTCTTTTTATCAAGCTTTCAAAGAGATCACCAATAAATCCAATAAAAACAATTAATATTGTATATAAAAAAATTATAATATAATCTAATCTAAAATTAAAATATTTATTAGTAAAATAAATATATATAAAATTAAATAATAAAGTAAAAATAAAACCACCAAATAGACCTTCAATGGACTTTTTAGGACTAACAACAGGCGCTATCTTATGCTTACCAAATGCTACTCCTGTAAAATAAGCACCACTATCAGGCACCCATGTATTAATATAAACAAACAACAATAATAAAAAAGAAGTTAGATGATCCGCAAATATATATCGCAATTGATACCAACATATAATAGGAAAAAATAAATACATATAAAAAAAGAAATTATAAAAAATCTTATCAAGTCCCGATTGAATATCCTGCTTTATAATTACCGAAAAAATCAAAATAAAAGAAAATAAAAAGATCAAAAAAGGAATATCCGTAGAATAAAAATAATAATACCAGAGGGAAACTAATAAACTCAATGGCAAAAAATATCTACATATTAATAATTGTCTATTATTTATAATATTATTAACTTCATAAACAGCAAAAAGTTGAATAACCAAAAGAGTAATAAAAAAAGGCAGCCCCCCAATATAAGAAAGAAATAAAATAACTGGTATTAAAACAAAACTAACAATTATCCTTGTTATCATTTAATCCCACCAAACCGTCGTTCACGAGTAGTATATGAATCAATTGCATGCTGAAATTCCTGTTCATCAAAATCAGGCCATAAAGTTTTAGTTACATATATTTCTGAATAAGCTGATTGATAAAGTAAAAAATTAGATAATCTCATCTCTCCTGAAGTACGTATAATTAAATCAGGATCAGGAAAATCAGCAGTATCTAAGTAAGATGAAATAAGTTCTGTTGTTATATCATTTACATCTATTTTATTTTCTTTTATATCATTAGCAATCTTTATAATAGCCCTTCTTATTTCATCTCGAGAACCATAATTAAGAGCAAGGATCAAATTAAGACCTGTATTATCTTTTAATTTTTCTTTAGCATTATTTAGTTCTCTCTGCACATAATCCGGTAACATGGAAATATCACCTATTGTATGTAATACCACATTATTCTTTTTCAATTCATCTATTTCAGAAATCAATTTATCATATAATAATTTCATCAAAGCTTCTACTTCCTTATGCGGCCTTTTCCAATTTTCAGTAGAAAAAGTATATAAAGTAAGATACTTAATACCTATTCTTCCTGCATATTCTACAATTCTTTTTACTGTTTTAATACCTTCCCTATGTCCGAAAATCCTCGGCTTATAAAATTTTTTAGCCCATCTACCATTACCATCCATAATAATGGCAACATGTTCTGGAGTACTCTTCACTTTTCTACATCCTTACTAAAATTTAAAATTAAATGGAAATTTTATTTTAACTGTTCCATATTCTATCTTAGAAAAACGCCATTTCTTTATAATCTTCCTAACACCTTCTAAGAAATCCTTATTCTTTATTTCTGAACTAACAATCTTAACATTAGATACAATACCAGAAGGTAAGATAGTAATCTCAAAAACAACATTACCTCTTAAATCCGGATACCTTCTCAATTTAGAATTATAATATCTTATCAACTCATCATAATTAAATAATAATACTCTTTTAATCTCTTCCTTTGAACGATACTCTCCTCCTTCAATTACTATAAAATCTTCATCACTACCCTTTTCAGTTCGAGATTGTTCATTAAGCAAAGAAGTAAGGTAATCATCAATAACTGGGGTTATTTCAACTGGCTTACCTTTATTCTTCACTTCAATAGTGGTATTTAAGATTTCTTTTAAACGGTAATATGCAGATTTACCCTGACATATTGTAAGCAACAGTATAATAATGATTATTATACCTATTACAATAAATCTAAAAATACTACTATCTAAAAATGAGGAGCTCCTTTTTACTTTATATGGTCTATAATATTCTTCTATAGCTTCATTAATAATATTAATATCAAATAATATATTAGCTACTTTATAACCGGTCTTTTTAAATATATCCTCTTTAATCTTATCATCTAAAGACTCTACACTGGCAATTAATAATATATCTCCATCCAGCTCAATAGGAATTAAATGATGCTCCTTACAAAAATCATAATCTAAAAGTAATATCACAGAAGTATCAATAAAATAATTAACTAAACTTTTAATATTAGAATTTTGTATTTGCTCTATTATAGCCTCAACTACATCACTTGAAGAACAAAAACCTAAATATACTAAAATAGCCCCTAACCGTCCACCATATTCTTTTTGATAAGACAAAGCTTCTCTAAGCTGTTCTTCGTTTATGATTTTGCGATCAATTAAGATTTCACCTAATCTTTTCCTTTTAATAGGCATAGTTATTCTTTTTCTTTGTTTTTGTTAGTTTCCACTTTCTTCTGTAAAGCAAAATATATCTTATTATAATTTGCAA
>Ga0164318_10004463_pt1 | contig 13458 bp, 9 predicted proteins | sample GuaBasSedimGuay9_FD_113734 | JGI IMG/M metagenome (GOLD analysis project Ga0164318, IMG submission 113734) | Subseafloor sediment microbial communities from Guaymas Basin, Gulf of California, Mexico - Guay9, Core 4571-4, 0-3 cm | ecosystem: Environmental > Aquatic > Marine > Hydrothermal vents >...
AAGTAGGAATGCTACTTTTGTGCAAACCAAAACTGGAGATATCTTTAAAATCCAGAATGGTGAATCTGAAGAGATCTTCCGACTTTCACCCTATACGGATCTTCCACCAAGCCAACTTGCTTTAGGAGATTTTGCTGGAATTTCACTGATCTTTGGTGCTGAAGATAGAGTCTTTGCAATAGGATTGGATGGGACTATGAAATATGGGTTCCCTGCTTATCTCGAAAATAAAACCATTGTTCCAAATTCATATCCGCGAATCATTGCTTTTCCAGATGAAATCGTGGCTCTCTTACAGGAAAATAATGGCTATGTTGCTGTAAACCTCCAGGCAGAACAAATCTTGAAGTATTCATTCTATTGGACTAAGCAGGAAGCTGAAGATCAATTTTATTGGAATAATTATCAGGATAAACTCTTCTATATTTTTGCTGATGATGATTCCCATTTGTATTCATCTTATATTGAAAGCATTGATGATGATCCTATTATCTGGAATGGATTTAGAAACAATCGCTATTCACTTTATACAGGAACAGCAAATACTGATCTTTCTATTACTCCTCATCTTAAAGCTTATGCATTTCCAAATCCTGCTAAAACAGGTGAGGTGAGATTCAAGATCATTGATGCCCGAAATGACATCACATTAAAGATCTATGACATTGCCGGAAACATGCTCCATAAAAATACAATTGAATGGAATCTGGGATCTCAGCAGGATATTCGCTGGGATACTTCATCAATTTCTTCCGGAGTATATTTTGCTGTTATAAAAACTGATGGAAAGGTAAAGAAAATACCTTTCGCTGTTGTAAATTAAGGAGATTTCATTATGAATAAAAAAATAATCCTGTTAACTCTTCTCTTCTGCATTATATTTTCATTGGCAGCACAAGAGATAAAAAATGATATAATTGATGTAAAATATAGTAAGAAATCTGCCAGAAAGGCAATGATATTATCTTCGTTGTTTCCAGGTGCGGGTCAGTTTTATGCAGATAAATCCAATCTTGCCACCTATATTTTCCCTATAATTGAGATCGGTCTTTGGGCTGGATATATCTATTATAACAACGAAGGTAAGAACGCTGAATCTGATTATGAAGATTATGCCGATTTACACTATCGAAGAGAATATCAGCATGCAGCTGAAGATGACATTAAAATGTTAAGCAACACAATCCATAATGATAACGGATTTTATGATGAACATTTCCTTTTAGATGATTCTGATACACAACACTTTTATGAGGATATTGGTAAATATGATAAATATGTATATGGCTGGTTAGACTGGTTTGATATTTATGCAGCAGCTAATCCTGATCCCGATATTGATTGGACTTTTGAATGGATCTGGGACGATGATGATATAGATGGTGATAGAGTAATGGGCTCAATACCTTTGAATGAAGAATCAGCACATTACGTTGGGAATGAAGAAGTATATAACAGCACTAACGGCAGATACAGCAGCTATCGACAAGAGTATATTGAAATGCGAAAAGATGCCGAAAAGTTATATGATTCCGGTCGATATTTCAGTTTTGGAATTGTTGCCAATCATATAGCTAGTGCATTGCATGCTGTTAGTATCACCAGAAAATATAATAGAGCTTATATTACAACCACATCCAACGTTGAGTTTAAATTAGCTCCTATTATGGTGAATAACAATCTTTCACCAGCTCTTTTCGTACAAACAAGGTTTTAAGAATGAGAAAATTCGTAATTGTATTGATATTGCTTTCGATTGTTTTTTCTCTTTCAGCCCAACAGAAATCAATTCGAAAAGCAATGGCATTTTCAGCCATTCTACCCGGTGCTGGTGAAATCTACACGAAGAATTACAATAAAGCTGCTGTTTTTCTGGCAGTAGAAGCTGCCACCATCTTTTCCTATTTCCGTTTGAAAAATGAACGTCAATGGGCGATGGATTCTTATAAACAATTTGCCTATAGTGTAACCGATGTACCCAAAGATAGTGAAGATTCTTATTATCAGGTTATTCAAAATTATTTCAGCAGTGAACGATACAATGAAAATATATTACGTGATGCCAGAAATTACTTTATCATCTATACTAATGACCCTGTTGGATATGAAGAATATCTGGATAAATATCTTGTTCCGGAAGATCAATCCTGGAATTGGGGAAATGACAGAAACTGGTATAAATTTAGAGGATTACGGCGTGATAAACAAGATATGGAGATCTATATGAAATTTGCTTTTGCCGCTGCCATTCTTAATCGCTTTATAAGCGTTGTCGATTCGGCAATATCTGCAAAACGCTGTAACAAGCAAGGCCAAACAATCAGTAAATTCAGTATTTATCCTGATATTTTCAAAAAAGAATTGAAGGTTCGATATGAATATAAATTTTAAAAAGTCTGTTAGTAGAAACTCGTTCAAATTATACATTCTATTTGTTCTTATGATTTTTGTGGCCGGCTTACAGGCAGAGCAAACAAATGGCAGGAAACAAATGTTTAAATCTGCTTTGATCCCTGGTTGGGGTGAACTTTCTCAGGATAATAAAACAGGATATATATTTCTGGCATCTGAGCTTATTCTCTGGTCTTCTGTTTTTTATTTTCAGCAGGAAAGTGATTTAAAAGATACTGCTTCACGAAATTATGCCATTAAATATGCTCATATCGATCCTGAACTGGAATTGACAGAAGATTACCTTTATGACCTTCGGAAACATTTAAGTTCCGGTTATGAAACGGGCGGATTTAATGCAGGAGTTGTGGAGACTGCTAAAGCCATGTTCCCCGATGACCTTGTTAAGCAAGACGAATACATTGGAGCAAATGTTTATTCTGATGAGTTTTATTGGGAATGGGATAGCAGAGAGAATAAACATGATTACGCAATATTCCGAAAACGAATGGTACAATATAGTGGTTACATTAAAGGCATTACAGGCGGTATAATTGCAAATCATCTGGTGAGTGCACTTAATTCGTTGATCTTCGCTAAAAAGCAAAATAAGGTTAAGATGAATGTTCAGTTTGATACTGAAATGAATCCGGTGTTATTAGTAAATTATAAATTCTAAAAAAAATAAATTCAGGAGGAATTAGCATGGCTGTTGTTATTACTGGTAATGATCTGAAAATCGAAGATGTTTATAATGTTGCACATAAAAATGAAGTAGTGGAATTACATCCGGAAGCCATAGACAGAATCGCCAGATGCAGAACTTTTATCGAGCAGAAAATCGATGAAGGTGAGATAATGTATGGTGTAAATACGGGAATTGGTGAATTCTCTGAAGTAGTTCTAAATGATGAACAAATCAAACAATTTCAAAAATATCTGATCTATAATCATTCTGCCGGTATTGGAAAACCAGCTCCAATAGAACACATTCGTGCTGCCATGCTGGGCAGGATCAATGTTCATGCAAACGGTAATTCTGGATGTCGTCCGATTATTACCCAAACTTATGTGGACATGCTTAACAAAGGCGTTACTCCTGTAGTTTGTGAAAAAGGTAGTGTTGGTGCCAGCGGGGATCTGGCTCCTATGAGTCAGATCGCATTATTATTGATGGGTGAAGGTGAAGCTTTTTATAAAGGCGAAAGACTTCCGGGCAAAGTTGCCATGGATAAAGCCGGTATTCCGATCCCGGGATTAAAAGCTCGTGATGGCTTAGCAGCTATCAACGGCAGTAATCTTCTCACCGCCATGTCCGCCCTCATCATTTATGAAACAGAGAGATTCTTTAAACAAGCAGAAATTGCAGCTGCTATGACTTTGGAAGCGTTAATGGCTAACCTGAAACCTTATGATGAAAGATTACATAAACTCCGTGGTTTCCAGGGTGCAGTCACTTCTGCCAGTAATATTAAAAAAATGATCGAAGATTCTGACCTGCTTAAAGGTATGAAAGTAAAGGTTCAGGATGCCTACAGCATGCGATCCACACCGCAGGTTTTGGGTGCTGCCCGTGATCAATTACGCTGGGCTCGCAGCCAGGTAGAAATCGAATTGAATGGAGTTGGTGATAATCCAATCTTCCTGCCGAAAGATGGTATCGTGCTTACCGGAGCGAATTTCCAGGGTTCTCCTGTAGCTGTTCCAATGGATATGCTGGGTTCATGTATAACAATGGTTTGTGTAATTTCCGAAAGAAGATTAAATCGCCTGCTGAATCCGGCTCTTAGTGTTGGTCTGCCAGCTTTCCTAACTAAAGGTGCGGGAATGTTCTCTGGCCATATGTTAAGCCAGTACACTGCCGATATGATGATCGTTGAGCAGAGAATTCTATCCACTCCAGCCAGTTGCCAGTCTATTCCAGCAGCTGCAGATCAGGAAGATTTTGTAAGTATGGGAATGAACACGGCCCTTAAAACACGACAAATCCTGGATAATGCCTACGGCATTTTAGGAATCGAATTTATTGCTGCTGCTCAAGCTCTTGATTTTAGAGATTATACGCCTGGTAAAGGAACTCGAGCTGCTCATAAAGCTGTTCGTAAGGTTGTAGAGCATCTTGAAGTTGATCGTCCACTGTTTGATGATCATAATGCTATGATGGAAACTGTAAAAAATAGAGACATTTTGCACACCGTAGAAGCAGAAATCGGAGAATTGAAAACTTATTAGCGAATTATTTCGCTTAATCAGGAGAATTAATGCCTGTAAGTTTAACAGGAAATGATCTAACATTATCAGATTTAAAAGATGTTGCGTTTAACCATACTCGGATAGAATTGCACCAGGATTCAGTTAAACTGGTTAACATTTGTCGAAATTATGTAGAGAAAATAACACAAGAGAATAGAGTTGTTTACGGATTGACCACTGGATTCGGTAAATTCAGCACAGTTCGCATTCATCCTGATCAAATAGAAGAATTACAGGAAAATCTGATCATTAGTCATGCAACTGGTGTAGGAAGTAATCTATCAATTCCAGAAACCAGAGCTGTGATGCTGCTGAGAATAAACGTTCTGGCGAAAGGACACTCCGGCATAAGATTATCTACTCTGCAAACTCTAATAGATATGCTTAATGCAGATATTCATCCCTGCATTCCGGAAAAAGGTAGTGTAGGAGCCAGCGGAGATCTGGCCCCTCTTTCCCACCTCGCTTTAGTTCTTTTGGGAAAAGGAAAAGCAGAATATAAAGGTGAAATTCTACCCGGAGCTGATGCAATGTCGAGAGCTGGCATAAAGACTGTAAGATTAAAAGCTAAAGAGGGCTTAGCTCTGAATAATGGAACACAGGTTATGACTGCAGTTGCGGCACTCAATCTATTAAGAGCAGAAAACATTTGCCAAGTTGCAGATATATCTGCTGCAGCCAGCATAGATGCTCTTCTGGGAACCAAGTCAGCCTTTGATCCTTTGATACATAAATTACGTCCGCATCCGGGTCAGTTATCTTCGGCTGATAATATAAATCGATTGCTGGATAATAGTGAATTGAATAGTTCTCATCTGTTCTGTAAGAATGTTCAGGACGCCTATAGTTTGCGTTGTTCTCCACAAGTTCATGGGTCTGTTCGAGATTCTTTAAGCCACATTAGAAAAATAATAGAAATAGAGATCAATTCAGCCACAGACAATCCTCTCATCTTTCCTGAGGAAGATAAAGTAATATCTGGCGGGAATTTTCATGGTGAGCCAATTGCTTTTGCCTGTGATCTTCTGGGCATAACAGTTGCAGAAATCGGCAATATTGCAGATAGACGTTTGGAGCATATTTTGAATCCAGCCTTGAATCGTGAATTAAATCCCTTCCTGGCTCCACGTCCAGGCCTTGATTCTGGTTTCATGATCGCTCAGGTTACTACTGCTGCTCTGGCTTCAGAGAATAAAGTACTGGCACATCCTTCTTCTGTAGATTCAATACCAACATCTGCAAACCAGGAAGATCATGTGAGCATGGGTACAATAGGAGCTATGAAAGCCAGGACTATTGTGGATAATGTTGCTGTGATTTTGGGAATCGAACTTATGGCTTCAATGCAGGCAATTGAAACCAGGCAATTTAAAAGTTCACCTGCCCTGGAAGCAGTTCGTTTAGAGATCCGTAAAGATGTTGCCTTCCTGGAAAGAGATCGTCAGATCACAGATGACATCAACTTCATGGCAAAACTGGTAGATTCTGATGTGCTTCCTAAAATTGTTAAGAAATACATAAGAATAAATTAAGGTCGATTTGAAAAAGATACTAGTTCTATTGCTTGGTCTCATTGTATTTTATACAGGATGTGTTTATTACAACACATTCTTTAATGCAGAGAAATATTTTGCAGAAGCTCAGGAAATAGAGTTAAAAGATGATGGACGACCTCAGGCTTCTGCAATTCAAAAATATAACAAAGCAATTAAAAAGTGCGGCATTGTTCTTACTGAGTATAAAGATACAAAATATGCAGATGATGCCCTTTTTATGCTGGCTAGAAGTTTATATTACATTGGAAGGAATTACACTCAATCTATCGAAAAATTTGAAGACTTGATCAAGTTTTATCCTGAAAGTGAATTTATAGCTGATGCCAAGATCTACATAGCCAGAGCTAATTATAAATTCCGAAGAAAAGAACTTGCCTATGATTTATTGCTGGATTTTCTACAGCAAGAAGAATATAAAGAACATCATCCAAAAGCACTTCAACAAATAGCAGATTACCATCTTCAAGATAAAGAATATGTAGAAGCAGATTTTTATCTAAACCAAATAATCGAGAAATTCCCCAAGTCAGATGAATATGATAATGCTTTCTTTTTAAAAGGTAGAGCCAGACACGAAGCTGGGAATTATGAACAGTCTAATGAAGTGTTCTTGGCTTTGCAGAAATCTTCCGTTCCGCGAAACCTAAAATTTGATGCCAGATATTATATTGCACTCAACTACCTTTTACTGGGAGAATTTGAACTTGCGAGAAAATATTCTAATAAACTTCTAAAAGATGAATATCGTGAAAGTTCGATCTCCAAGATCCAACTGGTTAAAGCCAGGAGTCTGGCAAAAACTGGTGAAAGTGATGATGCAATTCAGTTATTTGAAAGTATAATTCTCGATAATAGACGTTCGAAACTTGCTGCTGAAGCTGCATTTTATTTGGGAGAGCACTATTTTGAGGACCTTCATAACTATGAAGAAGCCATAATAAACTATAATAAAGTTAAATCCGAATACCCTCAATCTGAACATATTAAAAAAGCTGTTTCACGCAGCGCTGTTGCCAGTCAGATCATTCAGTATAATAATCCTAACTCTGATCTAGCTGCAGAAGATCTGGTATTACAGCAATTCAAATTAGCCGAATTTTATATAGAAGCTTTGGCTTTACCGGATTCCGCTTTGAAGGTTTATGATCATATTATAGCTCAGAAGAATGAATTTGAGTTAAGACTCGATACATTAAAATTAGAATTGAAAACTATACAAAGCCGAGTAGATTCAGTTTCTAAATGCGAGAATTTGTTTGATATTGCAGTTATCATGCGATATGGTGATGCAGAAACAGCAGATTCCCTATTGCAAGTTGATCAACATTTTGTGTCGGATGATTCTCTCAACATTTCGCAACAAGTATTAAAAGATTCTACTAAAATAGTTCAACTTAATGATAATGATTCTTTAGTAACTTATAATAAAGAAATTATAGATTCGCTTGATATTACTAAAGCCACTATTGTTGATTCACTTGCAATTGCAGAACTAGTTATTGCAGACTCTATTGACAATACTCAGATCAATGTTTCGGATTCAACTGATTTTGCACAGAACTTTGATCTTGATGATCTAGCTTTGAATGATATTATTGCTCTGGATTCACTTACTTTCCATGAAGAGAAAAATAATCTCCAAATTTACAAAACAAATCTTCTAGCAGAATATAATACACTCAATCAGCAAATTGAAAGGACTGAATTAGCAATAAAGAAATATGGTGAAGAATTCATTCCATTTGCAAAATTCATAAAGTTATGGTTATATAAAACTGTACTTAACGATTCAATAAAAACAATGGAGCTGGCTGCAGACCTTGAAAATAATTATCCTGAAAATAAATATACCTATGCAACATCTCTATTTATAAAAGGCCAACCTGTAGAAGTAACTACTCCTGCTGAAAAGAAGCAGCTGGCAGAATATCAGAAAGCCTTTGATCTGCTGGAAAAAGATACTACTGCTGCTATTGCTCATCTTGACTCAATAGCTTCTAATCCAGATCACAAGTTTTATTTGAAAGCAAATTATTGTATTGGACACATAGAATATCTGATGCTGAATGATAGTACTGCTGCCAAACCCTATTTTGATAATGTGCTTGCTTTTGAAGGAAGCAATGAATATAAAACTGAAGTGAACAAACTATATACCGGAGAAAATTTCAAAACCTTAACTAGACTTCCTTACTTAGATCAAATGGAAAAAGCTGCCAAAGATAAAGAACAGAAAGAGCTTGATAAAACTGAAGAAGAAACTAATGGTGAAGTTCCAAAAGAAGATCAGGGAAAGGAACAGGAGCAAAAGAAATCTTCCAAAAGCAAAGAAAATTTAAAAGGTAAAAGCATAACGGCAGATGACTTGGAACCTGTTAAAGAAGAGCAGGTAGAGCATATTCCTTTGCCGGAGAAAACAGAATCTAAATCAGAAGATATTTTGCATACCGAAATTGAAAATGCAAAAGAAGAACCCGCCGACTCTACTGCAACGATTGAAGAAGAGATAGAATCTGAATCTGAGCAAGAAGATAAAGGATCTAAGGTAAGTGATCCCGAACTGGAAACTGAAGAAGAACCTGCAGACTCTACAGCAGCAGATAAAAAGAAGAAATCTAATAACTCTGAAGATGAGGAAGAAACAGATACATCATCAGAAAACCAGCAACCCTCTGGAAATGTCGAAAATTGACACAGCAGGATATTTTTGCCAAACAGCATGTCTTACTAAAATTTTTTTTTGTACTTCTCTTAATTACAATTTCAACTATTTTAAATTTTTCTGATCTACTAATTTCTTCTGGTATTTTGGTAATATCTTTCTTCATAAAACCTGATATTATTAGAAACTGGGGGCAGGTTTTAATCCGTTTATTTCCTTTTTTCATTTCACTATTTATTTTTGGCATCATTTTTCAAGTTTCTTTTAACCTGCAGGCATTGCTTGCTTTCAGAATATGTTATATATTATTACTTTCCGTTTATCTGATCTCTACAACACCGTTTGAAGCTTTTATTGCAGACACAAAGACCTCAGGAGACAACAGATTCATAGAAGATTTACGTTTCTTTTTACTTGCTACGTTTCAATTCATTCCCTTATTTCTGCAAACCTACGAGAAAGTTACCAGTAAAACAAAGTTATCTTTTTCATCGTTAGGATCAATTCTTCAAATCTGCTTCAACAAGATTCATGAAGTAGAAAAATCTGTAAATGAAAGCACTGATATTATACCTCGCAATTTTGACTGGATATCAAACTCCCACATATTGTTATTGTCAGCAGTAAATCTAATACTGGTATTATAGGATTAAGAAGATGAGGCGATTATTAGCAAAAATAGCATACGATGGAACTAATTTTTGTGGTTGGCAGATCCAGCCCACCGAAAGAACTGTTCAGCAGGAAATTGAAACAGCACTTACAAAAATTGTAAAAACAGAAATAAAAGTAGTCGCTGCAGGAAGAACAGATGCCGGCGTTCATGCACGGGGTCAGCATATTCATTTTGATTTCCCGCTGAATATGACACCAGTGCAAATAATGAAAGCTATGCAGACAAAATTATCTAAGGATATAAAAATTGTATCTGTAGCGCAGGTGAAGCAAGATTTTCATGCTCGATACGATGCATTCAGTAGAAGTTATAATTATATTATTACAAAAAATCCAGATCCTTTCAACCGCCATTACAAAAGCAGTTTTCAGCGCAGTAACTTAAATCTTGAGACCATGCAATCCTGTGCTAAGTATTTTTTGGGAAAGCATGATTATACTTCTTTTTCTAAATTCAATCCGGATATTAAAAGCACAATCTGCACAATCTCTTCTTTTGAAATTACTCAAGAAGAAACTGATATCATTTTCAAAATTACTGCAGACCGATTTTTGCATAATATGGTTCGAAGAATCGTAGGGACAATTGTAAATATAAGTGATGCTGAAGAGTCACCTCAAATAATTACTATATTGATTGAAGCCGGAAGTACTGCCAATAAGCTTATTACAACTGCTCCACCTGAGGGATTATATTTAGAGGATGTGAAATATCCTTCAGAAAGCTTTATATAGTTTTAATTTACTATCTCAAAAAAAAGGGTCTTCGGAAATTCCGAAGACCCTTAGTGTATAAACTATCTATCTCAAATTATTTGAGTAAGATCATTTTTCTAGTAGAAGTATATCTTCCACCAGCTTTCATTTTGTAGAAATAAACACCACTTGATACTGATGTGTTGTTATCATCTAAGCCATTCCATTCAACTGATTGTGGTCCAGCTGTCTGGTATTCATTAACCAGAGTTTTAACTAACTGGCCTTTTACGTTAAATACTTCAACAGAAACTTGAGAAGCTTCATTCAAGCTGTATTCAATCGTAGTATTAGGATTGAAAGGATTGGGATAGTTTTGAGAAAGTGTAGCGACTTCTGGTGTTACAACATTGTTGCCAGCTTCGCTTCCACCACCAAAATAAATTTTAAGACCAGCATACATCATTGTTCCACCCAGGTTCTCACCATGAGCTTGAATAAATGAACCATAACTGTTATCATCTAAGAAGAATAGGTGAACCAGACCGTAGCCATCACCCAGATCTTCAATAACATCACCAGGATAAATATAGCATGGAATCATACCATCTAATTCTGGAGCGTAATTATCATCATCTGTTTTGGCATTCATGATAATTGTGTCTTCCCATGTTTCGCCACCATCAGTAGAAATAGCAATAGCAACTTCAGGATATTCTGCCCAGTCTTCATAACCTGGCTCAGGAACATTTCCCCAACGAGATTTAAGGCCTTCAGACCAAACTGCTACTAACCAGTCATTGTCTTCATTTTTAGCCATTTTGAAGCTGTTTTCATGGAAAGCAACTGCATTATCAAAATGATAGATAGGCCAGCCTTCTTCTATTACTACATATCCATCAGCATCAAATTCATCTACAACACCATCTTCGTCTAAATCCCAGGGAAGCATAGGAATATTATCATTAGGATTTGCACCTGTAAGATACAGATCCTGGAAACTGAATTCTTCATTAGCTATATCAAAAGTAAACATTTTGGGATACATCAATGGGAAATCGGGATACCAAGAAGCAGGACGAAGCATCATGTTCATATTACCCATGAATTTAAGTTCAGAATTATCATTAGCAAAAATTACATTTTGATGGTTACAAAGATATGGCTCCATATAGAGTTCATGAGGTTCACCAGTATCTGGATCTACAAATCTGTAACTTCCATCCTGATTTTGAGGATTAGGAATATCAAATTCAGCTTGTCCTTCATAATATTCAAAACTTCCTTCTTCACCATAGTTATCACTCAAGAAGCAGAACATCATGTCTGGTACTGTTGAAGTTTCACCATTTGTAATAACGTAACCAAAAATCGCTACTTTACCATCGTCAGATACAGCCATACCACAATTTGGTCGTTTCCATTCAGGAATACCCATATGCCAATCGTTCATTAATGGTATTGTTACATAGGTCCAGTCAAGTTCAGACTGCATATTGAAATCATTCACATCAAAATCAGCATAAGCGATCAATTGATTTTCAGAAGGACTTCCAGTTGGGGTGTCATCAGCATTATTAGCTGTAACGTAAACTCTTTGTTTTAAAGGATCTGGTGATGGACCTACATAAACATAAGGCCAGATAAATTCATCAGAAGGTGCATTTGGTCCAATTGTATCATCAATAATTACAAAAGGAGCTTTCCAAAGACCTGGGCTACCTAAATGATACATGTCATAGGTAAACATAACTTCTAAATCTGCAGTACCAGTATCTTCATTCACATGCCATGCAACTAAAGGGTCACCTGTTGTAAGATCAAGATCAACACCACTGTAACCTTCATGAATATCGTCAGTACTGATAGTAGCAGTGTTTGTTACATTACCATCTGCATCGATGTAAGCATAATAAACACGACGAGTAGAAGCAGCTGTTTCTCTGGAGTGGAAAGTGATATAAATTCCGCCACCAACTTCAGCCGGTTGAACTTGAACCGGAGTGCTGTTGTAACTACCTGGTTGGTAGTCATAATAGTTAGTAATAATACCAACTGGATCAACATAGAATTCCCATTCGGGAACGTCTCTGTTTGTTTGTTCAGCCATGCTGTGAGTAATTTCGTCGTTGAAAGGTAATGCTTTTCTCGGAACTTCTTTCATCAAGTCCGCAAAAACACTACTTACAAAAACGACAAGTACTAAAAAAACTAATAGTTTTTTCATTTTTTTTCCTCCCTTTTTAATGTGCTTTTTTTTTAATATCTATCTAAAAATAGAATTTCATTGAAAGACGGTGTGGTGTATTGATAAAGCTTTCCGTCAGATCCCCAAAATCTGAGTAGGAATAATCAAGATCTATGATTGCGAAACTGGTTGGGATTGTCCAACCAAATCCTGCAGAAAATGAAGCAGCATCAAAGCCGAATTGGTATCCGGATCTAATCTTGAATTGAGCAAGTTTATATTCCACACCTACATTATAAGTTTCCCTTCTATCTACACAGTTATCAAGCTGTACAGCAGCAATTAGAACCTGATTATCTTCACGATAGAGATCGGCAGAAAGCCCCAATGAAAAGTTCATTGGTATTTTAAATGTATCTTCCTTGCGATCTTCATCGATCAGGCCATCACCATCATTATCCAAAAGGTCAAATGGATCCTCATCCATATCTCCATCATTATCATTGTCTATTTCAAATTTCAGGTCTGGACCGAAGTTCCTGAGTGACATTCCGATAGTTATATTATGCCAACCTGTATTATAGAGAGATCCAAGATCTACAGACATACCATTTACTGCATATTCATCCAGGTTTTCACGTAAATATTTTACAGTGAAGCCGAAAGAGAATTTTTCTGTAAATGAATTGGAATAGGTAAGACCAGCAGAGATATCACTATTTGTGAATTGCTCACCTGTCGGGCCAAAAACTTCTTCAGTTGTTACATCCATCCAGCCAGTATAAAGGAAACCGCCGCTTAAGGCAAAAGTTCCCAAGTCTGTAACTTTGGATGCAGCCAGATATTCATAGCGAATACCCGCTACCCACTCGGTGTGAGAAATGAAGAATTGATCTTGAGATTTCAAGGCAAGACCTGCAGGATTCCAATAAACAGAAGAGATATCGTCGGAAATAGCAGTGTAGGCTTCTCCCATTCCAATGGCACGAGCATCTACCCCAATTTTTAAGAACTGAAGCATTGCTGTACCCGTTTTA
>Ga0164318_10004464_pt1 | contig 13457 bp, 26 predicted proteins | sample GuaBasSedimGuay9_FD_113734 | JGI IMG/M metagenome (GOLD analysis project Ga0164318, IMG submission 113734) | Subseafloor sediment microbial communities from Guaymas Basin, Gulf of California, Mexico - Guay9, Core 4571-4, 0-3 cm | ecosystem: Environmental > Aquatic > Marine > Hydrothermal vents...
CATGCCAAGTGAAAATAAACATTGGTATATCAATGGTAAGCTCCATCGGGAAGATGGACCTGCTATAGAATATGCAAATGGGGCTAAACATTGGTATATTAACGATAAGCGTCATCGGGAAGATGGACCTGCTGTAGAGCGCACCGATGGGGCTAAATATTGGTATATTAATGGTAAGCGCCATCGGGAAGATGGGCCTGCTGTAGAATATGCGTGTGGGGATAAACACTGGTATATTAATGGTAAGCGTCATCGAGAAAATGGACCTGCTATAGAACACACAAATGGAGATAAACATTGGTATATTAACGATAAGCGTCATCGAGAAGATGGACCTGCAATAGAATATGCACGTGGGGAAAAACATTGGTATATTAACGATAAGCATCATCGGGAAGATGGCTTAATTGTCAATCTCCTAAAAGTAAAAATTAAAAAAGATAGGGAATAATCATGCTATCAAAACCAATACATTCATCGGGTAAGCTTCATCGGGAAGATGGACCTGTTGTAGAGCACACCGATGGAAATAAAAAATGGCGTCTCCAAGGTAAGCTTCATCGGGAAGATGGACCTGCTGTAGAGCGCATAAATGGGGATAAACACTGGTATATTAATGATAAACGTCATCGAGAAGATGGGCCTGCTGTAGAATATGCAAATGGGGATAAATACTGGTACATTAATGGTAAGCTTCATCGAGAAGATGGACCTGCTATAGAATATGCAAATGGGACTAAACATTGGTATCTCAATGGTAAGCTTCATCGGGAAGATGGACCTGCAATAGAATATGCAAGTGGGGATAAACACTGGTATATTAATGGTAAGCGTCATCGGGAAGATGGACCTGCTATAGAATATGCAAATTGGACTAAACATTGGTATATTAATGGTAAGCATCATCGGGAAGATGGTTTAATGGTCAATCTCCTAAAAGTAAAAATTAAAAAAGATAGGAATAATCATGATAGCAAAGCCAACTCATCCAGTGTTGACTTTGTTGAAGTAAGAGATGAAAACAGAGGAGTTAAGATGAAGAAATATTTAAAGTGGTTATTTGCACCAATAGTGGTATTAACGATGAGTGGATGTACTGTTTATAACGCTTATCCAGGATACGTTAGCCCAACAATGGTTAACTATTACAATGGTGGTTATGGATATTATGACTACCCAAGATACTATGGGATACCTTACTATTACTACAACAATCTATATTATTATGGTGGTAATTATAGTAACGGTTATTACAACTATGGTGGTAATCGATATAGAGGTGGTAGATATTATGGCCGTGGATATAGAACAGGATATAGAAACGGTTACTATGGTAGAGGTGTAAACCGCGGAGGTTACAATCATGGCTACAGAGGTAATCGAGGTAATCGATACAACAATGGTAGAAAATATCGTTCGTCTGGTCGATCTACGTCAAGAAGTTCGTATAGAGGATCTTCCCGAGGTGGAAGTCGGGGTGGTTCTAGAGGCGGTGGGGTAAATAGATGAAGTATAAAAAATACTTTGTTATCTTTAATCTAGATCAATTTGATCCAGTTACTAAATTTAGATTACAGAACGCCTTTGCCGTTGGTATTGGCTTGGCCCTAATTGCTCCTATTATGATTGCACTGAAAGGAGCTCTGCTCCCGATATGGGCAATAGCGACGTTTGCTATTATAGCAACAGTTTCTGTAAAGACCAATAGTTATTTTTCTAGTTTTAGATTAGACCAATTATATCATTGGGGTATATATGTACATTTAGTTCTTGTTTTCATAGCGTTAAGTTATTTTATAGATCCAACCTTGATGGTTATTCTAGAGAGTCTATTAGTGATAATGGAGATGACAATATTCTCAGCATACAGTATTGTACTTACCGAATACTTGACAGATTACTATCCAGACAGTATGAAGAAGTTTCAGATAGTAAAAAATAACTCCTGGGCAGATGCTAGTTTGATTGGACTAACGATAGTAACGATAATTACCTATTTTTTTAGTACTGGCTTAGCAATAGGAATCTTTATAATCTATAATTCTGCGTTTGCTGGTTGGATGATTAAAAACTGGGACTTTTATACAAACCCAGAACTAAAAGGCTATCTTACTAATGCGGAGATTCGAGAGAAAGGAAACAAATGCAAGATTTGCACAAAGTAAAACCAAGATCGTTCGAAGAATTTATAGAATGTTATGGGATAACCATTCGAGATTTATTTAAAGTAATAGATTCTAGGTGTAAACCTCAAGTAAATAGGCGCGCGTCTTTTAACGATGCATCTAGTATTAACATTAGCGCTCTATTTTTATTTGAAGATGGTGAACTTTTTGAGAAGGCCGTTGAGTGGCACCGATTGAGTAGGGACTGGAATAATTTTAGAGAACGTCATCTATATATTCCTTTCTATCGTTCCATCCTAAAAATTGGTCTTTTGGGGAAACGAGAACAAGAGTTATATAAATTTAAAGAGGAGTTACTATGAAAAATAAAGGAGCGTTATGTAATGGAAATTATTGTTCTAAGAAAGAGAAATGTCAATTGTATATAGATTTTCTTGAATTAGTTAAAGATAAAAAGTTTCCAAGATCGATTGAATCTACGGTATGTATAGAACCAATTTGGCAAAATGAAAAATTTATTAAAAAAGCTTTTAGTAAATTTGTAAAAATAGGAAAGAAAAAGACTTAGGAGGTTATAATGTTAGAAATAGATTTTGAAGAAAGTGTAAATATGGAAGAAGAGTATCCAGCAGATTTAAAAAGATTGCCGAGTACTCTTTTCATGAACTTTCAAAAGATAAAAGGTAGTTTCGACGGTAGGCGTGATTATATATCACACGTTGGATTTCCATTATTATCGTATGAATTCCAATTTGAACTACAGGCGCAGTTTAAAGATTTAGGTATTAAAACTTTCGTAGAAATTGAGGCTGGAACAGGAGCGTTGACAACAATGTTAAATAACAGTGAAGTTACGGGTCGAGGGTATACCCTCGACCCGGATTCTTGTGAACATAATTGGGGTATGAAGAAAAGTCCAGTCTTTGAATACGCTAGAGAACAAGGTTGGTTAGAGTTTGCCGATATCAGAAAGTTGAAACTCCAAGAAGCGCCAGATATCATTGTAGCTTCTTGGATACCATATGAAGGTGGAGAAGAAGTTCTTGAATTCTTTGATAATAATCCAGAGTCTGATTATTTTATGGTTATCGGAGAAGGATATGGTGGCTGCACCGCTAACGATAAATTTCATGACTGGCTTGAGGATAATTTTAAACATATATGGACGAGCCGTCATTATCAGTCATTTTATGCGATACACGACTCAGTTGAAATATACAGAAGGAAAATTGTATGAGTGCTAAAGTGTCTGCTGAATTAAAAGCTATTGAAACAAGACGAAATGATTTGCAGGCAAGAAGAAAAATTCTAAATACAGAGATTAACGACAAACAGCGAGAATCTGCTTCAATGAATCAAAAGATTAAAGAGTTGCAAACTTTGAGTGAAGCTCTTCGAGCGAAGACTCCCGATCAAATTATTATAACGGAGCACGCTATGTTGAGATATTTACAGAGAGCAGAAGATTTAGATATCGACGCTCTTCAAAAGAGAATCTTAACGGAGAAGACTAAAGAGATTATTGATCAGCTTGGAACTTGTAAGATAAATATTCCAGATAGTGATATAGTCTTAGTCGTTAAAGATAGAAATATTGTGACGGTTGATAAGGTTAGAGATAGATCACAACCAAAAAAACCAAAACGATACAAGGAGGTCTTAGATGAATAGAGGACAGAAGGTTGGAAAGATAATATATGTGGCTGATTTTCCGGAGAGTCGCTTCTTTAATTGGAAAGACGGTAAACTCTACTTTAGAATAAGAGAGGATGGGCAGCTAATGTGGACTCGTGGAAAATTTCCATATAGATCACACAATGAAGAGAATACCTTTAACTTTAAAGATCGAGTTTATTTTGACAGCGGCCTTACTTGGAGATTACGTAAGACGGAATTAGGAGAGACAATAAGTCTAGAGGGAAATAGTATCAAAGATGATACACTATTAGAAGTAGTCATTCTACATGAGTTGGCAGTATCTTTAATTAAGAGAGCTGTTAAAATATATATTAGAGATAAGGATAAATAATGTTTGTTGAATATTATCATAGATTTAGACGGAAAAATAAAGGGCTCGTTGGTATTCCAGATGAGCGTTTGAAAAGTAAATACGATAGTGATCCGGCGAACGTAGAGGGTGAATACCTTGGAAGAATTTCAGAGCACGAAATTGTAGGCCAATACGGAACTAGAATGGCTGGAACTGCTTTAGCTTATATTAAAAGAGATTTTTATAAGATGGAACCGTTTTCGGAACAGAGAGGAACCAAGACGCCAAGATACGATAAAATTCAAACCCTTGGGGGTTGGTATGGTTCAGATGTTAATACGAATTTAGTAGTTGGTTTCACGAAGAAACAATTAATTGAAATATCGAATTCAATGCATGCTGGTGATACATTTAATGTCGCCCATTTACCAAATGGTTATAAAGGAAAATAGATGTATGAAAAAGAAAGATGGAAAGCTTCGGATAATAGTGTTTGGGTGCGAGGCAGACATATTGTTAATCGCCGAAATTGGGACCTTATAGAACATCCAGAATGGTTGGAAAATATGCAATATATTGTCAACGATAATGAGGCGGAAATAAGAAAAGCCGAGGCGGATAGCGAAAACATATATATGTATAGAGAAGATGATGGTTGGGTTTTAATTGATAATTATGATTACTTCCGAAGAAAACATCCCAGTGGGTCGTTTAAATACACAGAAAGAGAAATTCCTTTTGAAAAAATAGGACAAGGGTTTTTAACCAAGATTGTTCTTGAATATACTGGGTAAAGGAAAATAAATGAAAAAATTAATGTATTAAGATATCAAAACACAAAGGAACAGAATGAAATCTAAAAAATTTTTAGAGTATACTAAAACAGGTTTAGGGGTAACTAAATCCGGTAGACTTCAGGTGCCATATGTCGGTGCAGTAAAGGAAGACGGGTTAAATAGATATGGACAACCACTACCTAAAATTGGTGATAAAATCGCTATGGTTTCCCATACAGGTAGGATGACAAAAAATAACGTTGGGATTGTGGTTGATATCTGTACCTTTAAAGATGTTCCGAATTTACCCAGCGAAGGAACTTATGTTGTATTAAAAAATATTGCTGGAGGGGCTCCCGTTGAGGGCAATTGGTTGGAAGACAATTACCTTTTAAGTGATGAAGAATATCAAGACGCTATAGGATATCTTCTATGAGAAAAATGAAGAATAAAACAACAGTTGTAGGAGAAAGCAATGAGTGAAACAGAGGAAATGTTAAAAATTGATCTATCTGTAAAGAGTACAGTTTGGTTAAAATCTGAACATGATGCTTTTCGGGGGGTTAGGATAGGTATGTGGCAATATTACGGAAGAGATGGGGAAACACAGTTAGATCTGGAACTTCTGAAAGTATATGTTGTTAACCTTAAATCGGTTCTTGATACTAGAGAAAATATTCTCAACAAGAAAGAAAAGAAATTGTTAAGACAGCAAAATGCTGTTCATGGTAGACAAAAATAATTTTTAAAAGGAATAAAATGAAGAAAAGTATGAAAGAAAATATAGCAGCTATATTAACGACAGTTGTAGTTTTAGTAGCAATATGGTTTGGTATAGATGCCTTTATCGGGTTAGTCATAGCAATTTACGCATTCTTAGATTTATATATTTGGGCATTCTTCGCAGGAATTATAGCATTCTTTTTCGCAATTACAATTGTCGCATTAATGATCAAGATTGGGTTAGTATTAATATTCCTTACAATGACCGGGCTAATCTTAATAGCTTCTGTTATCGTAGATATTTTTAGTAAAAAGGAACGAAAGTGAATCAAGTTGCTAGGAAAAATCCTAAATCAGATTTATTCTTAGTTGATTGTACTAAAGCTCTTGATGCGGGTATAAATAAGTTGGAGATAATAAAAAGGGCTGAGTTATATTTTAAGGAATCTTACTGGCAACACCCTTCTTATTGGGATCCAGATTATAAGTTTCTAAAAAAGAAGTCGCAAAGTATCGTTGGCATGAGACTAGCTGTAGGACTAGATTATGAAAAACACAATCTTATTATTATTCCATGGGATTCATTAAGTGAATTAAGATTAGAAGAAGTGGTTAATAAGACCAAATTTAACGAAGAACTACTATAAGGAGATACAATGGAAGTAACAATTAATGGAAAAAGATATAAACTGATAATTAGGTATGAGCCAAATTATATAATTTTAAGTTTTACTGGGTTAGAAGAATATTGTTTTAACGAAGTTACGTTAGACGATGACCAAGATGAACCATTTACAGCTGAAGAGTTAATTGCTGAAATTCAGTTAATACAAGAAAAACCAGAAGTTTATAACTTCGGATAAAAAAAGGAGATAACATGGAAGTAACAATTAATAATAAACGATATAAACTGGCGATCATATATGAGCCAAATTATATAATTTTAAGTTTTACTGGGTTAGAAGAATATTGTTTTAACGAAGTTACGTTAAACGATGATCGAGATGAGCCATTTACCACGGAAGAGTTAATTGCTGAAATTCAGTTAATACAAGAAAAACCAGAAGTTTATAACTTCGGATAAAAAAAGGAGATAACATGGTAGAAGCAGTATTTATTATATACTTTATTGGTGCTATTTTAGCATCGATATTAACAAGTATTATCACTAAGAAGATGTATCCAGGAAAGGATTCATCGGTAATTAATCTAATAATGTCTGCGTTGAGTTGGTTTACAATTCTTCTATGGCTTCTTAGTAAAGATGAGAGAAATGAGGAGAAAGGGACTGACCATGAGTAAGTTAACAGAACACGCTGAGGTAGAGTATCGGATTATTAGAGAGTATGTTAGTGCTATTGAAGCAGCACATACTTATCAGCCTAGTGGCCCACTGAGAGAATTCAGTCAACACATTAAAAAAGATCTTGGTAGAATTCTTGAGTTGCATTCAGATATCAATAACATTAAGAAAAAATATTATCACCAGAGAGCTATTATCTTAGATAGTGAAGCTCAGATTGATAGACCACAATTGGTTCATGAGATGAAGCACGAGACAGTGGAAGACAGTGCCTTTTAACCAAGACGTAACAAAAGCTTATCGTCGAAAGACGGTTTTATATTTAAGTAGCTACTTAATAGCAACTATAAAAATATACTTATAATAAATAAAGGCAAACTACCTTTGTTATTTTAGTTTAAATTTTTCTCTGATCTGCGACATCCAGGCAGTCCTTCGGGACCGCTTGCGATTGTCTAAGATCGATTAATCTTATATTAATCTTATATTAATCAATAGAACACAACTGAGACTTTTAAGAAGTTTGAGTTGCGTTCTCGCAGATCGCAAAAATTAAAAAAGACCCACGTGGCATGGCGTAAGCCGAAAAGGAATATACATGAACAAGATTTTAACATCGGCAATTGCCATGACAGTATTAGGAGCAACATTAAGTGCAGGTGGACAAGTAGTACCAGAGGTAGTACCTGAGGTAAATGCTCTTTCGGGAATATACATTGGTGGAGCATATGCATTAAACACAACTGAGCTAGCTTTAGAAAATTATGGAATGAGCTTGGCTTCAGATCAAGATAATGATGCAATTACCTTTATTGGTGGTTATAATATTAATGATTTCGTAGCGGTTGAGGCTAGATATACCAATATATTCGAATCAAATCTTATTGAAGGTAATACTTGGTCTCTATTCGTTAAACCACAATACCCAGTATCACCAGAAGCTAAAGTTTATGCTTTAATTGGTTTTGGTGGAACTACGTTTGATAACGTAGATGTTGGTAACATTATTAACGATGAAACTAGTTTCAAATATGGAGTTGGTGCTGCTTATTCAGTAATGGCAAACGTAGAAGTCTTTGTTGACTATACTGTAGATTACGATGATACTATCGATGAGGTTGGTGAAGCAGATCTTGATCTTACAAATGACGCAATCACTGTTGGTGTCAACTATCGTTTCTAGGACTTCCTAGATTAAAACGGAGCTCGAGAAAGAGCTCCGTTTTTCTGTCATTAGATTCCACGACAAACCAAAATAAGGATAACTATGAAGAAACATAAAATTAAGGTACTGAAGCTTAGAACACAGAAGGTCCTTAACTCGATACTTTTAGAGACAGGAAAACGCTAGCGTCAACTAGCGTTTTCTTTTTTTTATAGTTGTTTAATATAAGCGCTGGAAAATAACGACCGAAGTCGTTATTTATATTTAATATCTTTGTCAGACCATTCTTCAAGTTTAGAATAATTACTGCCCATTATATCCTCGAAGAAACTATTTTTCCCTTTTTTCTTCTTAGCTACTGAAGTCCGAAGGGAATCTTTAGAATAACCATAAGTAAACCCAAGTGCGTTGTTAAGGTTGTGACTCGACTCTTTTAAATTCATAATATATTTCTTAGAGTATGTTTTCCCTGTCAGTCTTAGTGGAACTATCTGCTTACGGCTTTTATCATAGTCAGCGTATAATTGGCTAACCAGAATTTCTAGATGGTGAATCTGAACATTAGATACCATCTCCAGTTGCTGCCATAAAGAGCTAATAAGTTTATCTGGTTTATTTCCTAGATATTTAGAACCATTTGAAAACATACTTGACAATAACGATATGTTAGCCGATGTCTCTTTAAAAGCTCCATAAAAAACCATATCGCCCTCTTCAAAATCTATTACTATATGATTTTTAGTTATTTCCGTATTCTCCGTCTTATTTAGATAGACCATATAAGGAAAGAAAAATTCTAAGGTATCATTCTCATCTGGGAATTCTAAGGCAAAAAAACCAGGAACTTTGAAAACGTTATCTATCTCTTCAACGCCTACTTTCTCAGCGTAGTCTTCGTCTATTTCTTTATATTCAGTTAAGTCTAAGACGATCCGAGCTGGTACTTTGGTATAGACTTTACTCTTCTCAACTGTTAAATATTTACTTATTTTTCTTTTACTCATCTATGTCCTTAATTATTGTCGCATTTTTTGATAGCGTCTTGGTCTTGATGAGTACAGCCATCTTTAACCATCTGAGGTTTAGCATAACCACTGGCGATGCTTAATGCGCCGCCCCCAAAAGAAGTAATTGGTCCAGCGCCAGAAGCGACCGCCCCACCAGCTCCGAGCTCTTCAATCAGTTTGTCTATCTTATTACCGACAGTTGATTCTTTCAAGTTCTTTTTCGATCCCATACCATACATGTGACCAAATTTATCATTCCATAATCCGAGCGTGCCATTTTTTGCCAGAGTATTAATATGCTTAAAAGCCTCATCCATATTACCAAAATCTTTTTTTCTTAATCTATCTTTGATAAAATCATGAATTGCCCCAGGGGCAACTTTAGCATTAGTTGCTTTAGCTAAAGCCATGTTATGTAGATCCATAGATTTTGGATCCCTATTTAAACTCAGGATTGTATTTATGTCTAATAATTTATCTTGTCTCGACATTATCTGATCCCCCTACAGATTGAACTCTCTCGTTTGCCGAGACAAGAGTATCTTGTAATGCTTTTATCTCTTCCATATCCTGATACTCATCTTCAAGAATTCGAGTAACGATATCATACGAGGTTCTATCTTTTGGTTCAAGAAATTGGAGTAATTTAGAGTAGAAAGCACTCTTACATTGCTTGGTAGCGTAAGCGGTTTCTAAGATAGATTTTTGGTCTGTTGATATAATTGGTCTGTAATCACACACAGCCTTTTGATCCCAATTCATTGGGCGGATATCTGGATTACCACCTAGTTCCATTATTCGGTTAGTTAACATCAAGGTATGTTCTCTTTCGTGGTCTCTAAAGATACTGAGTTTTTTGCGAATTTCTTCTTTTTTATGTCCTTCTATCATAGCAATTTGCATCCCTAAATTGTGACAAGCATTAAATTCTCCAGCCAGAGCTATCTGCATCTGCTTGTTTACTTCGTTCCTGTTAACATTATCCTGTAAGCCCCGTATATATTCTAATGACATAGTTGCCCCATTTCTTTTTCTTCTTTGTTTAATTGCTTTATTTTAGCAATGATAAAAATATATAAGTTGAAGCCATCTAAGTGGCTTCCGTTGACTACAGTTTGGCAATAGGCCTAACAGATTCAACATTCGCTGGTTTCGAAAGTTACCAGCGATAATTATCGAGATGTGCTTAGACGGCTGTCGATAGTTATCAAAAAACATTAAAGGAAATATATGAGTTATGTAGAGTTAACCAAAGATAATTTTAAAGAAACGGTATCTAAGGGAGTAACGTTAGTAGATTACTGGGCGGCTTGGTGTGGACCCTGTCGAATGATTGCTCCAATTATAGATGAGCTCGCAAAAGATTTTGAAGGTAGAGCCACAATTGGTAAAGTGGATACAGATAATCAATCAGAGCTAGCTACAGAGTATGGTATCAGATCTATACCAACTATCTTTATCTTTAAGGATGGAGAAAAAGTAGATGAATTAGTTGGTGTTTCTTCTAAAGAGACACTAACTGAATTAATAGATAAGTTCTTGTAGCGATATGAATAAATTAACCAGATTTTTATACAGTGGAATCTACTACCCAGTCTTTGGGAGTAGTTCTATATTCGAAAACAATAAATACAGAAATGTTTATCAAACTTTGGTTGGTGGATACGGGGACAATTATGGAAAATTTTGGACCTTTAATTGGGGAATTAAATGTCGAGTATGGAATCGAGATAAACCATACAGACAGAAGATAATAGACGCAATAGAAAATCACCCAGAGATGAACCTTAAGAGAGTGTACTTTGGAGAACAGGATGATGTATCGGCAAGCGTGTACGTCGTGGAAACCGACAAAGGTGAGTATATTGGAGATATTACAACTGCTTATAAATTGAGCAACTTAATAGATTTTCGTACATGTGGAAGTGAATCACCTACGGTTTGTTATGGATATGACCAGATAAACAACAGGGCCTGTGGTTGGAGTCATCGAGCAAAGATATGTTTTGGTAAAGGTGATAAGATCTTTGAAGTAGATGGTTTTAGGATAGATACTCCATTTAGAGAACATGGAACAGAGATAATTGAGACATACAAGGATGCCATGAAGGCGGCGAGAAACTTTGCCGAATATGTATCCTAGTGTCTTTTTAACAAAATAAAACAAAAAATATTAAAACAAAAAGGATAAAATTGAAACATATATATATAGCAACATTGAAGCCGAAAGACTTCGTAGACCCAATAATACCAGAAGGAATGCCACAAGGATTAATACCCGAGCAGAAATTTGAGAAAGTTGTAATTGCTGAAAATATAACCGAAGTAGAAGGAATTATTCATGATAAATTTACAATGGATAGAATTGTGGTAATTGACCAGTGGCTTTTAGCTGAGGGAAACGAAACCAGAGAAGGTGATTTTTATATGGCGGATACAGCTTTTCTTAACGAAGCCAAAGATGAAGAAGATTCAGCACAATTCTTTATAAGGGCCGAAACCTTTCAAGAAATAGAAAATATAATCGCAGGAGAGTGTGGTGAGACCTTTCGATATATTAAAGCTATTGAAAAATCACCTTATGAAGTCTTAGGTTTTTAGAAGATGATTATATTCTTAGATATCGACGGAGTGCTTAATACTATAAATTATATCTATAGCAGTCAGTTAAATGGAATAGTTATTGAGAAAGCACAAATTGCTCTTTTAAATAAAATCATGTCGACCTTTAATGATGCTAATATCGTTATTACTTCTTCGAGAAGAGACGATATGGATAAATTAATATATGAATTATTCATGTGTGGTTTTGAATATAAGAAACGTATCATTGATGCGACCGAGATTAATGGTAAAAAAAGAGGGGAACAGATTCAAGACTATATTGGTAAAAATAAGATTTCTTCTTATATAGTTGTAGATGATGAGGTTGGTGGTATCTGCGGAATTGATGGTAAATTTATTGATTCCTCTTTGGTTTTCAAGATTGATCCCAATCTTGGGTTAACAATATACGATTATGAAAAAATTGTATTACATATGAATAAAACTGGCTAACGCCAGTTTTCCTGTCAAAGAAAAAATAAAAAGAGAAGAAGATGAATATAAAGACGAAGAACCTGATGATAGTATTGGGAATGATAACGCTGGTTGGGTGTACAACCCAGGCGGAATTAAAGAAACAGAGAGCAACAGAGACAGGCATGTATCGGAAGAAATCAATTCCTAAAACAAAATACATCAGACCGGCTCTGCCAGATTTGAATAAAGAGTATTTGACCTGCAATTATCAGAAGAAGACAATATTAGTCCATATTGAAAACAATCGAGGGGTTGGTACGTTCCAAGCTTGTGAGAATTATGAAGTAGTTCATATTGGTTATTTATCAACAGGATTGCCTAGTAAGTATAAGACCCCACGTGGAGATTTTAAAGTACAATGGAAAGCGCGGAAATACGATTCTAAAAAATATCCATCGACCGACGGTGGTAACAATATGAATTTTGCTATGTTTTATGATAGAGGGTTTGCATTACACACCGGAAATATCGACAAACATAGTCATGGATGTGTAAGAACTCAGAAGCACAATGCCGAATGGTTGTACGAATGGGCACCACATGGCACTAATGTAATTATTCGCGATCTTTAACAAAGTAGAAATAGTAAGGAACGTTATGGATATCCATAAATTTCAAGAGTGTTTTAAACATAAGAGATCTGTTGGTCTAAAGGGGGATGCATATAAGTATTGTCTCAGCAAAGCTAAAGACATTGAACGACCCCAAATGGGTGAAGTCCTTAAAGATGGAATTCCTGGCCACAATTTATACGATATCTCTGAAAATACCAAAGTTTTATCGATGATCGATAATTTATTAGAATAAGCGACTTCGGTCGCTTATTCTTGTCATTACCTTTCATACAGCCTTCTTCTTTGCTATGTTTTAGCAACTATATAAATATAGATATAACATAGCAGCTAAATCGCGTCACACGCTATTAATTATAAAAGACCTACGGGCAAAAGGATAAACATGCAAAAAGAGAATACAGTTATATTAACAGGAGCGTTTACGCTAGTACAAATTACAGATACATTCCAAAAACAAGAGATAGTGTTTGGATCTAAAGATAGAGAAGGTCAGTGGAAAGATGGCGGGTTCGAATGTTATATCAAACCAGATCTAGTAGCACAAACAGGTGTTCAGGTTGGTGATACAATCAAAGTAAAAGGTTTCTTGGTATTTAATTTTTTTACTAAACAAGATGGAACTCAGATGTCATTCCCTAAAATGATCGCAAATGAAGTACTTGAAGTAGAAAAAACTCAACCACAAGCTGCAGCACAACCCGCACAGCCAGC
>Ga0164318_10004465_pt1 | contig 13457 bp, 12 predicted proteins | sample GuaBasSedimGuay9_FD_113734 | JGI IMG/M metagenome (GOLD analysis project Ga0164318, IMG submission 113734) | Subseafloor sediment microbial communities from Guaymas Basin, Gulf of California, Mexico - Guay9, Core 4571-4, 0-3 cm | ecosystem: Environmental > Aquatic > Marine > Hydrothermal vents...
ACCTTGTTTTTGACGTGCCCTTCATTTTATCCCCTTTTATCTTTTTCTCTACATCCGTTCCGGAACTGAGAGACCAAGCAATTGCAAAGCATTTGCCAAAACTGTTCGCACTGAATTCACCAGGGCGAGACGAGCTCGGCTGGTTATTGGGTCATCAACCAAGACCCGCTGTCGATTATAGTAACTATGAAACTGGGCAGCCAGATCCTGAAGATAAAAAATAATTCGATGCGGTTCATAGCTGAGAGCGGCACCGACGACAGTTTCAGGGAAACGGGCCAATTGCTTCACCAGCGCCAATTCCTCGGGCAACTCCAGACGGCTATAGTCCACCACATCTGACGGTAATAGTTCAATACCTGACTCTGCGGCGTTGCGATTGATACTGCAAACTCGTGCATGAGCATATTGAACATAGTATACCGGATTATCGCTGCTCTGCTGCTTGGCCAGTTCCAGATCAAAATCAAGTTGACTGTCGCAACGGCGCATCAGAAAGAAGAAGCGACAAGCATCACGGCCAACCTCATCAATAACCTCTTTTAAAGTGATAAAATTACCGGATCGTTTTCCCATGATATACGGTTTACCATCACGCAGCAGATTAACCATCTGGATCAGTAAAACCTCAAGAGCTTCCGGGGGATGTCCCAAACCAGCCAGCATCGCTTTCATACGCGGGATATAACCATGATGGTCTGCCCCCCAGACATCAATGACCCGATTAAACCCCCGGTCAAACTTTTCCATATGATAGGCGACATCCGAAGCAAAATAGGTGTAACTGCCATCTGACTTAATCAGAACCCGATCCTTGTCATCACCAAATTCGGTCGTCCGTAACCAAAGGGCGCCATCCTCTTCAAAGGAAAGTCCCTTCTCCTTTAACTTGATCAGCTCCTCATCAACCAGCCCCTGATCGTAGAGACTCTTCTCACTGTACCAACTATCAAAGTGGATACCAAAAGATTGCAGGTCAACCTCAATCCACTTGAGAACTTCGGCGACACCAAAGCGGGCACAAGACTCAATAGCTTCTGCTTCGGAAACGCCAACGAGTTCGCCCTGTTCAGCACGATATTTAACTGCCAGATCAATGACATAGGGAGCCTGATAACCATCTTCAGGAAACTCGATTGCCTCCCCCTGCAACTCTCTCAGTCGCAGCAGAATCGAGCGCCCAAGTGTCAGAATCTGATTTCCGGCATCGTTGACATAATATTCGCGCTGAACTTCAAAACCGGCTGCCTGCAACACCGCAGCTACAGCATCACCAACCACGGCCCCACGGCCATGACCGATATGCAATGGTCCCGTCGGATTGGCACTGACAAATTCAACCTGAATCTTTGTCCCGGCACCAATTTTACTGCGACCATACTGGTCTCCCTGCGCTGTAATCTGATCAAGGACTGCGTACCAGCAGGTTGCCGCCAGACGAAAATTAATGAACCCCGGCCCGGCAATCTCAATTCTATCACACAGAGGATTCCCCTGAAGCGCAGCAATCAGAGTTTCTGCAATTTTCCGGGGCGCTTTACGTTCCGGCTTTGCCAGAGCCAGCGCTAAGTTGGTAGAAAAATCACCATGATCAGGATTCTTCGGGATTTCCAGTTGAATCTCATCCAGAAATTCTCCAGAGACCAAAGAATTATCTGCGTAGCATTGTTGTAAAGCTGCTTTAATTGCCAGCCGTAATTGATCTTTCATTCTGATTGCTTTCTCTTTCTCTCGGTATCATTGTCAGGGAGATAATAAATCAACTCCCCCTCACGAACCATTCCAAGTTTTGTTCGAGCCAGTTGTTCCCAATAGGTCTTATCTTTCTGTAACCGATCAATTTCATTTCGGAGCTGTTGTTGCTGTTGCTGCAGGTCACCCAACTGCAACTGCAACTCCTGTTTCTGCTGTTCTACCTGGAGAATCCGCAGCACCCCGCGACTGCCAAAAACAGCATAGGCGAACATCAGCAGAATAACTATAAGTAAACAGATAGTGAGTAAATTTTTTCCGCCAGAAGAACCGGGTTCGCGAGTAGAAATCAAACAGCACCTCTAAAATCAGCAGCAAAAGAACCTTTCAGGAACCCGCTTTGAAGCATATCAAAAACCACCCAAGCTACTACCACCCAAACCACCAACAGACCCAATTCCACGCATGTTGAATGTTAACATAACAGAGCGATCATATTTGCGATCACGATAAGTCAGCTCTACCCCCCAACATTTCTGCCGGTATTCGACACCGATTACCTGTTCCAGCTGTTTATCAATATTAAGATCATAGCGCTGCTCGTAGTTCAAATAGAGCGGATCAAGAAAGGCGACACTCAGTCTTGCCTCAATATAATCAATATCATTCTCAGGTTCATAACTATATAAAAGCCCCACAGAATTTTCCTGTTGATCGGCAATTTTTCCCGCTGCGGTGACCCTGGTCCAATCGCCGGAATGGACGTCCAGACTGGTATCGGACTGCAGAGTCAGCCACTCCGTCGGCAATAGGACCATCTGCAGCCGCAGATCCTGAAAGCGTCGATCACGGAACTCATCGGTCAAATCATAGGCCTGTGATAACCGCCAATAGAGCAGCTCCCGATAAGTGGGATCGTCATCGGCATGATCGAAACGTACGGTCAGACGCTGAGTCAACGCATAGGCCAATATGTTGGCATTATCGACACGATCAAGCTCATCAAAGTAGGGGAGATCCGTTTGATCAATCTCAGGAATATAAGTGTAAATGAGTTCCGGTTCTATGGAGTGGCGTAACTTACCTAACAAACCAAACGGCTGGGAATAAGTCTTCTGTACCCGGCTAGTGGCCCTGGTGGTAAAAGCCACCATCCCCTGGCTGTCAGAGTCCTGGTCATCACTCAAGTCCCAGTAATAACGCTCGCGATAAGTGATTTCCGGTGCCAGGTTGATGGCGTCCCACAAATTAAAACTGGCCGCTAGAGTGGGTCGAACAATCATCCGTTCCCCACCCGGCCCATCCTGACTCCAAAAATTGGTGTACTCGGTTTTCAGGGCATAATAAAAATCAGAATCGCCGATTCTCTGCCGGGCTGCATCAAAAGTGATCCGCGGCAACAGTTGCAGGGTGGTAGAATCATCAGATTCAAGATCTTTGATGTATTTCATCTGCCCGACCAGACTATATTTCCCCCAGCTCTTGCTCAGAGAAAAAATCGATTCCACCTCAGCTCTATTATATTCTCCGGCAACGTTGCCGAAGTCTTCAAAATACTGATCATCATTGACATACATCATATCGGCAACCATGCGAACACCACCGGGCAAATAGCCATCGTGCTGCCATTCTAGAGCATAGCGCTGTTCATTAATCTTATCCCCATCAATCTTATCGACATCTATGTGATAAGCTCTGGCTTCCCCTGCATTACCCTGACCAAAAACATACCGATACTCCAGTCCCTTACCCAGACCCATCTCCGATAGATAATCGAAATAGAACGTGGCATCCTGATTAACTCCGAGAACTTGATAATAGGCACCACTATACTGATATCCACGCATTTCAGAATAGCCGATACGGGGCATCAATAAACCTGATTTACGCTTTTTTGTTGCCGGATAGATCATATAAGGGAGGTAAAAAGAGGGAATATCCTTGAGATAAAAAACCGCGTTGCGGGCACGGGCATAACCATCAAGGGTCACATCGAGTCGACTGGCACCAAACTTCCAGTCAGGGACATCTCCATCACAGGTGGTAAAAGTCCCTTTTGTGATACGATAATCCAATTTTCCAAGCTGTTCGATAGTCTCTCCACGAACATGTAGATTCGGGCCATAGAGATAAAAATGGCCATTATTTACAATTCCAGTTCCCGTTTGTAGATTATAGTAAGCACTGCTGCCAAAAAGTTCCTCATCCGGTGAAATCAATCCAACATCCCCTACTGCTTCAATTTCACCACTGATTTGATTCCACTTCAGGATCTGACTGTGAACGGTAAGATCACCTTGAGTCAGCTCGACATCTCCACTAGCCTGATAAAGTTCAGCATCGTAATAGAAATTCAGCTGGTCAGCCTCAAGATGAATCGGAGATCCTGACTTACCAATCTCCCCAAAATCAGCAGCTATCAGCAGATATGGATTAGCAAGAAGAACCAGTAGAATAAAGAAACGCAATAACATGGAAGTCCGATATATCCGTAAACAGGGCAATGAATTAAAACCAACTGGTATCATTGAGAACAGAGTGATTTTCTTAAAAAGCTACGAAATCCTCCTTGGAATCAATTACAACCGCGGCGAAAACCACGACTCTTGCTGAGAATATCAGCTAACCGGCAATGGCCAGGGAAGCAACATCAGGAAGCAAAAACTCTCTAACCACTGCGACCAGAAACAGGGATCCGGCCACCAGAATGATCTCTTCCATTGATCGATGTTCCAGTGCTGCCTGGATGGCCACAATCGGATCAGGATACTCGCTGGTTACAATCCCCGAGTTGCGTACTTTTTGTGCCAATTTCTCCACCGGGACAGCATCATCAACCGGGGGAAGAGTAACATAAACACGGCTGACAAAAGGGAGCAACTCGGACAGCAATTCATCTGACTGTTTATCGGCTTTACAACCAACCACCAGGTGTAATTTATCCAGCTTCTGCTGCCGCAAATATGCAGCAAGTATTTTTGCTCCAGCAGGATTGTGCGCCCCGTCCAGAAGGATTCTATCGGGTAACCATTCAAGCCGCCCTGGCCAGCGCACTTTCCCCAACCCCTCTTGAATCGCACCGGGACTGATTTCTAAACCTTGCCGGGAGAGAAAACTTATCGCCGCCGCCGCCAAAGCTAAATTCTGCTGTTGATGCCTGCCTGCCAGCGTGGTTTTTACCTTGTCCAGAAAAAGACCGGGGCCAGAAACAGTAAAAGAACCGTCCTCGCTGCAACAATGATAATCGCGCCCAAACTGTAATAATGGAATATTCAACTGCGCCGCTCGCTGCTGTAGAACCGTCGTAACAGCAGCATCTTGAGCAGCGCTGATCGCCGCCACTCCAGATTTGAATATTCCCGCCTTCTCAGCAGCAACTTCGGTCAACTCGGTCCCCAGATGGGCAGTGTGATCAAGAGCGATCGGCGTAATCAGACAAAGATCCGGCACAACGACATTGGTTGCATCAAGCCGGCCGCCAAGCCCGGTTTCCAGAATGACCCATTGCACCCCGCGGCGCTGAAAACAGAGGAGTGCCATAGCGGTTGTAAATTCAAAAAAAGTGACCCGCAATGCTTCAGCATGTGGACGTAGTTCATCGATCAATTCAACAGCCTCAGATTCACTGATCTGTTGCGTGTCAATTCTGATCCGTTCAGTAAAACTGTGCAGATGGGGTGAGGTATAAAGTCCTGCCGGGATATTTGCGGCATGAAAAATATTGGCAAGTGTCGCGGCAGTCGAACCCTTCCCATTGGTTCCGGCAATATGAATGATCCGCAGAGACTCCTGCGGGTTTCCAATCCGGGATAAAAGTTCCCGGATATTTTCCAGCCCAAGCTTGATCCCGAAAAACTGTAGGGAATAGAGATAGGCCAAACTTTCCTGGTAGTCAGGTGCCATGAAAGTTTAATTCTTAGTAAAAATCCGCAGTAATTCAGATAATTTCTGCTTCATCTCTTTACGTGGAATAATCATATCGACCATCCCGTGCTCAAGCAGATATTCAGAACGCTGAAACCCTTCAGGAAGGGTCTGGCGGATTGTCTGTTCAATGACCCGTGGACCGGCAAAACCGATCAATGCTCGAGGTTCGGCAATATTCAGATCGCCAAGCATGGCGAAACTGGCCGTCACGCCGCCCGTTGTCGGGTCAGTCAGCACGGAGATGAAGGGGATCCCGGCAGCTTTCAGTTTAGCCAAGGCAGCGCTGGTTTTGGCCATCTGCATCAGCGACATGATACTTTCCTGCATCCTTGCCCCACCGGAAGATGAGAAAATCAACACCGGTGCATTGGTCTCCAACCCTTTTTCAATCGCCCGGGTAATCTTTTCACCGACCACCGAGCCCATACTACCACCCATAAAAGAAAAGTCGAAAACCGCAACAACAACCGGCAATTCGTCCAGATTCCCCTCACCACAGATAACCGCATCTCCATCACCCGCTTTTTTGATAGCCGCCTTGAGCCGATCTTTATATTTTTTTGTGTCCTTGAAATCAAGAAAGTCAACCGAACGCATATTCGCATCCATCTCAACAAAGGTTCCCTCATCCAGGATCAGGTCAATTCTCTCACGGGCACCAATCCGAAAATGGTAGTCACATTTAGGACAGACATTCAGATTCCGTTGAACCTCTTTGGCGTAGATAATTTCCTGACAGTTTTTACATTTTGTCCAGACACCCTCAGGTACCTTCACATTTTTCTTTTCAATAGAAGCGGTCAACGCTTTTTTCTTACGAAACCAAGCCATGAAAATTCCTTTTAGTTTGCACCGAAAACTAACAATTCAGTAAAATTATACTGTTCAGTTAGTGGGCGACGTGAGCCCGTGCTTAAGTTCAGCGATAAATTTTGTAACTTTGGGCAATAACTCTACCTTACGCCCATTTTCTGCAATAATTTTAACCAGGGCACTACCGACAATAACTCCATCGGCAAAAGCCCCAACTGCTCTTGCATCCGCTGCAGTGGTAATCCCGAAACCGACCGCAACCGGAATTTCAGTCATCCCTTTAAGTTCCTCAACAGCAACCCGGATATCTGCTGGAGATATCTTTTGTGCTCCAGTCACCCCGGTCATCGAAACGTAGTAGAGATAACCCTCAGCCACCGCTGCCAAACGTACCATCCGTTCACGCGGAGTTGTCGGAGCCAATAGGGTAATCAAATCAATTCCCGATTTCCGCATCTCGCCACTGATTTCAGCCACCTCTTCCGGCGGCAGATCAACCAGTAATAGGGCATCAACACCGGCAGCAGCAGCGTCTCGGGCAAAGCGTTCTGCTCCGTAACGGAAAATCGGATTATAATAGCCCATCAATACTAATGGAACCTGGGTCTGTTTGCGAACCTCAGTGACCAGTTGCAAAATCCCATCAAGGGTGGTTCCGGCAGCTAATGCACGCTCTGAGGCCGCTTGAATTGTCGGGCCATCAGCCATAGGATCCGAAAAAGGGACTCCCAGTTCAATCAGATCAGCACCAGCCTCAGCCAAAGTCAAAACCAGTTCCGCAGTCACCGCCAGATCGGGATCACCTGCGGTAATAAACGGAATCAGAGCCGTTTCATGACGCTGTTTTAAGGCTGCAAAAGTTGCTTCAATCCGTGACATTTCTATCTTTTCTGCTAATTTAATTGGTTAGATCAATCAAAAACCCAACTCGAAGTTATAATTCTAATTGATTCCCGACTCTGTTTTCAATCCTTTTCTCGGACAATAGAACACTTCAACCATTTGTAGCCGGTTTTTCTTGCTTTCTTTTGGGGCGCCGTCTTGGCCGCCTGCGCGCTACCTGAGCAGTCGCTTTTTCTACCGGTGGTCGTTTCCTCTTTGGATGAGCGCGTTTATAAGTAAAACAAAAATCTTCGTCAAGGGGCATTTCACTGGGAATTCTGGTGCCAAGAAACGCTTCGATATCCTCCAGCATGTAAACCATTTCTTCATCGGCAAAACTGATCGCCTGACCACGGGCACCGGCTCGCGCTGTCCGGCCAATCCGGTGGACATAATCTTCACAATCCTGAGGCAGATCATAATTGATGACGTGGGTCACACCATCAACATGAATTCCCCGGGAGGCGACATCGGTCGCTACCAGATGGGTCAAACTTCCCAGTTTGAACTGATCCAGAATCCGCATCCGCTTCTTCTGTGGGATATCACCTGACAACACCGCACTGGAGAGATTATTTGCCTGCAACAGAGCATTCAATTTTTCAGCTTCCACTTTGGTGTTGATAAACAACATCACCCGTTCTGCTCCCGCTTCCCGTTTTAACAAACCGAGCAACAGAGCAAATTTTTCCCGCCGGGAAACATGGTAAAGAATCTGATCTATACCATCTGCCGTCACCTTCTCCGGAGCAATTTCCACCCGTTCTGCGAGATTCATGAATTCGTAGGCGAGCTCCATCACCTGCCCCGACAAGGTTGCAGAAAAAAGCATCGTCTGACGTTTTTCAAATGGTGGCAGTTGCCGCAAAATATAACGTAAATCTTTAATAAACCCCATATCAAACATGCGATCAGCTTCATCAATCACCAGGGCCTCGACCCGATTCATTGAAAATACCCGCTGCTTGAAGTAGTCGATCAGTCGCCCCGGAGTCGCGACGATAATATCAACACCATCTCTGAGGGCCTGACGCTGTTTTTCGTAATCAACTCCACCAAAAATCGGCTGCACTTTGATCCCGGTATGTTTACCCAGCAACTCAGCATCCTTACAAATTTGCACCACCAGTTCGCGAGTCGGCGCCATCACCAGAGCACGGGGGTTGTTGCTGGTCACATTCTTGTTATCGAGCAAACGACAAAAGAGAGCAACCAGAAAAGCGGCAGTTTTCCCCGTGCCGGTCTGTGCCTGGGCGGCAACATCTTTTCCGGCCAAAGCGAGAGGAATTGATTCTTCCTGTACCGGGGTCAGAGTTTCAAAACCAGCATCGGATATCCCCTGCTGAACACTTTTCGGTAAATCTATTTCACTAAATTTCATTACAATTCAACTCCTAATGCGTCCGCTACCGTATGAATATCTTTATCTCCACGTCCCGATAAATTGACCAGCAAAATCTTATCGGATGTAAGGGTGGGTGCAAGTTTCATCACTTGGGCAATCGCATGAGCACTTTCGAGTGCCGGGATAATCCCTTCAATATGGGTCAGTTTCTGGAAAGCTTCCAGTGCCTCAGCATCGGTAATCGATACATATTCGGCTCTTTTGATATCGCTCAGATGAGAGTGCTCCGGACCGACTCCCGGATAGTCAAGTCCGGCAGAGATCGAATGAGCATGCTGGATCTGACCATCTTCATCCTGCAACAAATAGGTTTTGTTCCCGTGTAGAACCCCCGGCGATCCAGCAGAGATTGATGCGGCATGCTTGCCAGTTTCGACCCCGAAACCCGCAGCCTCGACTCCAAGCAGTTTTACCGAAGGATCATCAATAAAAGGATAGAACAACCCCATCGCATTAGAACCACCACCAATACAGGCAATCGCTACATCCGGCAACCGCCCTTCTGCTTCCTGCAGTTGCTGCTTGGCTTCGATGCCGATGACCGACTGGAAATCACGCACCAGTAGCGGGTAGGGATGCGGCCCGGCAACGGTACCAATCACATAGAAGGTATCACGGACATGGGTCACCCAATGGCGCAGGGCATCGTTCATCGCATCTTTCAGGGTTGCCGTCCCGCTGGTCACTTCATACACTTTGGCACCCAGCAATTTCATCCGAAAGACATTCAGAGACTGACGCCGGATATCCTCCTTGCCCATGAAAACTTCACATTCCATCCCGAACAGAGCAGCAACGGTCGCGGTGGCAACGCCGTGTTGACCGGCACCTGTTTCGGCAATCAATTTTTTCTTTCCCATTCGCCGCGCCAGTAAAATTTGGCCAACGGTATTGTTAACCTTATGGGCACCGGTATGGTTTAAATCTTCCCGTTTAAGATAGATTTTTGCCCCCCCCAGCTCTTTGGTGAGCCGCTCTGCGAAATAGAGAGGGCTGGGCCGGCCGACATAATGTTTCAAGTAATATTTGAATTCCCGCTGAAATTCGGGATCGCGACTGGCTTCCGTATAGGCCTCTTCCAGCTCCAAAAGTGCCGGCATCAGAGTTTCGGCAACATAACGGCCACCATATTCGCCAAAATGGCCACGCTCATCGGGATACTGATAACTCTTCATGCTTGTTTCACCTGTTGAATAAATTCACGGATTTTATTGTGATCCTTGCGTCCAGGGGATTCTTCGACACCGCTGGAAACATCGACAGCATAGGGGTTAACCACCTGCAGTGCTTGTGTAACATTATTCGGAGTCAATCCACCAGCCAGAATCAGCGGCAATCGACCGGTCAGTTTTTTTGCCAACTGCCAGTCAAAGCTCTCGCCAGTGCCACCATACTGCTGATCGTCCCAGGCATCCAAAAGTAATGCTGATACGTTATACCTGTCAATTCCTGCCAGCGAGTCTGCATCTTTGATGCGTACTGCCTTGATGACCGGATATGGGTGCAAACAACAATCTTCCGCAGATTCATCACCATGAAGTTGGACGACATTTAACCCAGCTGTCCGCATTGTTTGTTGAATGATGTCAGGTGCAGCATTGACAAATAAACCAACTGTTGTCACGAAAGGGGGAAGCGCAGCAACAATCTGTTTTACCTGTTCAGGAGAGACATGGCGCGGGCTCTTTTCATAAAAAACAAAACCAAGAGCATCTGCACCGGCGTCAACAGCACAGAGGGCATCTTCACGGTTAGTAATCCCACAAATTTTGATTCGGGTTAGTGTCATAAATTTTATCTTTTCCCGAGCAGAGATGACAATTTCATTTCGATATCTGTTTCCCGCATCAAACTTTCACCGATCAAAAATGCACCGGCACCCGCCTGCTGCAGACGTTCGATATCTGCCCGATTATGTATTCCACTCTCAGCAACCGCTAACTGATGTTGGGGGATTCTCCCGGCCAGTTGTTCCGTGACACTCAAATCGGTCACAAAAGTTTGCAAGTCACGATTGTTGATACCGATCAGATCCACCGGCAACTTGAGTGCACGCTCCAATTCTACGGAATTGTGAACTTCCAGCAGCGTATCGAGTTGCAATTCAGTTGCTAATGTCGCCAGTTCCAAAAGTTGGCCATCATCCAATGCCGCCGCAATCAGGAGAATGGCATCGGCACCAGCAACCCGAGCCTGAAAAACCTGATAGGGATCAATGATAAAATCCTTACGCAACAAGGGCAAATCAACCTGCGCCCGAATCTGTCCGAGATAATCGAGAGAACCGTAAAAATAGTGTTCATCGGTTAAAACCGAAAGGCAGCTGGCGCCACCCCGCTCATAACTGTGGGCAATCGCCACAGGATCGAAGTCTTCCCGAATAATTCCCTTGGAGGGTGATCCTTTTTTCACCTCAGCAATAATCGCTGTACCAGCTGCCGAAGATTGACGTAAGTGTTTGGCAAACCCTCTGATTTTACCAGCATCAGCGGCTATTTTTTTCAACTCGGTCAACGGACACCGGAGCTGATCTGCAGCAATCTCTTTTTTCTTGGTCGCCAATATTTGATCAAGAATCATTGTTTAATACACTCGCAGAGAAGAAAATGGCTGCCATCATTGGTTGGTCATCCTGATTAATGCATCCAGTGTCACTTTAGCGCGACCGCTGGCAACAGCCTCACGAGCCTGTTCGATCCCGGCATCAACATCTGTGGCCAGACCAGCAGCAACCAGAGCATAGGCACTGTTCAACAGGACAATATCGAGTTTTGGCCCTGGTTGCCCGGCAAGAACGGCGTTAACAATCTCTGCGTTCTCCTCGGCATCACCCCCCTGGAGATCATGCAAACGACAACGTTTGAAGCCAAACTGCTCCGGTGCAATTGTCTGCACCTCAATCGTATTGCCGCTGATGGCTGCCACCAGGGTGGTACCTGTCAGGGTAATCTCATCCATCCCATCGGCGCCATGGACCACAAAACCGCGGTGGCAGCCAAGACTGAGAAGTACCTGCGCTAACGGTTCAACCAGATCCTCACTGAATACTCCCAGGACCTGTCGATCCGCTCCGGCGGGATTGGTCAAGGGGCCAAGAATATTAAAAATTGTCCGGATACCGATCTCCCGGCGTGGGCCAATGGCATATTTCATCGCACCGTGTAAGGCGGGAGCAAACAGAAAACCAACCCCGACCGCTTCGATACACTCGGCAACTTGCTCAGGGGAAATATCAAGTTTAACCCCTAATTTTTCCAGCACATCGGCACTGCCACAGGAGGATGAAATACTCCGGTTGCCATGTTTAGCAACCTTTGCACCACAGGCAGCAATCACAATGGCAACGGTCGTGGAGATATTGAAACTCTTGGTTCCGCTGCCACCGGTACCACAGGTATCGATAATAGTTTCCCGGTCGACATTGATATCATCCCGATCAATGTCGATCACTTCACCTACCCGAATCGGGGTCGCTCGTGCCCGCATGACCCGGGCTGCACCGATAATTTCAGGGATTGTTTCCCCTTTCATTCGCAACGCAGTGATAAAGGAACCAATCTGCGCCGGAGTTGCTTCACCGCCCATAATCTGGTTCATCGCATCGATCATTTCCAGTTCGTTCAGATCGTGACCTTCAACCAGTTTGGCAATTGTTTCTTTGATCATTTATTACCCCCGGTAGGGGCACGCCCCCGTGCGTGCCCAGCAGTTCGGGCAGCCACAGGTGGCTGCCCCTACATTCGTTACGTTATTTTCAGAAAATTATTGAGCAAATCCATCCCCTCGGTCGTCAGAATCGACTCGGGGTGAAACTGCAGCCCCCAGACCGGCAACTCACAATGCTGCAGACCCATAATTTCACCTTCTTCAGTCCATGCGGTAATTTTTAAAGAATCGGGAAAACTCTCCCGCTCGGCAAGCAGAGAATGGTAACGGGTTGCGGTAAAGGGATTGGGTAAATTCTGGTAGAGTCCACTCCCATCATGAAAAATCGGGCTGGTTTTACCATGCATCAAACGATCGGCGCGCACCACCTTGCCACCGAAAGCTTCCGTAATCGCCTGATGCCCGAGACAGATACCAAGAAGTGGAATTTTACCGGCAAACCGTTGAATCGCGGCCACCGAAATTCCTGCCTCTTTCGGCGTACGTGGCCCCGGAGAGATAACCAACCGTTGCGGTGCCAGATCCTCAATATCATCCAGAGTCAGTTTATCATTTCTGATCACCTTAACCTCTTCGCCAAGTTCAAGAAAATATTGAACCAGGTTATAGGTGAAGGAGTCATAATTATCGATCATTAATAGCATGACAGAATGCAGCCTGTTATTTTATCTGTGGTTTAATAAATATAAATATGATACCCGATTTACTATACGACACTCGTCTAAATTCAACTGCACAGAATAGCAACCTTGTATTTAAAAATCATCCCTAAATAGCAAAAATGAACAACTGCGCCGTAAATTGCGAAGTATTAACTCCAATGGGCGAGGCCAATTGACTCAACCTGGTTATTTTAAACCCCTAAAAGTGACAAAATCACAGCCTTTCATGGCTCACCAACAGAACAATATGCAATATCTACACATAAACAATGCAAACTATGCACAACGCGGCAACTTCGGTTCAAACCATAAACATGTAAATATCTGTTTTCTAACAGTTGACTTGACGCAAATATCTTGGAACCTAAATTGCTACGTATCTCAAGAAGTATAAAACTAAATGAAAATTG
>Ga0164318_10004466_pt1 | contig 13456 bp, 16 predicted proteins | sample GuaBasSedimGuay9_FD_113734 | JGI IMG/M metagenome (GOLD analysis project Ga0164318, IMG submission 113734) | Subseafloor sediment microbial communities from Guaymas Basin, Gulf of California, Mexico - Guay9, Core 4571-4, 0-3 cm | ecosystem: Environmental > Aquatic > Marine > Hydrothermal vents...
TATTTCCTATTGTAACATTATATGGTCCATTGCCATCATAACCCAAGTCAATATCAGCATGGATCGCATCATTGTTTTTATTCATATAAAACTCATTCTTTTCAATAATTCCATCATATATGGTATAATCATCCATTGGCTCCTCTTCAATTTCCCAGTAAAATCCATGGTCATCGTACCAGAATGTATTGTTTGCAATATGAAAACCAGAAGCATTGCATTTTATTCCATAACTTGAATTTGTTATATTGAATCCCATAATGCTAACATTGTTTGCGATTATGTTGAAGGCAACGCCACCTTTGCCATCTATAACTGGCTTTGAGCCATTTATCAATGTTATTTCTTTGTCAATCACAACATTTTCCTTATATGTTCCATCATGAATAATTATTGTATCTCCGTTGCTTGCAGCGTTGATGGCAGCCTGAATACTATAATACCATCTATCCTGATTTAAATTATGAACTCTTGTCACCAGGGGATGCATATCTCCTCCATTTTGAATATTCCCATTGCAATTATATGGCAAATTTGTGTCTCCAAGTCCATCGCCATCTGTATCTGTGCCATAGTAATCGCTCCAGTAATTTCCACCGAGCCATGCACCACCAACTATGTTCTCACCAGCTGTCTTTGCAATATTCCATTGATTGTTGCTCTCATCATAAGCATTATTTGTGTTGTGAAGATAATTATTGTAAATTTTATTAGAGCCAGATGTCGTTCCATCTATATGGATACCATACTCGCCATTATTTTCAATATAATTGTTAACAACTGTGTTATGCCGGGAATAGGTATCCATATGAATTCCCTTATTTGTACTATCTGAAATAGTGTTTCCTTTTATCGTGTTATACTGTGCCTTATACATCCATATGCCTTCGTCATTATGCAGTATGATATTATTCATCACTGTGTTATGATCTGCCATGTAGTCAGAAGATGTGCCTCCTCCAATTTTGCCATATATTCCGATTCCCCATCCATTGTTGTATAAAATATTGTCGGAAATGTTGCAATAATCTGTATTATCCTTCAACAATACACCCCTGCTTCCACCCGTAATATTTAATCCAAATATATTGACATGGTCTGCATTTACGTAAAACACAGAATCATCACTATCTGCTGCCGTCACTATGCAACTTGCAGAGCCATTTCCAATGATTGTTACTGTTTTTGTTACATCAACATTTTCATTATATGTTCCATTCCAGACATGAACAATGCCTCCAGCTGAAACATTATCAACACATTTTTGTATGGTGTCGAAGTGATCGTATCCCCATCCCGGTGTTGATGAATCAAAATCATCATCTACCCATACTTCGCTTGGCGTTACAATTGCATTTGCATTCATTGCTAAAATTACAATAGCTATTCCTATCCCAATTAACCCAACTACAAAAATTTTTTTTGTTGTTTTTTCCATGTTATACCTCTTTAGCAATCAAAAAGGAAAATACAATTTTTATATAAATTTTTTCAAAAATCGCTCAGTTAAATCCTTATATCTTTTAACAATTTACTTTGCATGCTAAAAATAGGTGTTCTTGCTTCTGGAAGGGGAACAAATTTACAGGCAATTATAGAGGCATGCAAGGAAGGAAAAATAAATGGAGAAATATCTGCTGTTGTAAGCGATAATGAAAATGCATTTGCTTTGGAGAGGGCAAGGAAGAATGGCATAAATGCATACTTTTCGGAAGCAAAGGACAAAAAAAAGCATGAGGAGGAAATAGATAAAATCATGCAAGAAAATGATGTGGAGCTGATAGTTGGAGCTGGTTACATGCGAATCCTTTCTTCATGGTTCATTAATAAATGGTATGGAAAAATTATCAACATACATCCTGCTCTGCTACCTTCTTTTAAAGGAATGGATGGTCAAGGGGATGCTTTAACATATGGAGTAAAAATATCTGGATGTACAACCCATTTCATGGACGAGAAGCCAGATCACGGTCCAATTATTCTGCAAGCAGCAGTTAAAGTTTTACAGGACGATGATAGGGAGAGTTTAGCAAAAAGAATTCTCAAAGTCGAGCATCAAATTTTGCCGAGAAGCATTGATTTGTTCGAGCAAAAAAGGCTTGTGATAGAAGGAAGGAGGGTAAGAATATTGCCTGGTGACTCATGGATGAATGAAGCTTTTCCAGATGTTTTATATTCAGAGGGATTTTAGTTTGGTTGCTATGCACTCTATTGAATGGCTCTCCTCCCTCCAAAAAAGAGGGATAAAACTTGGCTTGGAAAGGATGGAATATCTCTTGTCATTCATACTACCTCTAAAATACAAAATTATTCATGTTGGCGGAACAAATGGAAAGGGCTCAGTATGCCAGTATTTGGGAAACATACTGAGGCAGGAAGGATATGATGTTGGAATATATACATCTCCCCATCTTGAGAGGATAAATGAGAGGATAGTTATTAATGGAAAGGAAATAAGTGATGAGGAGTTAAAAAAACATGCTGAATTTTTTATGGATAAAGATGTCGGCATAACATTTTTCGAATGTCTCACTGTCATCGCCTTAAAACATTTCAATGGAAAGGTAGACTTTGCTATCATGGAGGTTGGGCTTGGAGGAAGATATGATGCAACAAATGTTGTTTCTCCCATGCTGACTATAATAACAAATGTTTCTAAAGAACATGAAAGCTTTTTGGGTGATGATATAAAAAGCATAGCCAGCGAGAAAGCAGGAATAATAAAAAATGCACCGGTTATTACCGCTGCTAAAGGAAAGGCATTGGGGGTTATACAAAAAAAAGCAAAGGAAAGGAATGTTCCAATCATCATTGTTGGAAGAGATGTTAAATGGAAGCATAAATCGAAAAATAGTTTTGTTATAAAAGGAAAGGAAACATATGAAATTGATTCTCCTCTCCAGGGCATATTTCAGGGAGAAAATATCGCCATTTCCATTGCAAGTGCCGAATTGCTTGGATTGAGCAAGGAGGCAATTATTAAAGGAATTAAAAAAACAAAATGGCATGGAAGAATGGAAAAAATAGGACAGTTTATCTTAGATGGTGCTCACAATCCAGAAGCAATTAAAATGCTAAGAAAATCATTGAAAGATTTTTCTTACAAAAACATTTACATCATATTTGGTGTCATGAAGGATAAAAATATAGAAGGAATGATAGATGAACTGCCTCCATGCAAGAAAATTTTCACGACAATGGTAAAAAATGAAAGGGCGTGCAATTCAAAAAAACTTGCAAGCATGGCAAAAGCAATTCCAACGGAAAATGTTGAGGAAGCAATAAAAAAAGCGATGAAAGAAGCGGGCAAGGATGACATCATTTGCATAACAGGCTCTTTATATGTTGTGGGAGAGGCAAGGAAAATTGTAAAAAATATGATGGGGTAAAATGAAACAAAAAAAATCAATATTAATTTTCATTCTTTTAATTCTCCTTTTGTTCCATAGTGGATGTTTTAAGAAAGAAATGCTTGTTGCAAATTTTTCCTATGTTCCAGAGAATCCAACAACCAATGACATCATCCATTTCATTGACAAATCCATCTGCAAAAATGGAAGCATTGTTAGCTGGAGATGGGATTTTGATCTCAGCGATGAATACACCTCAGCAACATCAACTCTCCAAAACCCTTCTTTCAGATATGCATATGGATATGGAAAAACATTCATTGTCACCCTTACCATCGAGGACAGCAATGGAAGGACTGCAACTTGTTCCAAAAAAATATACATCGTTCATCAATCCCATTTGCCCGGCAAGAATGACATTTTGCTGGAAGTGCTGAGCCATGAAAGAAAAGAAAAAAATATTGATGGAAGTGCTCCACCTCAAGAAAACTTCGTATGTGTTTGGGTAAAGATAAAGATGGCAAATAATTGGGACAGAGATTTGTTGCGCCCTCAAAGCGGTTGGGCTGGCACAACAGGATGGAAGGGAAATTTTTATTTATATACAGATGGCTTCCATAAGTGGGGGCACAGCGGAATCTTGCCAGAGGGAGAGCCAGAAAAAATATCCCCTGGCGAAAATGCTACCTGGATTGTTACCTTTTGGATTCCTTCATCGGCAAAGGAATATATGATAGAATATACTTACCTCTATGATGTGTCCATGGAAACTCCTCCAAAGGAATTGGATTTTGTTGCCCCTTTGTAAAATTATTTAAAAAGGAAAGGAATACATATTTATGAAATTCAAAATAATTTCCATATTCCTCTTTTTAATGATGCTTCCGCAAGGAATGAGCATTGGAAGCTATAATGGGCATATACTTTATGTTGGGGGATCTGGAGAGGGGAATTATACAAGCATACAGGATGCAATAAATGATGCAAATGATGGGGACACAATTTTTGTTTATAGCGGTACATATCATGAAAAAATAAATACATATAGTAAAAAAATATGCCTCATTGGCGAGAATGAGAAAACCACAATTATAGATGGTGATGGAGATGACTGCAACATTTTGGAGGCAGCATCCTATAACTTGGAGATACACAATTTTACTATAACAAATGGTGGAACTCCTGGAGCGGGCATTCACATATATAAAAAGCATTATGTGACCATTACCCATTGCACTTTCTCAAACCTTTGTCATGGTATATTAATGGATTGCGCAGGAGATTGCACAATTTCCAAATGCATTTTTGAAAACAATGAATTAGGAATTGCTGTAAGCTGTGGATGTTGCCGTGCAAATAATAGAGTCTTCCATAATAATTTCATTAACAACACCAATCAGGCATTTGCAGATATTGAAAGCATATGGGATGACGGAAGCCTTGGAAATTATTGGAGCGATTACAATGGCAAGGATGAAAATAATGATGGAATCGGTGATACACCATATCTTATACCAGGGGGGAACAATTTTGATAGATATCCTTCAATGCATTTAATAGATACCTCTTTTCCTTCAGTAGAAATTACATATCCAAAAGGAGGTGAAAAAATACAGAACAATGTAACCATCAAATGGAATGCTTATGATGATATGGATGATTTAAGCATAAAAATTTTTTATGGAAAAGGAGGTGAATGGCATGTTATTGCGGAGAATGAAAAAAATGATGGAGAATATTTATGGAACATAGGAGAAAAAATTTATGGGGAAGGTTTTTCAATAAAAGTTTCTGCTAGTGATGCTAACGGAAACACTGCTTCCTGCATATCTGGCAAGTTCACCATACTGCCTTACCTATCAATCAAAATTTTGAAGCCAGAAAATTATGTTTACATTTTAGGTAGAGAAATCATGCCATCTTCAATGCCCATTGTATTTGGTGACATAACAATGGAAGCAAATGTTAAAAGCGCTCTTGAAATCCAAAAAGTTATATTTTCTCTTTCAAATAAAAATAAGAACTATACAACTACAATTGACCATCCTTCCTCCAACGTTTCTTGGTTTTTCAACAAATTTGCCCTGGGAGACTGCATACTTTCCATAAAAGCATTTGATTCCTCCCATTTCATTGTCAAGGATAAGAAAATACAGATATTTAATCTTTAATTTTTTCCAAAATTTTTTTCATTACAACATCGGGAGAAATATTTGTAGTGTCCACAACAACATCATATATGCTCAAATCGCCCAAATCAATCCCATAAAAATTTTTATATCTCTTTGCCTCACTTTCTTCCCTTTCCTCCATCTCCTTCCTTTTTTCCTCCAGGCTACCTCCTTCTCTTTCAACAATCCTCCTTACCCTCTCCTCCTTCTCGCAATCCAGCCATATTTTAAATGCAGGTATTTTATTCTTATATGCAATCCATCCCGCAAGTCTTCCTTCTAATATAACGTTCCCTTTCCTCAATATCTCTTCCTGTTGTTCATCCAGCTTTTTATCTATCTCAGGATTCTCCTCACAATATTTTTCAAATTCTAAAAGCTCCATTTCATTCTCTTCTGCCATTTTCCTAAAAATTTTACCTGCGTAAATATATTGCAAATTTAATTTTTTTTTCAATAAATTTGCTATGGTAGTTGTCCCACTTCCAGGCAAACCGCTTATGGTAATTCTATTTATTTGCATCCATACCACGCCATGAAATGGTTTTTAGAAGATGCTGAATGACTTGCGTTAAAGGAATGGAGAGAAGCATGTATAAGAGTATCCAATTTGGGAAAATTGCATATTTTCCAAAAAAGCTTACATGGGTTGCCCATGGGACATCGAAGAAATAATGGGAAGTGCTAAGTAAAAAATCCCATATCCATGTAAATATTGGGATGAAAATTAACAAGGTTACCGGCGTCATTTTCATTTGCTTGGATGAAATCTCTCCCTGCTTTTTCATTAGCTCAGGCTGTATTTTTTGTAATTTTTTTATCATATATTTGTTATTGGAAAGCCTAGCCTTTCTATATTCCTCCTGAAATTTAGACAAAATTGCTTGGTTCCTTGCCATTTCCACCCAATCTGTAGTAAGATGGCGTATTAAGGCGGATATAACAATTACTATGGAGCCCGCAAGAAAAATTGTTAGCACTGGATAATGATGATTGAAGCCTAATAAGGGGGTAAAAACAAATCCAACAGCATTGCCTAAAGATGCTCTTAAGTTTGGATCAAATAAAACAAATATTGCAAACATAAGAACAAGGAAGAATAGCATTGAAGATTGCTGTTTTTGAGCCATATTATCCCAATGCCCTTGCTACTTCATGAGCGGCAATTTCAAGCATACCATCATTGTTTTTAACTATTTTAACTGTTGCGCCTGTTAAGGCAGCATATGTCATGGCAGCAATTTTGTTCATTAACTGATGCTCCTTTATTTCCTCAATGCTCTCAACGTCCCTATCCCTTATATCTTTATCCTTTGTCCTTCTTTCAATAATTTCTTCCTCACTTGCTTCAACAAGTATAATCAGCCTAGGATTCAATTTTTTTAGAACCTCGTAAGGCAATCCTGGCAAATATCCTTCCTTTGTTTTTATTGTGCAGTGGGTATCAACAATAACATCTCCCATCCTGCTTATTTCCTCAGCAGCTTTTTTCTGTATCTCCCTTTGCTTTTCCGCTGGCAGCTTTCTTATTTCATCTCTAGCCTTTACACCCATTTTTTTTGCTATCTCAAACATTACTGTTCCATAAGTAACGAACTTCATGTCTTTTTCTTTTAATGCTTTTGTTATCACCGTTGTTTTGCCTGCTCCTGGTATGCCTGCTAGGATTACAACCATTACTCTACCCCCAAGAATTTTCTCAAAACAGGGTGCATTTCCATTGCCTGCTCCCTTGCTATTTGTTCGTACAAACGTATGACAATGCCCACTGTAAGCAATACACCTGTACCGGTTGTGGCTCCAACTGTCCCGATTAAACTTGCAGCAACTGCAAGAATGGCAACCAAGGCAGAGCTTAAAATTGTCAATGCAGGAATGTATCTGTATAAGACCTTTTTCAAAATACGCGGGTCTCTCCTGAATCCAGGAATCTGCATGCCCGAGCTTTGAATTTGCCTTGCCACAGCTTCTGGACCCATATTTGTCGTTTCTATCCAGAATTTGCCGAAGAATATGGCACCAATTATCATTACAGTCGTATATACTAGGATTCGTACCCCCATCTGCCATGGTGCATGACCATATAAGGCTGCAGAATAGCGAGGATCAATTATGGGGAAAAGCCAGGAATACAATCCATTGGGAGCACTTAAATACCATGCTGCCCCTGCTGTAGCCCTTGTAGAACCAGGTGGAAAAACTCCGACCCACCATGCATGCCCGATGATAGGCAGATTACTAAGCCTTGTATAAAAAAGCAATGCGAACATGTTTACATTTGCCATCAAAGCAGACATTAATATCACGGGTATATTGGAAGCGTACATCAAGCGGAGAGGATACCTTCCTCTTGCTCCTCTAACCCTTCCATGCGCCAATGGAAGTTCAACACGGGATGATTCGGCATATACAACAAACAGAAAAATGAGGGTCGTTCCTAAAAATGCAACAATTGGGTTAGGAGGCGAGATGAAAATTCTTTCGAATCCACCTCCTACTAAATCGCCCAGAGACATTTTTGATGTTAAATATATGGTCTTTGGTATTGTTCCAGAAGGGGGATTGTCAATGCTCAATGGACCGCTCCCTTGTGGAAACCAGTTAAATGTTCCGGTCACAATTTTCTGGGAAACGCCTGCAGCAATGAATAGGGAAATTCCTGAGCCAATACCCCATTTTGAAATCAATTCATCCATCCAGAATACAATAAATCCACCCATGAAAAGCTGCGCTATGATAATCGTACGGGCTGCCGGAGTGCCAACAGCATTTATTAATGCATGACTGGGAGAAAGATAACCAAATACCTGTGGAAGCGCCTCAATCAGAATCATTACAACTACCAGTACTTTCTGAACGCCTTGATACAATGCCCTGTCATCTGGATCCTGCAAGTCAAGGTTAATAATTTTTGCTCCTACGAATAACTGCAAAATAATGGATGCTGTAACAATCGGTCCTATACCAAGGTGCATGATTGAGCCGCTTGCACCAGCAATAACTGCACGAAAGCCAGAAAAGATATCAATTTGCTCTGGGGCAAGACCAAATATTATGACTTGTGTCAGCAAGTAATACAATACAAGGCATGTAGCTGTCCACAAAATTTTTTGACGAAAATGGACATGCCCCTTTGGTTTTTTAATTGCTGGCCATCTCTCGACGATGGGTTTCAATGCATAGAGTTTGCTTTTCTCAGCCATCTTCCTCACTCTATTATTACTTCTCCTCCTGCAGATTTTATTTTTTCTATTGCCTTTTCTGTTGCAGATGGGGCAATCACTTTAACTTTTTTATCAATAAACCCTGCCCCCAATAACTTTTCATATCCCAATTCCTTTAAATTTATTTCCTTTCCCTCAAAATTTGCGATTTCTCCAACATTTATTACCTTCCCTTTTCTTTTTACTCCATGATGGACAAATCCTTTCTTACCATATCTATTTAAATGCTTATGCTTGCCAGCAAATCCTTTTCCTCCTTTTTCTCCTTTTCCCCTGCCCTTTTTCATACTCCCTCTTCCATGGGTTTTAGAGCCGCGATATTTTTTTGTTCTGTCTCTCATAGCATCCTCCTGATGAGTTCATTTATTTCCTTTCCCCTGTAACCAAGAGAGCCGCCCATTGAATATGGCTTCTTTATGCTTTTATAACCTTTTATGGGCGGATGTAGTCTTATTGGCAAATGTAAGACATCCTTTACTTTCCCTTCCAGAATTTTTTCTGCATTGCTTGCGTCCAATCCCTCCTTTTCCAGTATCATCTCTATTGTTTCCTTATCTATTTCTCCCCATGTTACATAATCCTTCACTTTCTGCAGCATTCCTTTAAAACTCTTTGTTTCTGGAATGATGGTGCAATTATTTATATGGTATAACCTGAGCATTTTAAGAGTATCTCTAATCTCTCCTTTTGCGTTGATTGTCCCTCTTATGCGTACAACAGCATACATTATTCAACCCCTCCAACAGCTCCTGACATGATATTCAATCTTTTTCGATGCTCTTCCGGAAGCTTTGTCTTTGCAATATTGAGCAATGCATCAAAAACAGCATATGCATAATTAATGGTAGTCCTTGTTTGTCCTTTTGCTATCCCCCACGTATCCTTTATTCCCGCCAGGCGTAAAACAACCTTTGCAACATTTCCGACAGCTAAACCAACTCCTCTCGGCGCTGGCTTTAATGTAACTCTTACAGAACCACATTTTCCTTCAACCTTAAAAGGTAATGTATGGGGGGTTCCACATCCACATTCCCAAGAACCGCATCCCCTCGAAATTTCAATTAGATTTAACTTTCCATTATCAACTGCCTTTCTTATTGCCATTCCTACTTCCCTGTCTTTAGCAACTCCTAAGCCTACAAATCCATCTTTATTGCCAACAGCAACAACAACTCTGAACTTAACTCTTCTGCCTGAGTCGGTCATACGTTGAACCATGTTTACATCTAAGACCTCATCTTCCATATCTGGCAGCAAAAAATCAACAATTTCTATCTCTTTCAATGGCAATCCAGATTTAATTGCTTGACTCATTGATGTTATCTCACCATTTTTGACCATTTTTCCAAGACGTGTTTTTGGCTCCCATTCATCCATGTTCTTCCTCTATTTTCTTTTTAATCTCTTCAAATTGGGCATCCTTTCCAATATGAGCTCCACGGATGCGATCATCATCTGGAAGAATATCCTCACTGTATGGAACTTCTATTCCAGCATCAACAACTCCCTTTAAAGCAGCAAATATCTTTGCTCCTTTACGAGGTGAATAAAGACCTATATCCAAAATACCTTCCTTTATTCCTTTTTTAGACGCCCTTTTTCCAGCCAAATATCCTGCAAGATAAGAAGCAGGTGTGTTGCAAAAACTTCCATCCCATCCATATTTTTTCAGCTCGCTTCCTAAAGTAGTTGTAATGATTAAATCACCATGTGGCTCATATGAAGCAAATTGTATGCGAATGTTTTTATTAGATTTCCTCACAATTATGCGTGGCTTCCTTGACTTCAACAATTTAAGCCTTTGCCTGTAATCTGTTTTCCCCTGCCTTCTACGCTTAAATGCTACCTTATGTCCCTTTCCATGCATTCTATTCCTCTATAATTCCTTCCATAATAAGGTGAGTCCTTAAATGATGCTTATTCCTAAACTCTCCTCCTTTAGCCCTTACATAATATTTCCTGTAAGTGCTTTTGTCAATAATCCCTTCCTTTTTCAGCTCTCTTAAATATGCCCTAATCGGGCGAATTGTCCTTATCCATCTCCTTTTCTTTGGAAGACGGGCATAAGCAGTTCCTTTTCTGGAGCCATATCCCCTTCTTCTTCCTTTCTTTCTTTGGGCATATAATTTTCTTGCCCTTGCCCTCGAAACTCCTTTCTTCTTTTTTGCTTTGATAATCCCTTGCTTTATCAAATTGCGGACATCTTTCCTTGTTACCGCCTTCTCAACCTCCTCAATCTCCTCGGGGTCAATCCATACTCTATTTTCACCGCATTTAAGAATTTCTGCTGCGAGACGGCGCTGATTCCTCAAATCCATTATACCCCTCTATTCAATACACGAATTCCTTTTTCGTCTGCTATTCCTATTATTTCCATTCTCTTTTTCTTTCCAACACCATGGGCTATACGAATCGCTTCTCTTTCAGCATCAACATTTTCTAAATCTTTCAGGCAATAAACAATCTTTTCTTTGAATCCAGATGGATGAAGCCCTCTTATTTTTTTTGGCGTACCATAGCCTATTTTTGGTTTTGGGGGGCGATATCCTAAGCTCTTCCTCAATTTTGAATGCCTTCCCTTTGGTCTCCTCCATTTCATGCCGAGCCTTTTAAATTGAAACCACTGCTGGCGGAGAAACTTTGGTTTTTTCTTCTTGGAGAGTAATTTTTTTGTTTCCTCATCAATTTTTGCCTTCTTTTTTGGTGTGTATTCTCCTTCTTCAACAATCTTAACTTCTTCTTCCATTTAGGCACCCTTGGCAGTAATGTATATTCCATCCTGAAATACTCTTATGTCTCTCTTCCTTACTCTGGTAGCATGTTCTATGTTGGCAGCGGTTTGACCTACCTCCTCTCTATTTATTCCCTCCAAGATGATTTCATCTCCTTTTACAGTTGCTTTCACGTTTCCAAAAATTTTTGCCTTCCTCGGATGAGTCTCTCCTAAAAAATTTTCTATGATGACTTCATCTCCTTTTACAGAAACTTTAATTGGGAAGTGAGAGTAAAGAATTTTCATTTTATATACAAATCCTTCTTTAACTCCTTTTATCATGTTTTGTATGTGGGCGGTGAATGTTCCGACCAATGCTTTCTCTTTTTTACGGGGTAATTCACATTTTACCTCTATTTTACCATCTTTCTTTTCTATCAAGATTTTTGGATGGCTTAATTTCCTCTCCAGTTCTCCCTTTGGTCCTTTTACATGTATCCTTGCTCCTTCTATATTTACCTCTATACCCTCGGGAATTTGAATCTCTCTTATTTCTAAAGGTGCTTTCATGGTATTACCTAATATACATACGCAATAAGCCTGCCCCCAATTTTTTCTTTCTTTGCATCATACTGTGATACAATTCCGTTTGTTGTGGATAGCAGCAGTATGCCAAAGTTTTCTGCTGGCAAATAACGGTATTCCCATTTCTCAAATTCATCATGTTTTATTGCATATCTCGGCTTTATAACATTGCAATCATTTATATTCCCTTTAAGTTTAATTTTGAATATGCCCGATTTTCCATCATCAATCCATTCAAATGAGTCAACATAACCATTTTCCTGCATGACTTTAAGAACCCTGCCTATGAGTTTGCTGGCTGGCTTTACCATACAATGCCTCTTACCAGCCCTCTCTGCATTTTTTATCGTAGATAACGCATCTGCTAATGGATCATTGAGCATGTTAAACACCCACAATAGATTATATTTCTTAAACCTTTCGGGTGGGTAAAGAAAAAGGCATATAAAAAATTTCGGATGAAAGTTTGATGAGATGAAAAGTGATAAATTTATTTTATTTATCCTGATCGTGAAGTTGATAAAAATCAAATGCACGGATTTGTTGCTTATCACTTATTTATACACTCGTTGGAGCTATATAATACTCTGGTTCTGGATCATGATACTTCCTAAGCTTTAAATTATCAAATGCAACCTGACTCCATTGTCCTTCTTTAGAACCACCACAATGCAATTCTAGTTTTATTTTTATTGATGCAATACCAGCCATATTTACTGGTATTGAATCATTAAAATTATCTTCTACCCAACCAGGATCATTTATCTCCTTCCATCTCATGAAAGCATTGCTGTTATTGCAACCTAAAGAAACAAAGGCATGAATATTATTTGTTCTTCTGCTTGTTCTTCCTAAAATTGTAGAGTTGTCTTTATCATCCTCTAACTTAACATTTCCACTCCATGCAGCATACATTCCTCTAATCCATTTATTATTGCTTTCATTTAAAATATAGCTCCTTAAACTTCCATCTTTTCCCTTTGGATAAGGTGGGTTATATCTTGTCCATGCATCATATTCCAAAACAGTTCCATTATCATTATCAAACAAACTTTCAAATGATTCTTTTGTTATTAAACTGATAGTTCTATCTATTTCTTTGGTTCTTAAAAACAGCTTTCCATTAAACTGGTAAGCTGTGCCTATGCTACCACTATTTTCATCAATATTCCATTTGTCTCTATATATTCCATCATTAAAATCATCGAAGAATAAGAATGTTTCATCTCCATTTGATGCTGATGTTGCATTAGGATTGCCATAATACATCCATGCCAATGTTTTGTTTTCTGTAGTAATGTTATCAGCAATTTCTACCCAAACGTTACACCAGCTTCCATCAATCTTTTTTTCAATCCAGTAGTCTAATTCAGTAGTATTATCAGCATATCTTATAAATCTTAAATCACTGAA
>Ga0164318_10004467_pt1 | contig 13455 bp, 11 predicted proteins | sample GuaBasSedimGuay9_FD_113734 | JGI IMG/M metagenome (GOLD analysis project Ga0164318, IMG submission 113734) | Subseafloor sediment microbial communities from Guaymas Basin, Gulf of California, Mexico - Guay9, Core 4571-4, 0-3 cm | ecosystem: Environmental > Aquatic > Marine > Hydrothermal vents...
AAATTTTTTACTTTTTTCCGGCGGCCGGCCATCCCCAGGGGGAAAAACACGTCACCCGGCTGCCATGAACGGAGAACCAGGGGAAAAGATATGCTGTCCGCGTCGAAGATTTCACCATCTTCCGGATCATTCCCCGACTGCAAGTTTACATCTATTTCTCTTTTCTCCAGAAATTCTATCTGCAACAGGCCGCGGTTTTCCGGCAACGGATAGGCACCGGGTCCGGGAATATGCAAAAAAAATGCCTGTCGGTTTTCAACCTCAAAATTGCGACCACCGATAATGATCCGCTCCGCCTGAACAACAAAAAACAGCTTGTCGGCAAGACGAAAAGAGGTTAATGATTTCCGGTTTTCCCCCACCGCCAGCTTTACCAGGGTTGAAAGCGTCCTTTCCGGCAGCTGCTTCCGGCATCCGGCCAGGAAAATACAGCGTTCGATGATATGTGGCAGCAGACCCGGGCTTTGATTTTTCAATTGCCGACGGTTAACAAACAACTCCCGCCTTTTTGCATCAAACTCAACCCACCGGCTGACAAAATTTTCCACCAGCTCGTCAATAACCGCCAGGTCGGCTGCCAGGCCGGCCGCCATGGCGCTCAAGCGTTTTTCCAGCCGCGCCCCGGCTTCCTGCTTCAGCAGCGGCAACAGCTGGTGGCGGATCCGGTTGCGGGTAAAAGCGAACGACCTGTTCGTGCGGTCTTCAACAAAAGGAACCGCATGCCGGGTCGCATATGCCTGAATTTCCCGCCGCTCCAGGGCCAGCAGGGGCCGCAGGATTCTCCCCCTTTGCGCCGGAATGCCCTTCAATCCCCGCAGGCCGCTGCCCCGCAACAGGTTCATGATTACGGTTTCCGCCTGGTCAGAGGCGGTATGGGCGGTCAGCAGCCAGCTTTGCCGTTTTTCGGCCAAACAACGGTCAAAAAAAAGGTAGCGCGCCTCTCGGGCCGCCTCTTCAAGGGACAACCCCTGCTGTCGCCGTTGTTCCGGGATATTCCTTCCCTGCCCAACAATCAACTCCATTGCCTGTTGGCGGCAGTAGCGGGCAACGAAACACTCGTCGTCATTGGCATCCTGTCCCCGCAGGTGGTGATTGAAATGAACAACCCTGCACTTCAGCACCTGATATTTTACTGCCAAGGCCGCCAGCGCGTGAAGCAGGACCATGGAATCCAGCCCGCCGGAAACGGCAACCAGGAGTTCGGCAGCCGGATAACCGGAAATTTTTCGGACTAAAAAATCCTCAATGTGCTGTTTCAGCATAATCCACTTTGACCAGGATCACATCAGCGGCCTCGGTAGCCAGCCCGGCCCGGAGCTGGAAATGATTGCCGTCCGGAACAAAGCGGTTAATCCACTCCAGCAAAGGTTCGATTTGCGCATAGGTCGTTACCTTTAATTCTATCCTGCCACGGGCAAGAGAAGAAAGATCAACAGCTTTTATGGTGCGTAAACCCGCCAGGGCGGTCTTGAACTCAACATAATCCTGGTGACTCCGAAAACCATGGATAACAACGGCAAATTCCTGTTCATGTTCTGGGAAGACGGCATATTTTTGCAGGATGTGGTTCATAATCCTGTCTTTCAGGCTCAAGGCCAGTTTGGCCGCCAGGGAGTTCATGCCGGCGGGCACGTCGTCGGTCAGCAATTTGCAGGTTTCCACCGGCAGGGTGCTGCAGGTTTCATTTTTCATGTCAATGAATGTAACCGTATCTTCAATCGAAAGCAGCTGTTTCTGCACCGTGTAGATTTTTTCTTCCTGGAAATTCCGCACCTCTAGGTACAGCAGCAAATCCCCGGGCACCATCCCCCGGAGCTGGTCAAAATCAACATTGGAACTTTCTTCAGCATCATTTTCCCCGGTGACTATCGCAGCCAGCAAAGCCTGGGCAGCAGCATCCACATCCTGATGGAGGGTCAAGGTAAAACCATAGGCTGTCAATTCATCCTTGAGTTCCGCAGCCAGCTTTTCCGGCTGCAGCAGCAGCGGTCGGGCCAGCAGGGGATCGTAAAGCAGTTCTTCGTTGATATTTTCCTGAACGATGATAAGGCTGATGTCGCTGATGGCTTTCTTTTCCGGCTTCAGGATCATTGCCAGATCATCCTGCAGCAGGGTTTTGTTGAAATGGACGTTCAGCTCAAGCTGCAGCAGGTCCCCCAGCAACCGGTCTGAAATAATCTCGTAGGAAAGGATATAGCGGTCCTGGTTGCTCAGGATACGTTCACTGATCAGGTCATCATGGTCGTGGCCGGCAACCATCTGGTCGTGAATGTACAAATCAAGGGCATTGTTCAAGGTATCGGCAATGGCCTGCCGCTTGGCGGTCGCCAGGTCCTTGGTAACCACAGCACTGCCCCTGGCCACCATCGAAGCTTCACTGACCGGGGGTGGAGCGGCGGAAACCATGCCAGCCATGCCATGGAAGAAAATAAGGAAAAAAACCAGGATACGTCTCGTTTTCATTACAAGTCCCTATGATTTAACTTTTTGAGTTAGGTTAGAAAAACAGCAGAACATTACAGGATGTTCCGGCGTGGCTCTCGCTCATTCTTGCCGGCCTTCCATGGCCGGCTCCGAGGCGTCCGCCGCAAATCACCGTCCGGGTGATTTATGCGGCGGCCAAAACCGCTACGAGCCAAGCCCGAACATCCACGACACCGGCCCCTATTTTTTCAGCATTTTGCCCAGAGAGGTGTTTTTCACTTTTTCCGGGAGCAGTCCGGCGGTAATCCGGGAAACCCTGGTGATGGTCGGCACCAGTTTGGAACGCCTGATCACCCTGACGTCTCTTCCCCAGATGGCGATGATCATCAGGACAATGACCGACGAAATCAACGCTCCTTTAATAAGACCAAGCAGAAACCCCAGTAGATGATCCGCCCAGCCAAGTTCCATTTCCACGGTTGTCTTCTTGATCAACAACCGCAGGACGCCAAACAGCAGCATGCCGGCAAAAAGGATCAACACAAAAGAAGCAAAGCCGGCCAGGGCCTCAATCCGCAGGAAAACCAGGAGATGGGGAGCCAGGAGGTGGTAGTAGCGCCCGGCGGCCACGATACTGACAACCAGACCGGCTATGGCCAGGACCTCGGAAATAAAGCCTTTAAAATAGCCGTACAAAACACAAACCAGCATAATAATGATGATGACAGTATCCAGAGAATTCATATTTTTTCCTTTAACAATTAGTTCTATCTAGAGATATTCATTAACTATTATTCTGTCAGCAGTTTTCCTGACCGCGTAAATCAAACCGCCCAGTCCAAACCCCGGAAGGTTTTCCCAACCGACATGATAGAACCTTTTATAACTGCTGACCACCGACAGGCAGCCACCGCCCATCACCGGCGGCAGGATTGGTTGGCCGCCCCACTCCTTTTCCAAGTCCTTCACCTGCAGGTCAACGACAACTTTGCCCGCTAAGCCGGCATCCGGCAGCTTTGCCAGCAGCCTGTCAACGAAAGTTTTCGGATCATCGACGGGAAAATCAACCGGATAATAAATGTTCATTTCCTGTTCCTCCGGCCCGGCGGACTGCCGCGCAACCACTGCCAACAGACAGCCATTTTCCCGGTAAAACCTGTAGCCGGTTACTGCAGCATCTCTCCCACCAGCCAGCTGAACCCGCAGCCGCTTCAGCCTCACACCCTCTTTCTGGGTTGAAAACTGGTGAAAAAAATCACGGCGGCGGTCCAGGAAGGAGATTTCAGCTTCCAGGCTTTTTTTATCCGCGTTGGCAATAAACGCCCGACTCCGAATATCGACTTTCCCTTCCCTGCCGACGCCTATATACCATTTCCCGTCAAAAATTACCTGATAATCTCCAGGCGATGTTTCCCCGCCATACTCGAGAATGGATTTTCGCACCCGATCCTGGAGGGCCACAAGGTCAATCAAAACGGCATCCTGCAGCAAAGTCGCCATGCCATAGGCAAAACAGAGCATGGGCAGGTTTTGATACCTGAACGCCGACATAAGCGGCACCAAGTCCGCAAAAAAATGCTCCAGCCAGGGTGAAAAGGAATCACCACCATAAAAACTGTCAGCTGTTATTCTGCGATTTTGCAGCAATTCCTGGTGTTTTGCCAGCACTTTAAATATCCGCCAATGATCCTTCAAGCCGGCGGCAGGAACCATCAAGCCATCTCGCATCATCTCGTCAATGAGGTTCCAAAGATGCCGAAAATCAACAAAGATGTCCTGGAACTGGGAAAAGTCATCACCCATAAACGCGGCCAGGGCCGACATCCGCTCGGAAACGTCAGCAGCGGGACATGAAAAAAGATGGTCGTCGTACGACCAGTCAAACCAATGCCGGCGCTCGTCTACTACCCCCTCAGCCAGGAGGCCGTTCCGGGCCAGAAGCTGGTGGGGAAAACCGGCCGTCAAGGGCAACAGGAAAGGGGGATGCTGTTCTTCGGAAGACGATAAAGGCGGCAGCAACAGCACCTTCTTCCCGCTTTTAGCCAGAAAAAAGGCGGCCAACAAAGGTCCGAGACAGCCGTCACGGCAAATAATATCATACTGATTTCCAGCTAACATGATGTTTTCTTTCAAGGAAGCATCAAGCTTTCTTCAATTGTCAGGACAATGCCGCGGCAGCCCAGCCCGGCAAGGGAAGCGACAAATTGTTCCGGATCCTGTTCGATCATCTCCCAGGTATTGTAATGCATGGGAACCACCAGATCCGGATGAAGCATTTCCACCGCCTTTTTGGCGTCATCCGGACCCATGGTAAAACGGTCGCCAATGGGCAGCAGGGCAAGACGGATCGGCTGTTCGGCAATGAGCTTCAGGTCATAAGAAAGCGCCGTATCTCCGGCAAAATAAATGGTTTTTTCCTCCATGCCAATCAGGTAGCCGCAGGGACTGCCGGTATAAATGATCTCAGCATCGTCAACATAAGCTGAACTATGGTGAGCGACGGTCATCTTTACCCCAAAGGCAGGTTCGCGGTGGCTGCCGCCGATATTCATCGGGATGATCTTTTCCACGCCTCGCCGCAGGCAGAATTGTGTCAGCTCGAAAGGGGCAATGATCGCCGCCCCGCAACGCCGGGCAATCCCGATGGCATCACCCACGTGATCCACGTGCCCGTGGCTGAGCAGGATGTAGTCTGGATCCAGGGATTCCGGATCTACAACCGCCAGGGGGTTTCCACTGATAAAAGGGTCCGTCAACAGTTTCACCCCTCCGCTTTCCAGGGAGAAACAGGCGTGTCCATGGTAGGTGACGCGAACCATCATCAAAACTCCTTCCCTGACTTTTCCTGATAGTGGCGGCAGAACTCTTCAGGCGTCCACACCGCTACCTTGTTCATGGCCAGCAACGCCGTGGTCACTCCGCGGCCGGGAACAAGTTCGTCGCCATGATAAATCCGATGCACGCCGCAGGATGGACTCCTGTCCTGGAAAACGGCGTGGCGGCTGCCTGCCAAACGGGCTATTTTCAGCACCTGCCCGGCTCCCCGCAGAAACACCTGACTGAGTTCTCTGCCGTCCTGGCTGTAAAGAGAACCATTGCCGTCGACCACCGAGGTACCGTCACCGTTCCGGAAGCAGGCCGGCGGCCTGGGAGTGGGCAGGCCGCCCAGCTGTTCCGGGCAAACGGGCAGCAGAACGATACCATGGCGGTGGCAAAAAGAAAGCAATGATTCTGCAATCTTAGAGCCGCCGTCATAACGGCAGTCAATGCCTGCCAGACAGGCGCTGACAATCACCGGTTCCGCCATCATAACGCTCAAAGCACCCAATGGGAAAGGAAAGAAATGCTTCGCTCAGTCAGATTAAACTCCACGTCAATCCCCTGGGGAAAAATGAAGCTCCGGGGACAATGACCATAACAAAAGCCGGAAATAAGCGGAAATGAATCAGCGGCAAAAAAGTTATTGATGAATCCCGGCAGCAGGTAATTTTCCCGGGGATCAGGCAGCATCAGGGCCCCAACAACCACCATGGCAACCTGCTCAAAAACCCCGGCCAGGCGCAAGTGGCTCAAATAGCGGTCCAGTTGATAAATGCGCTCGCCGCGCTCTTCAAGGATCAGGACGGCACCAGTCAAATCAGGAAAATAGGGGGTGCCGGCCAATGCCGAAAGAACGCTCAGGGTGCCACCCAGCAGGCGTCCCCGGACCACCACATTCTTCGCCCGCAGAAAACGAACATTGTCATCCTGCAGATAGGCACTCGCCAGCTTATTTGCCTCGGGCAGCGTTCCAGCCAGAATACTTCTCAACAGCAAATCATTAATGGTGTCTGGACGGGCCATCTCCGTGGCCACCATCGGCCCCGAAAGGCTGGACAGGCGAATTTTACTCCACAAAGCCAGCTGCAAAGCAGTTATGTCACTATAGCCAACCAGCAATTTGGGATATTCGGCCAGAAGAGCATAATCCAGCTGATCCAACAAATGCACGCTGCCGTAGCCGCCCCGGGCGGCGAAGACAGCTTTAACCTCGTCATGGGTAAACATCTGGTACATGTCATCCAAACGATCCTGCACTGAACCGGCAACATGATGCATGCGATGAAAAATATTTTTTGCCGTCATGGTTTTAAAGCCCATATTCTGCAGGTAAAGCTCTCCTTGGCACAGAAATTCATTTTTTATCGGGCTGGCGGGGGCAATAATCCCAACCATATCACCAACATGGACAGCAGCCGGCATGTTCGCCCGGTGACAATCAATATTTTCAGAATAATTTGTCTGCATAACTCAAGAAAAATTTACCCTTTGCCGATGGTAAAGATGGAATCGATTGAAGCGTTCCAAAACCTAACAAAACAACGGTTAAATGTCAAAAATTATCATGGTCGAAGCACGTAGTCAGGCGCTTTTGGCCATGGTTCAGCGTTTCCATTAATAACACAGGTAAATATTGTGGCGGCATCAAAATTTTTACAGAAAATAAAGGGCCTGTTCTCATCGAAGGAAAAAACTGATTCCACAATCAGCACAACCGTCAACCTCTATCGACAGCAATTGGCGGAAAATTCGAAGAATTTCCGCATCCGGATAAAACTGGCCGAACTGTTGCTGTCAAGCGGAGAAAAAGAAGAGGCCCTGGCTGAATACGTTACCGCAGCCAGGCTTTACCTTGACCACGGCTTCTCACCCATGGCCATCGCGGTCTACAAGAAAATTCTCAAGGTTGACCCTGAACACATGGACGCCAATCTCCAACTGGCCAGGATATACCAGCGGGAAAATCTCTTTGCCGACGCCATCACCTATTATCAAAAAGTCTTTGAATTTTATCAAAATAATGATCAGCCTAACGAAGCACTCAGCATTCTGGAAAAGATCCTTGAGATTGCCCCCGACAAGGGAAAATTTCGGCGGATGATGCACAAGCTCTTCCCCGATTTCCAGGAAGCTGAAAAGAGTACGTATTCAGACATCATCATTACCGATCAAAGCGGCAAAAATATGCCCTTTGACAAACATGATGGTCCCGATGAAGAAGACTTTTTTGACCTCAACGCTGAACTATCGGAAGAATTCAATGCTCCGGACAGCAGCATGGAGCAGGAAATGACCGCTATTGAGATTGAAAACGAAGAAGATATCGGCGTGGAGCAGGTTTTTGAAACCCTGAAAAAAACTTTTGCCGAGGATGCGGATAAAACCTCAGAAGACGACATCAACCAGCAGAAGTTCCACTACAACATGGCCCTGGCCTACCATGAGTTGGGAATGACAGAACAGGCCCTGGATGAAAGCAATGCCGCCCTCCAGTTTGACAGCTTTCGGGTGCCAACCCTGCTGCTGCGCGGCCGAATTTTCAGAGAAATGGGTGACCTGCAGGAATCTCTTTCCCAGTTTCAGCAGGGTTTAAGGGAACGTGGTCTGCGACGACAGGACTTTCTCACATTCAAGTATGAACTTGGCTTGACGTTCAAGCAAATGGACGATCCCGTGCGGGCCCTGGAATCTTTCCGGGAGGCGTATTCCATCAATCCGGAATTTGAAAATGTGGCGGCGGAGATTTCCTCGCTTGAAGAAGGCATCGAGATTTTATAACCTGATCATGGCAACAATTACAATCAGCCAGTCCATCTCCAGGAATAATTATGGCAATCTTTAATTACCAGAAAAGAGAAATCGGGGCTAAAATCGTTTATTACGGACCAGCCCTGTGCGGCAAAACCACCAATGTTCAATACATTCATCTCAAGCTCAACCCGAAGCAGCGGGGGGAGCTGGTTTCGCTGGCAACTGACAGCGACCGGACGCTTTTCTTTGACTTTCTGCCAATTGAACTGGAAAATATCGGCGGCTTCAAAACCAGGTTCCACATTTACACGGTTCCGGGACAGGTGTACTACAACTCCACCCGCAAGGCAGTACTGACTGGCGTCGACGGCATTGTTTTCGTGGCCGATTCCCAGCGTTCCATGTTGCGCGAAAATCTCGAAAGTTTTCAGAATCTCAGGGAAAACCTGCTGTATTACAATCGTGATCTGGAAAGCATCCCCCTGATTATGCAGTACAACAAGCGGGACATGCCGGATACCATGAGCATAGAGGAACTCAACAAGCAGTTGAATCCAAAATCCCTGCCTTTTTTTGAAGCTGTAGCCATCAAAGGAACCGGGGTGCTCCCAACTTTAACCAGTTGCTGCAAAATGGTTTTGCAGAACCTGAAGCAAAAAAGTTCCGCCGCGCTGCGGGCCAAGCAAGTTCAACCTTCCACTGCCCCTTCACCCGCGACCCCGCCGCTTGAGTCTTTTTCTCCGCCCCGGGAAACACCACCCATGAAAACAAAACCGGCGGTTGAACCCCAGGAGCCGAAAATAAGTTTAGCCAGGGATGAAGAACTTTCCGGATTGCCGCTGGAGAGTCGCCAGGATGATTCCTGGCTTCCTGGTGAAGAATTCAAACCGGAAATTGTCAGGGTCGGCAAAGCCATTATCAATAGTCCCCATAGCCTTACCATTCCGGTGCAGCTTGCGATTGATGAAAGTCGCAGTCAGCTTTTGTCACTGGATTTATCACTGACCATTAACCACCTGTTGAAAAAGGATGATTAACCACATCGCATGTCAGCCGGCAAGAAGCTGCTGCAGGATGGTTGTTCTGCTTTTTCTGATCCTGAACGGCACCCTGCTTTTCTGCCTCCCGGAACCTGCAAAGGCAATGTTGTTCCCGGAAGACAGCCAGTCCCTTGCAGCCTTCCAAAGCCAGGGAACCCCTTCAACCGCAGAAAAACCGTCCTTGGCCAGCGTGGAATCTGCGTGGCGCAATTTTCTGCAAGCCTATAAAAATCGCAACCTGCAGGAGATTGACTCAACCCTCTACAAGCTGCTGACCGCCAGAAAAAATGCAGATTTTGCCAATGCCAGCAGCTATTCCCTGGCTCTGCTGGCCCTGGCTCAACAGGCCCATGAACGACATGACGAAACTGGGGCCGGCACCTTGATTGATCAGGCGATTAAGCTTTCTCCCGGTTTTTCCTTTTCTTACCAGGCCCGCAGCCAGTGGCATTTTTCCCGAAATCAGTGGCTTCCATCTTTGCATTCATGCGTTAGCGGCATTAAATCATTATTTTCCAATTACCAGGACAGACTGCAATTTTTTGCCGGTCTCTGTTTTATCGCGGCATTTCTTCCTTTGTGGCTTCTGGTTGTCACGCAAATCATTCTGACCTTAAAATATTTTCGCTCCCTGAGAGAAAGCTGGGAACGAAAATTCAACAAAACAACCGGCACCGCACTCCTTTTCATCATGCTGCTGGCGGCCAATGCCCTGCTCTGGCGGCCAATCATGTTCCTTCCAGGTCTGATGCTCATATTCACCTGCGTTTTCCCGCTGTATACGTTCAAGGAAAAGCTCTGCAGCCTGATTCTGGTAGCCCTGCTGATTATTTCTCCCTTTGCCTACCTGAACGGCCTGAAAATCATTGACTGTATCAGCTCCCCCTTTTTTCAGTCGGTCATGGCCGTTAATTTCGACTATTACCAGAAAAATGACAAAGACAATATCTCCCTGGAACAACCGGATGAAACCGGAAGAAGTCTGCAGCTTTTTTCCCTGGCCACCGCAGCCGGCAAGGAAAAAAGAATTTCCGCCGCCATTTCGTTTTTTGAAGAGCTTGCCGGGCAGCAGCAGCATCCGGAGGCCGCGGTGTACAACAACCTGGGCAATTATTATTATTTGAACAACCAGATTGAATCCGCGGTTGCCGCCTATAAAAAAGCCATCTCCATCAATCCCCACAGCGGGATATACCATTACAATCTCAGCCATGCCTACATCAGGGAGTCTTTTGCCCTGGCTCAAAGCGAAGCGGCCTTTATCCAGGCCTGGAAGCTGTCTCCCGAAATCATCAACCGGCAATTATCCCAAGAAGAGAATGCCAACAACCCGGTACTGGTCCAGGAACCTCTGCCCTGGACTTATGTCTACAATTTTGTCAAAAAACATTCTCTGGCCTCCGAACTGAAAAATGATTTTTACCGGCAGTATTTCTCCCCCTGGAGCGACAATATTTGCTATTTCACCTTCATCGGCATTATCCTGATTATTCTCGGCGTTATCTGGATAAAAACCGATACTGCAGAACGATTCTGCCCGTTATGCGGTTTAAAATTTCACGGAATCGGCCGAATCACCGATGCCTGTCCTTCCTGCCTGCACATCAGCAGACAGGAAGTTAGTGATTCTTTCTCCATGCGGCAGCGGAAAAAAATCAGGAGTTTCAGCTGGCTGATGGATGGAGTGTTCATCGCTGCCGGTTTAGCCGTGCCGGGAACCTACCAGATTGCGCTGGGCCAGACGATCAGGGGCATCATGATGCTCTGTGGTTCCTTTGCCATCCTGAGCAGCTTTGCCCTGCTTTTCCGGGGCATCGTACATGTATCCATCTTCCCTCCAGGTTCGGCCTGGTGGCCGCTGGTCCTGCCCCTGCTGCTTATGACCATTCTTTATGCGGCTAATTTTTTCAGTTGGCGGCGGCGAAGAGAACAGCATCTAATGCTTAAAACCGTTTTGAAAAATTAGGATTTCCGTTTGCGTGACAGGCCGACAAATGATGCTGAACAGCCGTAGGATAAAAATCCGGATACGACAGGAGAATACATGGTTGGCAACAATGAACTAAAAGGATACCTCGGCGGTTTTGACCTTACCGATGTCCTGCAAATGATTTCACAGCAGCAGAAAACCGGCATCCTGACGGTAAAGGGTTCTGCCGGCCAGATATCCCTGTCTTTTCGGGACGGCCAGATCATCGGCATCAAGCCTGATATGGCCAACCAGGAATTCGACCTGGAACAAATGCTGAAAAAATCTGGAAAATTGTCAATTTCCCGGCTCAACAACTTGCGTCAGGAACAAATACACCACCATGCGACTCTGGAAAAAATGCTGGTGGAACATGAAATCATGAGTGCCGAGGAAATCGGCAATCTTAACCTGCTGCGGATTTTTGAAGCCCTGGAATGCGTATTGCGGTGGAAAAAAGGTTCTTACAGCTTCCAGCCTACCAGCATTCTCCATGAAACCCCTTATCTTCCGCCCCAGCCATCGGACTTTGTCCTCTTTGAAATTTTGCGGCAGATGGACGAACTGTCCGTTTTTGAACAGCACATTCCTTCAGTCAACAGTATTTTCGAAGCGGTGTCCACCTTTGCATCCGAAGCCGACGACGATCTTTTCTCCGAAGATTTCAAGGAGCGTTTATCGATTGAGGAACAGCACATTCTGGAACTGGTAAGCAATGGCTGCACGGTTCAGGATATTATCGACAAAAGCCTGCAGGGGAAATATAATGTGTACCGGACACTCCATTCTTTTCTGGAAAGCGGCATCATCGCCCAAAAAGGTGAGAAGTCAGCCGCAAAAGGACGGGTTTCAGGCCCCGGCCGGTGGCATGGTCTTACTGCCGTTGGTTTTTGCCTTCTCTTTGCCGTGTTCATTATCCTGAGTATCACTGCTTTCACCCCAGCCAGCTGGCTGCCGGTACAGATTCCTGGACACAACCAGAAACTCTCTCCGTCCAGGGAAATAATAGCAAAGTACTGTCAACAGAAAAACCAGCGTTACCGTCAGGCAAAATCATTGCTTAACCAGTAATCTCAGAACGTTCCAGGCCATGGCCCAAAAGATACCTTCGACTCCGGCCATCCATTTTCTCCGCCGGCAGAAAATTGACTTTCAAACCTGCCTCTACCGTTATGAAGAGCATGGGGGTACCAGGGTTGCCGCCAGGGAGCTGGGGATACCGGAGCATCAGGTCATCAAAACCCTGGTCATGGAAGATGAACATGCCGCTGCTTTGCTGATGCTTATGCACGGTGATCTGGAAGTATCCACCAAAGACCTGGCCAGGGCCGTCAAGGCCAAAAAAATAATTCCTTCTTCCCCCCAAAAAGCCTTGCAGTATACCGGCTACCAGGTAGGCGGTATTTCTCCTTTCGGCACCCGGCGTCAACTTCCCCTTTACATGGAACGCAGCATCACCCAACTGCCCTTTATTTTTCTCAACGGCGGCAAAAGGGGGCTGTTGGTCAAACTTAACACCGCGGATGTCATCCGCATACTTCACCCCAAACTGATCGAGGCTTCACGGTCCGGCTCCCATGCGTAAACCAAACAGGACGCCACTGCAGTACCAATTTCAGCCGATGGTCATCGACATATCATGAAAACCTGGTTCATTCTCGCTTTGCTGACCGCCCTGTTCGCCTCCCTGAAAGATGTGTTCAGCAAAGCCGCCCTGAAAAACTCGGGAACCTGCCTGATTGCCTGGTTCTGGAGTATCGGAACCTTGCCCTTTCTGCTGCCGTTCCTGCTGTTTATAGAAGTGCCTCCTCTCAACCGGACCTTCTGGCTGGCCCTGGCCGGCGGCGGCATTCTCCATGTGGCCGCCACCATCCTCTACATCAGGGCTCTCAGGTCGTCCGATCTTTCCCTCACGGTGCCGATGATCACCTTTACGCCCCTGTTCCTGTTATTGACGTCGCCGGTCATGACCGGTGAATTTCCCGCCCCGCTGACGATTGCCGGTATTATTCTGATCGTCGTCGGCGCGTATCTGGTTAACATCCATGATTTCAAAAAGGGATTTGCCGCCCCCTTCAGGGCCCTGATCCGGGAACCCGGCCCGAGAATGATGCTGGGGGTCGCCGCCATCTGGAGCATCACTGCCAACATTGATAAAATCGGCATCACCTGTACGTCCCCGGTCTTCTGGCTCATTGCCATCGAATCAGTGGTTGCCGCGGCCATGTTTCCCTTTGTTCGCTTTACCACCCCGGCCGCCGAGAAAATTTTAACTCTCGATCAATTAAAAAGGCTGCTGCCGGTCGGCTTGTGCGCCGCCCTGGTGCTGCTCTGTCAAATGTTTGCCATCCGGGATGTCCAGGTGCCTTACGTCATCGCCATCAAGAGAAGCAGCGTCCTGTTCAGCGTTCTATTCGGCTACCTGCTGTTCGGGGAAAAGCAAATCAGGCA
>Ga0164318_10004468_pt1 | contig 13454 bp, 9 predicted proteins | sample GuaBasSedimGuay9_FD_113734 | JGI IMG/M metagenome (GOLD analysis project Ga0164318, IMG submission 113734) | Subseafloor sediment microbial communities from Guaymas Basin, Gulf of California, Mexico - Guay9, Core 4571-4, 0-3 cm | ecosystem: Environmental > Aquatic > Marine > Hydrothermal vents >...
GACAGGGTGCTCATAGGCGAAGTTGCGCTTGAGCCGCCAGACTACTTAAAAGGAGCAGAGAAAGCAGCAGCCTACCTCGGTGAAGCCGAGGACGGCCTCCATGCAGCTTTCAACTTTTCCTTTATGTATTCAAAGTTCAGTGCGGAAAAGTTCAAAGGTCAGGTGAAAACGTGGGAAGAGGCTCTAAAAGGAAAGGGCTGGCCGGTTTATGTGCTCTCCAATCATGATGATAGGCGACATTTAAGCCGCTATGCAAAAGGGAAAGAGACTATTCCCAGAGCAAAAGTATTAGCAGCGATGCTCCTTACACTTAAGGGAACCCCGTTTCTTTACTACGGCGAAGAGATAGGAATGAAAAACTTACAGCTAAAGCGGTCGGAACTACTGGATCCTCTGGGAAAGAGATATTGGCCTTTCCACCCGGGCCGCGACGGAGAGAGGACTCCCATGCAGTGGAATGAGAACTTAAACGCAGGTTTTACAACAGGAAAACCGTGGAATAAGGTTCATCCCGACTATGCAAGCATCAATGTAGAAGCCCAGAATAAAGAGCCCGATTCCATTCTTAACTTTTACAGGAAACTCATCTGGATAAGAAAGAAAAATATTGCCTTAAGGCAGGGAAAATACAGGGAAAACCCGGACTCACCAAAGGGCGTATTTTCATTCTTCCGGGAAACTAATGAAGAGACTCTTCTTGTGGTGCTCAACTTCACGGATAAGAAACGGCGGCTTTCCTTTAACCGTATAAATATGGATAAGCGGAAAATTATTCTGGCGGAACCTAAAACAGAACATAACCTTTTCCGAGGAAAATGGATTAACATAGCGCCGTACGGCGTTCTTATACTTAAATTTATTATCCATAACTATAACTTTAAGTAAACATTCTCCGCATAGCTCTTAAGAATATTCGAAAAATCATTTAGAACTTTATCTTTATAGGGTTTTACGTTATCGACCTGTCTGTACTGCTGGATCACAATATTTTTAGTACCCCGGAGTATTTTACCCATCTCCGGAAAATCTTCCGGGGAAATGTATTCCGGATACATTGTAATCCTTATTTCATAATTCTCTGTTTTTCTTAGTTCTTCTATGGAATTAAGAATAACATCCATCGGAAAATTTAAGTATTTTTCATAGAACAGCGTCTTAAAATCCATCGATATCAAGTCTGCATATGCTGAAATATCTCTAATAAAACCCGGACTTGTCCCGTTTGTATCTACCTTTTTTAACAGAGTCGGGAAGGCCGCCGAAAGCCTTATAAAAAAATCCTTAATCTCATCCTGGTACAACGAGGGTTCGCCTCCTGTTATAACAACTGCATCTATGAGATTCTGCCGTTTAGTAATGAATTCAAATACACTCCGCTCTGTTATTTTATTGACCCTTCTCTTTTTAAGAGAAGCATTATGGCAGTAGGCGCAATTAAGATTGCAGCCGCTTACAAAGAGGAGAGTGGATATTTTCTTAGGATAATCAACAAAACTAACCTTATGGTGTGCGAAAAAATTCATTTTTCACCGATACTGATATAGAAATTATTCTCCGCATATCCATCCGGCTGCTCGTTATCCGGTAATGCCAGACCCTCTATACTGTATTCAACTCTGTTCTTAAACTCCTCTCTTTTCCCCCTGTTCCACGCTTTAACCGGCCTGTAGTATCCCGTTATTCTTGAATAAACTTCACATTCTTCGCCGCATTCGGGGCATTTAAAATGTTCTCCCTTTAAATAGCCGTGTATCTTACATACCGAATATGTAGGTGATATGGTATAGTACGGTATTTTAAAATTAAAGGCTATTCTTTTAACCAGATCACGGGTAACTTCCCAGTCGCCGATACTTTCACCTAAAAATGTATGAAAAACAGTTCCTCCGGTATATTTTCCCTGAAGAGGTTCCTGCAGCTCTAAAGCGGAGAATATATCCTCCGTATAATCCACAGGAAGATGCGAAGAATTTGTATAATAGGGCACTTTATCTCCGGAAGTTATTATTAACGGATATTTCTCTTTATCACTCTTTGCAAGCCTGTAGGCAGCCGATTCCGCAGGAGTTGCTTCCAGATTAAAAAGATTACCCGTTTCCTCCTGATAATCCGCCAGCCTGCCGCGCATATAATCCAGTACTCTAAGCGCGAATGCATGCCCCTCTTTTTCTGCAATACCTTGCCGGATCCATCGTGCATTTAATGACGCCTCGTTCATCCCAACAAGCCCTATTGTTAGAAAGTGATTATTAAAATCCTTTAAATACCTCTTTGTGTACGGGAAAAATCCCTGACTGCTGAATTTTTCAATAACCTCTCTTTTTATCATAAGGCTTCTTTTTGCAAGGTCCATAAGCCTGTCTAAATGTATAAAAAAATCATCCTCATTCACGGATGTATAAGCAGCCCTGGGAAGATTTATCGTAACAACACCGATAGACCCTGTATACTCATCCGAACCAAAGAGCCCTCCCCCCCTGCGTTTTAGTTCTCTTTTATCGAGCTGTAATCTACAGCACATACTTCTCACATCTCCCGGCTTAAATTCGGAATTTATGAAATTCTGGAAATACGGGGTTCCGTATTTTGATGTCATCTCAAAGAGCAGTCTGCTGTTGGGGTTTTCCCAGTTAAAATTCTCCGTAATATTGTATGTGGGAATAGGGTACTGAAAACCTCTCCCGTTATAATCCCCTTCCAAGTAACATTCCAGCAATGCCCTGTTCACGATATCCATTTCTCTCTGGCATTCGCCGTAGGTAAAATTTGTTTCCTTTCCACCGACAATAGATTTTCGCAATTTCATATCCTCAGGTACCACCCAGTCCAGGGTAATATTCGTAAAAGGAGGCTGGGAACCCCATCTGCTCGGTGTGTTTACTCCGAACAGGAACGACTGAACAGACTGTTTTACCTGTTTGTAGTTTAAACTGTCTATTTTAACAAAAGGGGCAAGATAGGTATCAAAAGAGCTGAAAGCCTGAGCCCCGGCCCATTCATTCTGTAATATACCGAGAAAATTTACCATCTGGTTCACAAGGGTGGATAAGTGCCTGGCAGGGGCGGAAGCCACTCTGCCCTCAACACCGTTTAAACCTTCCTTTATTAGCTGCTCTATCGACCACCCTGCACAGTAAGGAGCAAGAACACCCAAATCATGGATATGAATATCACCATTTCTGTGTGCAGATGCAATTTCTCTGTCATATATTTCTTCCAGCCAGTAATTTGCAGTTAAAGCCCCGCTGTTATGCAGTATAAACCCGCCTAAGGAGAAAACCACCGTGCTGTTCTCCTTTACCCTCCAGTCCTCCATATTTAAGTAGCTGTCTATTATGCCTTTAAATTCATTAACGGTAGATTTTACTGCCCTTATCTTTTCATGCTGTTTTCTGTAGAGAATATATGCCTTTGCAGCCTCGGTGAAACCGGAAAGTTCAAGGGTTTTCTCTACACTATCCTGAATATCCTCAATATCAACCGTGTCATTCACAATTCTGGACCGAAAATCCGCTACAGCTTTCAAAGACAGAAGTTTAATAATCTCCTCATCGTATGGCATATCCGTTGCATTAAATGCTTTCTGTATGGCCGTAGATATTTTGCTAATGCTGAACTTAACAACCCTTTCATCTCTTTTTTTTACATACATAATAATTCCCCTCCAAAGAATATTTTAGCACCGTGCTTTTGCACAATTCCTACACAGCAGTTTCCAGAAATTAAAACTCCGATAAAAAACCCTCTATCCGCATTATCTAAACGAATAGAGGGTCTGTACCCGCCTTAATTAAAAGACTCTCCTTTAAAAAAATAAAACTCATCCTTATCCTCGAGATGAATTCTAAACACAATGCACGGAAAGTATCCTGGCTTAAGGGCTAAAACCTACTCTCCGTGCCTTCCCATCCTCTGTCATTAATTCGACAGAAAGACAGTGGCATACTACAGATTTCGTTCCCTCTCACAGTGGCGGGTCCGCTCCGGATTCTCACCGGATTCCAGTTTAATCTTTTAATAAGAACCGTACACTCATTTAAGTTTTTCAAAGAACCTTTAGAAACTAACAAAATTAATCTAAACACTATTTTTGTCTGCTGTCAAGATACATATTTGCATAAAATCCTGATATCTAATCAGAGTTTGTAATTATTGATGACAGTTATTCTTACTTACCTGCTATTGCCTTAATAATTTTATTAGGAGTCACAGGAATTGAAGTTAGCCATATACCCAGAGCATCGTGTATTGCACTAACAACAGCAGGAGCCACTGCAGAGAGAGGAAGCTCTCCCATCCCCTTTGCACCATAGGGGCCATCTGCATGAGGATTTTCCACTAGAATGCACTGTATCTCCGGAGTTTGCTTAATCCTCTGAAGGCCTAACCGTCCATAGGAAGCCGTTATAATTTTTCCATTTTTAATTTTAAACTCTTCGGATAAAGCATAACCGATACCCATCATTACACCGCCTTCCATCTGCCCTTCTACGGCAGCTGGATTAACAGGCCTTCCCGTATCACTTGCAGAAATTACCTTTAGAACATTTACCCTGCCCGTTTTCTCATTAACTTCCAGCATAACCGCCTGTGCGGAAAAACAGTATGCAGCATGAAGCCGGTCTTTACCGGGGTCATATCCTCCCGGAGGCTCCTTAAGGCTAAAATAGGTTTTAGGCGCAGTGTATCTGTATTCATTAGAAATCTTTATACCCTCTTTTTTTAACCTTAGAGAAAAATTATCCAGAGTTATAATCGGCTCCGGTGAACCTTTTTCATAAAAAGCATCGTCTTTTATTAGCAACTCTCTGCCTTTGAGATTGTATCTATCTCTTATATAGTTAAAAATCTTCTCCTTCAAATTAAAAGCCATATACTTCACAGCATTACCGGAAACGAATGTCTGTCTTGATGCAGTCGTCATCCCTGCATGAGGATCCCGATCGGAGTCTGCAGACTGCACAACAATTTTCGAATAGGGCCAGCCAAGGGTTTCGGATGCAATCTGTGCCATAGCGGTATCCGAACCCTGCCCCATATCCACGCTTCCTACCCTTAAAATAAGATATCCGTCATCACTTACTTCTCCGTAAGCACCGCCGTAATCTTCCATCCCTATCCCAAGTCCTACATTCTTATACGAAGAAGCAATTCCGATTCCTACCTTCCAACCCGGCCTGGTTTTTGGTTTTTCTGCTAATCCCAAAGCCTCTTTTACGGCAAGAAGACATGCCTTTGCTCCTACACTGGATTTGATACGCTCTCCTGTCAGCGTAGGGAGCCCCTCTGTAAGTATATTTCTTAATCGGATATCAAAAGGATCTATATTAAGCTTCTCCGCTATTCTGTTAAGCTGAACCTCGGCTGCAAATGTGACAGGAGGATTACCGAATCCCCGCATAGCACATGTCGGATTATTATTCGTATAAACTGCATCGGCTTTAACATCGGCATTTTCAATAGTATACGGTCCCGCGGCAAAACTCACAGACCTCAATATTACCGCTTCTTCCGCCGAGGCATACGCCCCTCCATCTGCGAGAATATCCGCCTTAACCGCAGTAATTTTTCCATCCTTCTTTACACCGGTTTTATACTTAAGAATCTGTGCATTTCTTTTTCCGCTGGTTCTTATCGATTCCCTTCTAGTATAAGTATACTTAACCGGACGGCCTGTTTTTAGAGCTCCGAGTGCAGCTATGATATGGACACTAATATCCTCCTTGCCGCCGAATCCTCCTCCTACTGGCATATGTGCAATATGAATATCCTCAGGTTTCATGTTCAAAGCCAGGGCAATCTGTTTAATATCATCTTCCGGTCCCTGGCTTCCCACATATATTGTTATTCTTCCGTCTTTCTCTAAAACTGCAGTGCCGGACTCCGGCTCAAGATAGGCATGCTCAATAAACTGCGTACGATATTCTCCTTCAAATATCAGATCGGAACTTTTAAATCCTGCAATAATATCTCCTCTGCCGGATTCCATATGTGAAGCATTATTTGTTGATTTCCCATTATTATGTATTAAGACTGCATTATTCTTTAAAGCCTCTTCCATAGTTCCCAGAACCGGAAGTAGTTTATATTTGACCCTTATTTTCAACACCGCCTCTTCTGCAGCCTTTTCAGTCTCAGCATAAACTGCAGCTACAGCATCACCTGTATAACGGACTTTTTTATCTGCAAGTACAGGTTGATCATCAATTATAAGTCCGAAAGCATTTTTACCGGGAATATCCTGAGATGTTAAAATTTTTACAACGCCTTTTACTCTTAGAGCTTCCTTAATATCTATCCCAAGGATTTCCGCATGCGGGACTTCGCTTCTTAAAACCTTTGCATGGAGCATATTCTTAAAGAAAAGGTCATCCGCATATTTTAACTCGCCTGTAGCTTTTGCAATTGCATCCACTCTCGGTACGGATTTCCCAAAGGGGTTAGAAATCTGAGGATAGATGTTATCTCTTTTAACCTTAACTTTTCCACTTTTTATAAGAGAAGCGGCATCTTCAACAGCCTCTATTATTTTAACATAGCCTGTGCATCTGCAGATATTAGGCTGGAGTGCACGCTTAATCTCATCAACATCCGGATCATTATTACGATCCAGCAGGGCCTTTGTAGACATAATAAAACCAGGAGTACAAAAACCGCATTGAACGGCACCATGCTTAATATACGAATACTGGATAGCATGGATGCTTTCATCCGTGCTCAAAGATTCAAGTGTTGTAATCTGCGCACCTTCCAAATCTATCATTTTAGCCATGCATGAGCGTTTTGCTTTCCCGTTAATTATTACCGTGCACGCGCCGCAGGAACCATCGTCGCATCCTCTCTTAGCGGCAGTTAAACCAAGCGTTTCCCGTAAATACGAAAGAAGTGTTAGGTTTTTATCGCTTATTTCAGGATTATACTCCTGTCCGTTTATTTGTAATTTTACTTTCATTTCTCTACCTACATAAAGTCTTTATCGTTTCCGTGTAGACATTCGCTGCGTTTTTAAGCTGAGTAATATCCATCATCTCATCATTAGTATGACACAAACCGGCATCACCAGGTCCGTATTGTACCGCAGGAATACCTAAATCATTAATTAAAAAATCCATTTCATTATAGCCATCTGTAAAATAAACTTTAGTTTCATTCTTTAATACCGACCTATGCGCATTTTTCACAGCAGTTACTATCTCTGAATCCATATCTGTTAAAGCGGGCTTTAACCCTCTCTTTTTTATAGGCTCCCAGTTCCAGTCGGGCCTTGCAATCTCAGCTGTAACGTAAACATCGGGTATATGGTTATACTTCTCAATAATCCCATGTATGTCTCTCATAATCTCTTCCTGCGTTTCTCCGGGGATTAATCTTCTATCGAACCAGAGGATACATTCATCCGGTACTATATTATATGCAACGCCTCCCTTTATGATACCAAGGTTTATCGTAGCCCTCGTTTTACCAATGCCTTTTATTTCGTGGACAGGAAAATCCATAGATGTAATTTCACCAGCTGCCTTAATGCAGTATTCTACAGCGCTTACACCAAGCCAGGGTCTGCATCCGTGACTGGCCTTTCCCTTTACCATTATTTTTATCGGCATAGTTCCTTTACACCCTGTTCCCAATTTTAATCCAGAAGGCTCCGTAACAACTGCATAGTCCGCATGAATATCCATATCTTTAAGAAACATACTTCCTCTATGCTCGGATTCTTCATCTATAACACCAACAAAACCGACACCTGATGTTAGAGTTTCGTGCTCCGAAAGGATATTCTCAAAAGCAGTAATTACAGAAGCAATCCCGCCTTTCTGGTCCACAGAACCCCTGCCCCAAATATGATTATCTTTTATTATCGGTTCAAAGGGAGATTTCATTTTGTACGGTGGGACCGTATCAATATGTGCATGAAAAAGTAATCCGAGTTTAGCATTAACATTTCCCGGAATTACAGCAAGTATATTAAATCTGCTTTTATCTACTTCGAACAGCTCTGTTTTACAACCTAATTTTTTAAAACGTTGAAACAGGTATTTCCCGATCTCACCTTCGCTGCCTGTAACACTTTTAATCTTAATGAGTCTTTTAAGTTCTTTAACAACATCCATATACTCCTATTTTCTCCTCTTGTTCCATACCTCGCTATTAACAATAAACTCAGGATAATTTCCTTCCAAAACGTCAATTACACCTTTTACTACTGCCATTCCCATCTTCATTTTTCCGTCATCCGTAAAACTACTAAGATGAGGAGTTACCACTGTATTATCCAGTTTAAATAACGGATTATCCGGATCGGGAGGTTCTTTTTCGTATACGTCAAGACCGGCGGATTGTATTTCGCCGTTTTTTAAAGCTTCTATAAGCGCCTGTTCATCTACAATTTTTCCTCTGGCGGTATTTATAAAGATAGCCTCCTTCTTCATCCTTTTAAATTCCTGTTTTCCGATAAACTTTTCCGTATCTTCCGTGTAAGGTATATGGAGAGAAATAACATCCGATGTTTCCAACAATTCGTTTAAATCGGCAACCAATGAAAAATTCCCTTTAAGTAAATCGGTATCCTTATCAAAAAACGGATCATAAATGTGTATTTTCATACCAAGCCCTGCTCCGGCAATCTCTGCGACCCGTTTTCCTATTCTACCCGCCCCTATAAGTCCGAGCGTTTTGCCCTTTAGCTCCATTCCTGTAACCCTGGTTCTAATTCCAAAATCGCCATCCTTCCTCAGTGCTCTTTCAACAAACTCTATTTTTTTGGCAAGCATCAGCATAAAAGCGATTACATGCTCCGCCACGGACTCGGTTGGTCCATTTGGGGCATAAACAACAGGAATTCCTTCCTTTGTCGCAGCTTTTATGTCAACACTGTCATATCCGACTCCCGGACGGCCTATCACCCTAAGATTTTTTGCAATTGATATCATTTCTTCCGTCATTTTAAGCGCAACAGAACAGATTACCGCATCCACAGTTTTAATGGAATCTTTCAGCGCTTTTTTATCATCATTGTAAATCTTTACAACCTCAGCATAGCTCTCCAATTCTGCAAGCGCCTTTTTATGTAAAGGCCTGTCAATTAATACTCTTTTCATTACTGTTTTTTCTCTCCTTTTTATAAGCATATTCTAGATATATACGCCGTGTATGTTTCAGCAGTGCAAGCATGGCGTCTCTTGCACCTATAGCATTCCGCTCTTTTATTCTGTCCAGAATTTCTCTATGCATTTCAACCCCTTTTAATGTATGCTCCACAGACTTAATAAAATTTTCAAGCGAAGCATGAAGTACATAGGAAAATTTCTCAAGAAAGGGGTTTTTAGTACTTTTAACAAGTGCCGAATGAAACTCAAGATCATACTGATAATAATCGGGCGTTTTGTTTCTAACCGAATTTTCAAGTTTATCCAGATAGATATCCATTTTCCTAATATCCTCGCCATCCGCTTTCTTGGATGATAAAACAGCTACACCAACATCCAGAACTTCGCGTGCTTCCATAAGATCCCTTATATTTGTCTCTGAATATATTGATAAATTAATGAATTTAGATAAAGGGACAGAATTATTTTCGGTTATATAAGTGCCTGCGCCTTGTTTGATCTTAACAAATCCCATAGCCTGAAGTATCTGCAGGCCTTCTCTTATGGAAGAAACTCCGACATTTAATACTCTGGCGAGGTCCCTCTGTGAATTGAGTTTCTGCCCCCACTTTAATTCTCCTTTAGAGAGCATGTTTAATATTTTTTCAGCAACCGCATCGGCAACGGTAAGCGTTTTTATAGGATCTATCAAAACATTTCCTCCTTAATATTTAACTATACCTATTTAAAGGTTACTGCATTTACAGGACATACACTTTCACATAACCCGCAGCCCACACAAGAAATTCTGTTAACGGTATAGCTCTTTAAATTTTTACTTATCGCACCAGGGTAACATACCTTTTCGCAAGCCCCGCACATTGTACATATATCAGAGTTTATCCATGCCCTCATATTAGCCGATACTTTTCTCTCTTCGACAATCTTATGTGTAATTCCTCTTAAATCTGAAATATTCCCTATATCTTTCTTTTTTAGATAACTTTTAAGATCTTTTTCCACCTTATTAAAAATGCCAGGGCCTTTAAGGAGAGGTTCGGAAACCATTCCCACACCCGTAGCGCCGGCCATTATCATTTGGAGTGCAGATCTATAATCTGTAACACCGCCTACGCCTACAACAGGTACATTCACGAACCTCGAGATTTCATATATGTATTTAAGAGTAACAGGTAGAATATAGCGTCCTGACAGATAACCAGAGCCATCGACACTTCCAAGTAAAGGCTCTCCTGTTTCTATATCTATGGAAAGTATCGGCCCTATGGAATCCATTGCTGCTATAGCATCCACTCCTGCCCTAACCAGACTTTTTAACACCTTTTCCATATCATGAATAAAAGGCGGCAGTTTAACCATAATAGGAACTTTTAATTTTGTTCTAGCAAGTCTAACAGTTTTTATTAACTCATTGGAATTATAATCTACAAATGAAACAGCTTTAGAACCCGCCTTAACAAGTTCCACGGCCATTTCTACGGCAGTATCCGGTTTAACATAGTTTTTCGCTATACTGGTTACCAATGGGACATTAATATCCAGCTTACTTATTACGTCAAGCCACTCATTCATCCCTATACAGGACCAGTCTGCATTTATCAGACTCCGCTCGTACTTTCGAATAAAAGGAACAGGAGAGATAGCAGGCTTAAGCCTTATACCCTTTGTAAAAATAAGCCCTATTCTGTATTCGGATACTAATTTTAGCAGTTCAAAATCCCCCGAAAGCGGACCTTCCGAAAGCATTAGAGGATTTTTTAATCTAAATCCTAGAAAATCAATTGAAAGCGACATTTCTTCCTCAGTTATTCCCTTATACTTAAGGCATTTTCCGGACAGGCAGAAATACATGCCCCGCATTGATCACACATTAAAGCTTTATCACCTTCCGGTGAAAGAAAAACCCTGTTGCACACCTCCGTACATGCACCGCATCCGTTGCATTTATCATAAATTACACGAATCCCTTTTTCATCATGTATTATTGCATTCTCCGGACAAGCTGAAATACACACAGGATTCCTGCACTGCACGCAGACCAGGTATTGAAGTTTAATTACATCCCGTCTGTATATTCTAATCCTGCTTTTTGCCCGGTTTACAACACCTTCTTTTGCCATGGAGCATGCTGCTTCACATATCCTGCAGCCCGTACATAATGTTTTGTCAATACGCAGATAGCTCAAATTAAATCCTCGATTTCCAGTCTTTTTAATGTCGATTCCAGAGGCGCTCCATTCTTCGACCAGCCCCGAAACTCATAATATTTATCCAGCATATAATCCTGCTTTGATTTACTCATTACCTTTCCCTTTAACGGCCCTTTTTTTATTCCTTCCTTTGCAAATTTTTCCGGAAGATAATCATCGTCTCTTGTAATACCCTCTCTTAGGTTAAATATCCTCGAAAGGTTCCATATCCTTTCTCCTGCAAGCCTCATTTTTTTTAATGTCCAGTTTTCACCCGTAGATATGCTTACCATTTCCGGCAGGATATCATTTAGCAAGCCTATTCCATAGGCAAACTGGCAAACAATTATACTCTCCTCTGCAGCTTTTTCATCCTGCTGTTCCTTGACAAATTTAACCCTCCCGTCCGTATCATCGGCATCCCAGACTCCTGCAAGTTCTCTGCCCAAAGGCCATGAACGCAGATGGCAGGCTCCTCTGTCCGCCGTCATATACACTAATGCCGTACCCTCCGAACACCGCGGATCATAGGCGGGTATTCCCATGCCTTTCACCTGTGGAATAAAATAGGATATTCCAAGCTCCCTGCCTGCAGATTTTAACCCCTCTGCAAGTATATTACCGATACCTTTTCTAAAAGTAATATCTCTCAGGAGTTTTAATACTACATAGCGCTTTTTTCCCGAGCCTTCCTTTCCAGCCTTCCCCGTGGCAAGCACCGCTCCTAATAATGAGCCTGCCGATATAGTATCCAACCCGTATTCATTACAGTAGTAGTTAAACTCAGCAATTAAATCCGGATCAAGTATGCCAAGATTGGGCCCGAAAAGCCCGATAGTTTCATATTCCGGTCCCTCAAGTTCTATTTTCCCTTTCCCGTAACCTTTTGCACATGCTACAGGACATTCACCGCAAGAAAGCCTCTGAACTGTAAGATTTTCGAATGCCTTTTCGTCAATGGAATTTACCGAAGGCAGCTGCCCTTCTGTAAAATTATTTACAGGCATTAAGCCGTTCATATTAACAGGAGCAACAGACCTCGGAGTTCCGTATTGTCTCTGTTCGGCGACCCATGGATTATCAAAAATAATTTTATTTGCTTTTTTTACTGCCTTTATAAAATTCTTTAAATCAGCGATAGGAATATCTCTGGTTCCTCTTACGGCAATGGCTTTGATCTTTTTAGACCCTAAAACTGCTCCGCTCCCGCCCCTTGCCGCATTTCTTGAATAATCGTTTGAAATACTTGCAAATCTTACAAGGTTCTCACCTGCAGGACCTATAGACATAACCCGCACACCGGGTTCGCCGAGCATTTGCCGCACTTTGTTTTCCGTTTCGTAGATATGCATTCCCCACAGATTAGAAGCGTCAATAAACGATACCTTATTATTATGGATATAAATTACAACCGGTTTTCCAGATACTCCCTCAAAAATTACAACATCATTCCCGGTAGCTTTTAATTCCTCTGCAAAGTGTCCTCCTGAATTGCAGTCGAGATAAATACCGGTTAAGGGAGATTTTGTCACTATTTCTATTCTGGAAGAAGCTGGTGCTGTTGTACCGTTAAGAGGGGCTGTTGAAATAATAAACTTATTCAAAGGGCCCAGCGGATCGATACCCTGCTTAATTTCTTTAAGAAGATACGCAGTGCCTATCCCCTTTCCTCCGAGGAACTTCTTTTCATACTCCTGCGGTATTTCTTCCTGCTTATAAGACTGACTATCAAGATTAATCCTTAATAAGGTATGATACCGTGCCATTTAAACCATTCTCCACGAAGCTCTGCTGTCCGGCCATTTTGCATTTAAAAGCAAATCCACATCCTTTCCGGCTTTTTTATAGAGGTCTTCCCTTAGCCTGTCCGCATTCTCCATTACTTTTTGTTCATCCAGCAGAAGAACTTTCTTGTTTTCCATTATAATCCTTCCATCCACAATACTGGTAACAACATCGCTTCCTTTAGCACTATAAACAATCTTTGGTACAGGTTTACCGCCGGGCATAATATGAGGCTGTTTGTAATCCACCAGAATAATATCGGCCCTTTTTCCCGCTTCAAGAGAACCTGTTATATCATCCAGCCTAAGCACTTTCGCTCCGTCGATTGTAAGCATTTCCAACGCCTTTTCGGCAGTAAGAGCTTCGGCATCCA
>Ga0164318_10004469_pt1 | contig 13454 bp, 9 predicted proteins | sample GuaBasSedimGuay9_FD_113734 | JGI IMG/M metagenome (GOLD analysis project Ga0164318, IMG submission 113734) | Subseafloor sediment microbial communities from Guaymas Basin, Gulf of California, Mexico - Guay9, Core 4571-4, 0-3 cm | ecosystem: Environmental > Aquatic > Marine > Hydrothermal vents >...
CATTCCACAATAAATGATGAGTCGGTGGAAAAATTACGATAGTTTTTTCACCTGAACCCGCTTTAGCATAAGGTATTTTATTTAGAAACTGGCCTGTTTCAAAATCCATCTTAATTATTTGAAATAATCCTAAATCTCATTTAAAGAATTATATTAATTGCAATAAATTTTATACATCATTCACTTCATTCACTATGTAATTGAACCCTTATCTTTTATTTATTTGTTGTAGATAAGATCATTTTATAACATTCACTACTTTTTCATGCATTTGCATATAAATATCGGAGATATAGATGTTTTGAGCACATTCCAAGAAATTCATTCAATTCCAACTCAGTTTCTTGAGTCATCCCTAACCATGCTAACCTATAAATAAAGTGTTCTCCCATGATTTCCCTAATTTCTTTCGGTAACCACCTGGGCAATTCCACGGATATCAACACGTCTGGCATTATACACAAGCGTGTTGTGTGAAAATTGCAGCTCAATGTTTGTTCTTAGGTCATAAAATCACGATTGATTAATACGTTTCTATTTAATTTCATAAATTATGCTTCTTAGTAATTCTTTTTTATCAATTCTCCCTTTCGAAGCAATTCCTTTAATATTTATTCGATATGTTTCATAATACATAACGGTAAAGGAAAAAACTTTTTAGTCACATAGATCAATTAACATTGGCGTATGATATCGTGATATTTTGAATTTAGGATACAAAATGAAGCACGATGAATATTCCACAAAATTAAAGGTGTTGAAAAATGGGAAATGGATTAATGGGGAAAGTAATACGAGTTAATCTTTCGGATCGAACTGCAACTCTAATGGAAATCCCTCTAAAAACTTATCAAGAATATTGGGGTGGAGCAGGACTTGGAACCAAAATTCTCTGGGATCAAGTTAAAAAATTAGAAGCTGCAGGAGTTAATTTGAAAGAATTTGACGCTTTTTCACCGGATAACTTGCTGGTGATAGGAACTGGACCGGGAACGGGAATCACAGGTTTCCCCAGTCCTGGTCGACATCATGTGATGATGTTAAAATCACCTCTAACAGGTTCTATTGGATCAGCTAATTCAGGAGGTGAATTCGGTGCTTTACTTAAAAAAGCAGGTATCGACATGCTAGTAATTGAAGGAAAAGCTGATGGTCCGGTTTATTTAGAAGCTTTGAATGGAACAGTAACTATCAAAGATGCGGGGAATTTATGGGGAAAAACCGTTTTTGAAACGGATGAACAATTAAAGAAACAATACCAAGATGTAGGACATAAAATTAGTGTAGCATGCATTGGACCTCCAGGTGAAAAATTAGCCCCAATTGCAGGCATCATGAATGATGCACATCGAGCTGCCGGAAGAACAGGAGTAGGTGCAGTAATGGGCTCGAAAAAGTTGAAAGCAATTGTTACTGGTGGAACTTTGAAAGTTGAAACTGCAGATCCAGAAAAATTCAAAGAGCTCTCTAAATCAACTTTAGCCAAGATGAAGGAGAATCCAGTCTGCGGAACCGGTCTTCCAACATATGGGACAGCCGTTCTAGTAAATGTAGTTAATAATATTGGCTCATTACCTGTAAATAACTGGCAATTTTCTTATAGCGAAAAAGCAGAGCAAATTAGTGGAGAAACACTTACTGAAAAATATCTACGCAAACGTCATCCGTGCTGGGGTTGTTCAATCGCTTGCGGTCGAGCAACTAAGGTAGATGAAGGTCCATTTAAAATTGCAGAAACTGAAGGTCCTGAATATGAAAGTATTTGGGCTTTCGGAAGTAGTTGTGGGGTATATGATATGCCTGCCGTTATTATGGCAAATCATTACTGCGATGAATACGGAATTGATACCATTTCTGCGGGATCTACAGTGGCGGCTGCAATGGAATTAGCAGAGAAAGGTTATATTCCTCCCTCAGATTACGAAGGATTAGATTTAAAATTCGGTAGTAGTCAAGGGTTGGTGGATGCCATTAAACTGATGGGCAAAGGAGAAGGATTCGGTAAAAAATTGATTATGGGCTCGCATCATTTGGCTAATTCTTACGGCCACCCAGAACTAAGTATGACTGCCAAAAAATTAGAAATGCCTGCCTATGACCCCCGAGGAGTAAAGGGTATCGGACTAAATTATGCCACCGCTAATCGTGGAGGATGCCATGTTACTGGTTATACTGTATCCCCTGAGGTAATCGGTCTTCCAGAACAGATAGACCGTTTAGATTATGGAGTTAAGCCAACATGGGTGAAGATATTCCAAGATTTTACCGCAGCAGTGAATAGTACGGTGAACTGCCTATTTACAACGTTTGCCTTGGGAGCGGATGATTTTGCTGCCTTAATGACTGCTGTAACTGGCTGGAATATTAGTGCTGAAACCGTATTAAATGTAGGTGAACGAATTTACAATCTCCAACGGGTAATTATGGAAAAGTTGGGTGTAGTTGCTCAAGACTTTCTACCCAAGCGGTTGTCTGAAGAACCCCTTCCAGAAGGACCTTCAAAGGGAGAAGTGTTCAAACTTGATGATATGTTGAAGGAATACTATAAGCTGCGCGGTTGGGATGAAAGAGGTGTACCCACTGCGGGAAAATTATCTGAATTAGGAATTGACTAAATTCCAAATAAAAAAAATGTATATGTGAAATTTTTTCCTTCACTTTTTTAAAAATATCAACAGCGAATTTTTATAGTACTACTTTTTTAATTCAATGGAGTTGCCAGCTGTGAATTTAAACTCTTCTCATCAGGTATTAGGAAAATCAAATATATCTGCTAAAAATTCATCCAATCCATTTGAATTGAAAACTTTGCAGGTGGAAATTACCACTAAGTGTAATTTTGAGTGCAAAATGTGCTTACACGCCCAAAACTCACTAATCAGTCAGGAGATGTCAATTGATTTATTTGAGAAAATTGCTGAAAGTTTATTTCCGACCTTAGAACACTTAATATTGTATGGTGTAGGAGAGCCATTAACCCATCCTGATTTTTTATCGATTTTGCAGATTTCCCGAAAATTTCTACCACATAAAGCAAAATTGGAATTTACTACGAATGGTTCGCTTTTAACTTCTGAGTATCTCAATTTAATCCTTCAATATCACATCGACCGTATTATAGTGTCGATTGATTCACCATTTATTGCCAAAATCAAACAAATGAGAGAAGGTTTTACCAATGAAGTATTTGACAATTTGATTTATCTTGCTAATGAATATCACGCAGGAAAAATAGGAGAAATAGCAATTGAAACCATCATATCAAAAGAGAATTTATATGATCTCCCCTTTCTAATAGATTTTTGTTCCAAAAACGGAATACCCCAAATATTTTTTTCTCATCTCTTGCCTTATACAAATGATATGGAAAGAAAATCTATTTTTTTGCCAATATCTGAGGAAGCTTTCCGTATTTTGGATGAAATAGGGAAAATTGGATGGGAAATCTTAGATCAAATTATATTAACACCAAAATATCATAAAATTCTAATTGCCGATAAGCATTCTCAAATCAAAAAACTACTCCAAACTATCGAAATGATCAAGAATAAGGAAATTGAATTAGATCTACATAAAATTACCGATGTTCAAACGAAAAAGTATTCGATCTTAGAAGCAAAAAAAATGTTTACATATTTATCCGAATTAGCTGAACAAAAGAGAATAAAAATTGACCTACCGCCATTATTTGCAGAGTCAACTAAACGAGAATGCCCATTTGCAGCACGAAATGCCTTATTTATTACTTATGATGGTAGTATTATTCCATGTTATAATTTTGGGCATGAACATTCAATGATAATTAATCATCATGAACGCATAATTCATCCTTATATTTTAGGAAGTATCGCAGATCCCGAAACTTCATGTAAAAAAGTACTTGAACTTCATTCAATCTTGACATCAATTTCAACTAAAGTCCCTTATTGCGGAGATTGTGTCTATTCAACCCAAAACTGCTATTATATCTCAGACAATACGGGAGATTGCTATGGGAATCAACCGGGATGCAATGAATGTCCATATAGTACGGGTTTTGTAAAATGTTTGTTTGATTTCAATTCAAATAGAAGAAAATCATGAAGTGAAGTGAATCGAATGAATGTCAATCCTGATCAAGATCAAATCGATATAAAAGTAGAAGTGCGAGTATTTGCTAATTTACGCGATCTGACCCAATTCAAGAAGAATTTTTATATTATTAAAAAGGGGGATACTATTGGTGCACTTTTGCAAGATATTGCTCGATCTCTTCCTCAAAGTCAAAAATTCCTCCAAGAAATCATAGATTTTTCCGAACCAATTCCAATATTACGCAAATATTTTAAAGTTATATTAAATGGACGCATTTTATTCACTGAGCAAGCATTGAATACACCCATTGTAAAGGATAATTCAGTAGTAGCCATTTTCCCGCCAATTGGTGGTGGCTGAATTTTCATTAATTTCTTAAATGATGCCTTCCAATAAGAACCTAATAATGCGATCCGATTCTTTAAAGTTCCTAGATTTATACATGGGCAGCAAGTGGGACAAATTTTCCATGTTCCCGATGCGCTGGGCCATAGTCAGTATGATGGCTATGGCAAAGGCACTTTAATTAAGGAATCAAAATTCGATCGCTCGTTCTCTGTTTTTAGAAAAATGTTGATGATCTGTCGCCAGATGGGGGGGGCGATGGAATCTAGGTTAATTAATTTTAAGTGTCGTGTATTTTCTGAAACTTTCAGTATCGCCTATCTACATTACAAATTCGGTTAAAAATCTTAAAAAAAAATATAAAGGTGTGAATTTAATGGATTTACAGGCAAATAAATTGGAAAAAATTCCTAAAATTGAAAAAAAAGAAAAATCCGTAACTATAACTAGCCCTCGTAAACTGAAAGCAGCTATAATTGGATGTACAGGATTGGCAGGGCAATCAATAGTCGATTCTTTAATTTCCCATCCTTGGTTCGAAATTTTCTCCCTTCATGGATTAGGAACAGTTGGTTTACCTTATTCAAAGGCCAGACGATCTGCCACTGCCAAAAAAATACCCAAGAAAATTGCAGATATACCAGTAAAATCGGTAGAAAATCTTGATATCAATGAAATTGACTTGGTGTTTTCAGCAATTCCATCAGAGCAAGCGGCTTTAATCGAGTCTAAACTGGCTAAAAAGGTACCTGTTTTTTCTACAGCCTCATGGGCACGATATCAACCTGATATTCCGATATTTTTACCTATTGTTAACGGACATCATGCAGATTTACTTCGATTGCAACAACAAAAAAACAAAAGTGATGGTTTTATTTGTCCCGGTCCGAATTGCACCACAGTAGGTCTAGCGGTGGCATTGTATCCAATTTTTAAGACATTTGGATTGAAAAATGTCACTGCAGTTTCTATGCAAGCCGTTAGCGGGGCAGGCTATGGGGGAATAAGTTCTTATGATATATTAGGCAACATAATACCCTATATTCCTGAAGAAGAGCAGAAAGTTCGGATAGAATTGAAGAAAATCTTTGCGAAAATCCCAAAACTTGAGACGAACAAAGAATTATTTTCAATCCCAGATTTCATCGTAGATGTTAAATGCAATCGTGTCCCAGTACTGGAAGGTCATATGATATCTGTCTTCTTCCAGACTATCAAAACAGCGACTGAAATAGAGATTCGTAAATGCTTGCAAGACTTTCAAGGAACTGATGACATGACAGAAATTGATAGAAAAAGCCTTCTCAATTATCCAAAAACCCCAATTATAGTGTTTTCATCAGAATACAAAGATCGTCCCCAACCTCGAATCGATTTATCCTCGGATAATCATGGCATGACCACCTTTATTGGAGGTTTGGAACCTTCTAACTTCAACAATGGGTTTAAAATGACCGTTCTCTCTCATAATACAGAACTTGGGGCTGGCAGAGGTGCGGTTCTTAATGCCGAATATTTATATTTGAAGAAATTATTTGGGAGGTCAAAATTTTGAATACACAAAATAAATATAATGTAATTATGAAATTTGGCGGAAGTTGTCTTTCCCAACCTGAAGATTTCAGTCAAATTAAGCAAATTCTCACGTCTTACTTCAAGAAAGAATCAAAACCTACCACTATTATCGTAGTTGTTTCTGCTTTAAAAGGTGTAACAGATTTGTTGATAGAATTAACCCATTTAGCGAGCACTGGGTGTGACCATCAAGTAATCGCTCGTATAAAGAAAATAGAAGAAATCCACGAGCAATTTATTGATAATCTATTTGAAGAAAGTTTAAAGGTAACAAACTCTGCAAAAGGAGAATTACAAGGAATACTGCATGATCTTTCAACTGTTCTTGAAGAAGTGGCAGAATTCGGCATTGTTCCCTATTTTATCGATTATATCATGTCATTTGGTGAAAAATTGTGTGCAACCTTAGTTAATTTATTCCTTTCCCAAGAAAATTTTTCTTCAAAAGTTTTTTTTGGGGAAGATTTGATAATCACAAATAGCGAGTATAATAAAGCAGTGCCAGATTTAGAACATACTCGTGCTCGAATCATTCAAAAAATTGTACCATTACTTGATAACAATTGGAATCACCAAATTTTGGTAATTACGGGATTTATTGGGAGAAATGAAATCGGCTACACGACAACTTTAGGAAGAGGGGGAAGCGATTTTACAGCTACGATTATAGCGAGAATGCTTCATGATGCTCAAAAATTTGAAAACGGCCGTATTATTCTTTGGAAGGATGTTCCTGGAGTACTTTCTGGTAATCCGGAATATATTCAAGCACCCCATTTGATTTCCAGATTAAATTATACAGAAGCTAAGGAAATTGCAGTGCTGGGCGCAAAAATTTTACATCCAAAATGCATCAGCATAATAGAAAACCAACAAATCCCCATCGAACTACGTGCTTTTCGTCAACCCGAGAGTTCTGAATTTACATTAATTTCTTCATCAAAAGTAAGTCTTCCAATTAAAGGAATTGAAATAGATGCGAATGCTTATCTTATTATATTAGAATCTCCTTTTTTGTTTCATGAAATGGCATTTATGCAAGAATTATTCTCCTTTTGTAACCACAATAAACTACAGTTGTCCCTCCTTCAGCAATCATACTCACAAAACCGACTGCTTATATCAACGATCGATATTGATATGAAGGAGAAACTAAAAAAATTCCAAAAAAACGGACATATCCCAGAAGAATGGCTACAAATTTATGCACAACCAGCCGGAATCATTACAATTATTACCGATCAGAAACATCAAGCAGAAATTATTGCAAAAATTGGTAAAATTTTGCAACATTCGGGTATTTCTGCTCATGGAATCTTACAAGATTATCAAGGAATCACGGTATCAGTGGTAGTTCCGCGTATTAATGTTACTGAAATTGCAAACGCGATTAATTTATCCTATTCTCTAGGAAACCATCAGAATCAAAATTTAAACAACCAAGATCAAAAAAGTAATAACTCAACTATCCCTCAGCAAAATGAAAAAAAGGAGGAAATCATATGACCAAAACATATGAAGAAATTAACAAAAAAATTAAAGATGGCGTCGCAGTCATTTTGACAGCAGAAGAAATGGTTGAATTAGTTGAAAATGAAGGGGTGGAATATGCTGCTGAAGAAGTAGATGTGGTAACCACAGGCACTTTTGGATGTATGTGCTCAAGTGGTGTTTTTTTCAATATTCCTCAACCAGATCCTCCCATAAAAATGGAAACAGTTGTAATTGATGGAATTAATGCCTATCACGGAAATGCTGCCGCAGATTTTTACTTAGGGGTTACTCAAACTAGTTCAGAAAACGAAAATTTTGGTGGAGGTCATGTTCTGGAAAGTTTATTAAGGAGAAAATCCGTACAAATTGAAGTTACCGGCGCGGGAACTGATTGTTATCCCCGAAAATCTCTAAATGTCCGTCTGAAATTAAAGAATTTTAATCAAGCAATTATGATAAACCCTCGTAATGCTTACCAACGGTATGTTTGTGCAGTTAATAATTCTGGTGAAATTTTATATACTTATATGGGTAAACTTCTACCAAATCTTCAAAATGGGGCTTATGGAGGAGTGGGCACAATGTCACCTCTAAATAACGATCCCACCTATCAAACTATTGGTCTCGGAACTTCAATATTCTTAGGAGGTGCTTTAGGAACGATTATTGGTCCTGGCACTCAGCATAATCCGAGATCTCAGATGGGAAATATCATGGTAACCGGAAATTTAAAAGAAATGTCACCTGAATTTATTGCGGGTGCAGCAATTTCAGGATATGGCTCAAGTTGTTTTATTGGGTTGGGAATTCCCATTCCGATAATAAACGAAGGATTAGCTCGAACGTGTGGAACTCCGGATAGCGAAATTTTCACTTCAGTATTAGATTATTCTACCAGAGAAAGAGAACGTCCTTTGTTGCGAGAAGTTTCTTATGAGGAGTTGAAATCCAGAGTCATTGAAATCGAGGGAAAGCAAATACCTGTGTCATCAACTTCTTCATATGCTAAATCTCGGCAAATTACGAAAATTCTTAAGAAATGGAGCAAACAAGGGGTGATTTCGTTCCGTCCACCCGTTCTTCCCTTACCAAGGGAAACGGAATTTAAAAATTTGTCTCAGGAGGATTATGAAGGAAATGAGTAGTAAAACTGATAAATTTCATCGAACAATTGAATATTTCCCAGAAAAATGTGTTCAGTGCGGATGGTGCATATCTATTTGCAAATTTTCGGCTTTGCAGATGGATGAACATGATTATTTTCATTTTCATGTAGAAAATTGCAATGGTTGCAAACTCTGCTTGGATGCATGTCCACGTCAAGCATTAAATTAACCCACTTATTTTCTACATCCTTTCTTTTTTGAATCAGTTATCCTAACTATTGGGGGAATTTCTCCTTTCTGAGCAATTATTTCATTTTTAACAATAAAAACTCCATACAGATCTGGTATATCCTTAAAAGCTGTTAATCCTGCTTGAATCGCAGCTTGATTGTTCTCTCCCTTTACTGCATTACAGATATAAGTCGCTCCCCCATCAGCAATCGCGGCAGAAGGAGCAAAGACGACTACGGCATCTGCTTCTCCTAAACTATCAGCATGTCCGAAAGTAGCTGAACTGGTAGCTATTCCGAGTGGCGGTGAACCTCCGATAAACTTGAATCCGAGTTTTGATTGAAGCGAAGTAGATAGAACTTGGAGATTTATAATAATATCTTCTTGGGAATTGATGGAGATTTCACCCCCATTCTCTACTACTGCCACACGAGGAAGAGTTTCACCTGCTATTTCTGTAAATATAACTTGAACCATTCTATCGGCTAAAGCACCTGCAACTGTTGCCATCGGACCTACATTCGTTAATTTCGCAGCATCCTCCATCAGTGAAATAATTGCATCGCGAGATTTATTAGAATTTTCAGAATTTTGCGAATTAGAAGAACTGATACTCACAGGAAAGTAGGAATCTTTCCAATCCGGATGTTCTTCCACAAATTTTTCAAGATTTGAGAGATCTTGATGAAATCTATCCATGGCAACTTTAATTTTGGCTTGAACATCGGTGATGATGGTGCAATCTGATTTATGATATTGAAAATGATGCGAAAAGCGTTGATTTGAACCGAATCTCATATATATTATTTCCTTAATAAAATTCCTATTTAATTAAATTATGGTTTTGGGATGATCTTCCCACTAAATTTAGCACAATCAGTGAAGAAAAACACGTAAGGCTTTTATTTCCTAAGTTGCTAAGTAGTAGTAGTAGGTGTGAAATCTTATTTCCATTTTTTTTTATCCATTCTAGCACGGTGAAATACCTGAATGAAAGAATTAATATTCCAAATGATGAATGACTTGTTAGATATTAGTTTTTTTGAGTTGGAGTATAGTCACCGCGCTAAAAGTAATCCTTTTTCAGAAAAGTGGAAAAACTGCACTCGAACTCGATCACGTCAACGTCAAATGCAAGATTATTTATACAGAGCTATTTTGATTTTTCTACAATATGACAATCACACGAAATTCTTTGAAACAGTATTGCGTTCCTTTGTCCATTGTAATTATTCCGAATTTATTGAATCTTTTAGAAGACAACAGAAATATTCTAATAAGGAAGAAATTCCTTTAGATGATATGAATATATTGTATAAATCAATATACTATAGACTTAGTATGGAAGAATTATTCATTCTTTTTACAAATGTAATCATGTGGGAGCATCAAACCTATCCATGTTTGCTGGAAAATGCAATTTATCATAAATATAAATCTCAAAACGACATCGACACTAGCGATGATTTATTACGTTATTACATAAGGTTTCTGGATGTATTATCATCTTCCGAGATTATTTCATTGTTTGATCTCGATGCTCTGAGAAATACCATTAAACAAGATTATAAACAAATTGGTAAAAAACCACTTAGTTCGCTATTTCTTTTTCGAGATTGGCCTATGTTGAATACTCAATCATTTCATAAACGTTTTCCTTCTTTTAAAGAGAATTTGTCTCAAAAAATCGTTAATCCTTCAGAAATGATTCAATCAAATATTTTCAACTAACAAAGGCGCATAGATATTTTATTTTTCGACTATTCCAAGAGATAGATACATTTATATGTATAAAGTCAATCAAGTACTATGAAAGAACGATGACACCCGAAGTTATGCCAACTATGGTCTTTCCCTATAAAACAGTGTATGATGAAGCATGGGATGAAGAATGGGCGGCGGATTGGAAAAAAATTACTGAAATTTTTGAAAAAATAGAAGAATTAGAGCAATTATTTAATTCCTTATATGTTTCAGTATTGAGAGAGTTAACTCAACAAAAATTAATTTTGGATTTAAAAAAATATGCATATTCCTTAAGTAAAGTCATTATTGATAAATATAGAAGATAAAATATTGAAAAAAAAGATTTCCTTTTACTTTTACTTAATTTTTTTAAAAGAAATTTGAATTATGCCCATATTTGCTACTGTTACGGGTTTTTTGCAGTATCCACAGGTATAGGATTCTCCCTTTTTAATTGCCAGTGCATTCTTCTCACGCACTACAGCAAAACAATTTTCATGCATACAGAAATGCATATTATGACTTGTCCATCCATCTGCTTTTTTATCCTGCTCTTCAACTGGAGAAAATACTAAAGGATCAGCTGAAACTTTGATACGAATGGCTTCAGCATGGTTTGCGATAGTTTGCTGTAGAAATTTTTTTTCTGAGCTTAAATGTAATTCTACTATTTCACCAGTTTGTAATTTGGCGCTTTTACGCAAAAATTGAATGGTCCGAAGTAGATCGCGTAAAATGCGTTCTTGGTGAATTTCTTCCGATTCTTGCATATCAAGAAAGATAGCATATTCATTCCATTCTGTAGATAAAAAATCGGGATTCTTCGGTTTTGTTTTCCGAATTTTTAATTCTTTCACATTACTCATTTCTCGGATTAAATCTGGGAAGGATGGCTTGGGAGATTCACCCTTTGGAACTATAATTAATCCTTGAGTGGGCCATCGAAGTTTGATGTTGTTATCAGCCTTTAATGAGCGAACTTCATCAATTATTTTCCTAACTCTTCTCATTTCAACTTCTATTTCAGGATTGTCATATTCTGGAACTGGAGAAGGCCAATGTTCTAGATGAATAGAAACTTTGAGTTTATCTTGTAATTCATCTCGAAAGATATTTTGATATATTTCTTCGGTCAGCATGGGATTAATTGGCGCCAGTAATAAAAGCAATTGATAAAGAACATGCCAAAGTACTTCCAAGGTTTGAAATTTTCCATCGTCTTTATTTGAAACTTCCACCGTATCCCGAATCAAAGTAATATACCAGCGAGATAAATCTTCGAAAATGTACTCTTGAATAGCAGCAGGAACCGATGGTAGTTGATATCTTTCAAAATAATCGGTGACCGTTCGGATTAATGTGTTAGTTCTGGCTAATATCCACTTATCAGCGCCTTTTAACGAATTGACTTCGATGCGGTGTTCTGTTGGTTTAAATCCATTAAGTTCCATTTTTTCTTGAGCAAATTTATAGAGATTCCACAGTGTATTTATAACTTTGAAGGTATCAGTGTATTCTTTATAGTCAAAATTCAAATCTTTGCCCGGTGGAGTGCCCATTACGGAGTAAAATCGAAATGTCTCAATTCCTTTAATCATGGACCATCGTTTATCATCTTTGATATATTTGGGTTTCCACTTTTTCTTGTGTTTAATGGTGATTTTTTTGGTTTTATCAAATTTTGATGTTTTTTCGGCAGATGCTAGTTCGCGTAGATAATTTTTCTGCTGTTCTGTCAAAATTTCGATGTTACCTTCAATAATATCTTGGGGATCGAGTGCATTACCAAGTGATTTTGACATTTTTGTTCCATGGCTAGTGGTCCATCCGTGCATGTAACAAGCATTATAATTCCGTCGCTTGGAAGAAACCATAGCACTACATAAAAGAGAATTGAACCAACCCCGAATTTGATCTTTTCCCTCAATGATAAAATCTGCTGGCTGCCAAGTATCATAATGCTCATGCCCATCTACAAATTTCTGTGAAGCCCACATGACAGAACCTGAATCCAACCAAACGTCCATTACATCAGGAATACGTCTCATAGTACCTCCACATTTACTACATTTCCATGTAACTTCATCGATCCAAGGTTTATGAATGTCTTCCGGACAAGTGCCTGCCATTTCTCTTAATTCATCCATAGAACCAATAACATGCAAATTTTCACATTTTGGGTTATCGCATGTCCAAATAGAAAGTGGAATACCCCAATAACGCTGTCTTGATATACACCAGTCTTGCAGTGAAGATAACCATGATTTAAAATTAGTAGCACCAGCATATTCTGGAATCCAAAATATTTCATCATTTTCCTTTAACATTTGTTCTCGTAAAGAAGATGTTTTAAAGAACCATTGTTCCGTAGCTCGATATACCAATTTTGTATTACACCTCCAACAGTGGGCATATTCGTGACTAATCGGTTCTTCATAAACTAAAGTACCGCGCTCGCGTAACATATCAATTATTTCTCGATTTACTTCATGTACATATTTCCCTTTAAAGTAGTTGCCTGCTTCTTCGGTATAGAGCCCATCCATATCAACTGGAGAATAGATTGGAATGTTGTACGATACTCCAACCTCAAAATCCTCTGGCCCGTGTCCAGGAGCGGTGTGAACCAATCCACTTCCACCTGTTTCTTGCACATATTCCCTGGATAATAGCACTGTATGAACCAAGGGTTGTTCTCTCTCTAATTCCTTTTGTTTTGGAACCAGATCAGCAAATGGATGAATATACCGCTTCCCTTCCAAATCATATCCAGTATAGCGTTCGCCGTAGGAAAAACCGTCATCAGCGTTTACAGTTAAACTTAATTTATTTTGCAACAAATCTGAAGTAGCTGCAATCGCCATGATCCAATTTTCATCCTTC
>Ga0164318_10004470_pt1 | contig 13454 bp, 17 predicted proteins | sample GuaBasSedimGuay9_FD_113734 | JGI IMG/M metagenome (GOLD analysis project Ga0164318, IMG submission 113734) | Subseafloor sediment microbial communities from Guaymas Basin, Gulf of California, Mexico - Guay9, Core 4571-4, 0-3 cm | ecosystem: Environmental > Aquatic > Marine > Hydrothermal vents...
CTTTTAGGTTAAGTTGTTTGTAGTTCATAATCTGTTTGTAGTTCATTTTTTACCCTTCTTATTATTTTTCTATAACAAAATAGTATCAGACATGATATTAAATAACCTTCTATGAATAATATTAAGATATTTAAGCTTATATCAAAGAAAGAGACTTTTTTATATTCTCTCATTTCTTTTTTATAGAATCCAAAAATTATATGAAAAATTATATTTTCAGGAATTGTGAAATTAGCATAACAATCATAAGTTTCTTTACTTATATAAAATCTACAATATTTTACATCCATATTATGTTCACATGGAAAAGGTAATAACGGATTTATTTTCTTCATATTCATAAAAACATTAAAGAAAATTTTTTCATTTTTTAATAATCTGTTTCTTTCCAAATCATTCATAAAATTATTTGACAAATTTTCTAATATAATTTGACTTTCTTCAAAACATTCTGTATTATTTTGTTCAATACACACGTGTATTTGTTTGACTAAAGAAAATATGTCACATAAATATTTATCAGATAATGATGCTGCATCATATGAAATTTTTATTAGTATAATGAATATCAATATAAAAATTGCTGGTAAAATAATCTTTTTCCATTCAGGCCTCAAAAATTCTTTCCAGTTCATATCAAGAAACCTCTGATAATAGATCTTTTAGAAATTTCACCAACATAATTTGTTAACATCATATCTCTTATTTTCTTCATATTTTTGGTATGCCCAAGAACCCACATTAATTTTACTAACGCAGTTTCAGGTGTCCAGTTGCAATAATCACCTATAACCCCGATTTCTTTTAGAAGTCTTCCTGTTTTGTACACATTCATATTAATTCTTCCGTATATAGTTTGTGGAGCCATGACAACAGGAATTCCAGATTTTATAAGAGATTTTAGTTCATCTATAACAAATGTGGAAACATGACCCAATCCTGTTCCTGCCAATACAATACCATCATATTTCCTAAGTGATTTGAAAAATTCAGGTTTAATCCCTGGATAAGAATATACAAGTACAACATTTGGATTTATTTTTGTGTCCAATTTCATTTTTCTTTTTTCATCTCTTTTGCTGAAATCTTTTCTGAGATATGTGATCTTGTTTTTTTCATACCAGACTTTTGCATATGGAAGAACGTCTATGCTTCTGAATGCATCTCTTCTGCTAGTATGCAGCTTACGTGCATGAGTTCCTTGATGTAAATAACAGAAGTCATCATTTATGGTCCCGTGCATACATATTGAAACTTCTGCAATATCTGATTTTGCTGCTGCTAATGCTGCACAGTTTAGATTCATTTGATTGTCACTACTTCCTCTGTCAGATGATCTCTGTGCACCAACTAAAATAACAGGCACTGGCAAATTTTGTAACATAAATGATAATGCAGCAGATGTATAGTGCATTGTATCTGTTCCATGCATCAATATAATTCCATCTTTTTTGTTTTTGATTTCTTTTGCAACTTCTTTTGCGATTTTTTGCCAATGTTTAGGAGTCATATCTTCTGACAATAAATCAAATATTTTTTTGGAATGGATATTTGCTATTTTTTTTAGTTCAGGAAATGTTTGAATAAGATCTGAAGGCGAAAAAGCTGGAAATACAGCACCAGTTTTATATTCTATTCTTGATGCTATTGTTCCACCACATCCCAGAATAGAAATATCTCTCTTGTTTTTATCTCTCATTAATCTTATTTTTGAGGGCTCGAACTTAATTTTTTTTCCTTTTTTGATTAATTTTATTTTTGCATTTTTAGATGAAATTCCAATATTGTAACCATTTTTCAATTTTAGAACAATACAATTTTTGTCGCCAAGTTCTATTCTTGGCATTAGAATACCTTTATATGATTTTTTATTTTTTATCACTTCTATTTCATCGCCTATTTTGATTTTTTTTCTTTTCAATATATTCAAAATTTTTTTAGAGTACATTTTTTCACAAAAATATTTTGGTTTTTAAATATCTATAACTTTCTAATATTTTTATATCATAGAAAATCTAAATAATATCTTATGAAAGGAATATCACCTTTGATGGCAACTGTTCTTATAGTAGCGTTTACATTAGCTGTTGCTGCTATAATAGGTGGATGGTTAACATCTATATCTAGAACAGAAACATCAACAATAGAATCAGGAATGTCAACTCAAATAGAATGTACCAAAGCACAAATTGATATTGTTAGTGTTGATTCTGATGGACCAGTAATTCAAAACATAGGACAAGTTAATTTTACCAGTGGATTTGCTCTAGTTTGTGGAACAAATACATCAACAACTTCAACATCATTAAATGTCGGAGAATTCTTAGATCTTACAAGTGGTACTGGGTGCAATACAACAGGTAATGTGGTTAGGGTATCATCAATTGATTGTCCAGGAACATATGCAGAATGTACATATGGAACAGATTGTCCATCATAATTGAAATAATAAAAAATATAAGAAGAATAGAAGATTTATTTATATTTTTTTTTAATTTAATTCTTTTACAATTTTTTAAATATCTATAACTTTCTAATATTGACTGTCCACATGCTTATATGGAATGTACATATGGAGTAGATTGTCCATAATTAATCCATAATTAAAAAATAATAGAAATTACAATGAAAACAAGTATTTATTTAAGTTTGCTTAATTTTTATATCTTTAGTTTGGTTCTTTTCCAACTTCTTCTGTTCACAGAAACTCTTCTATTTCTAGCTCTTTTCAAACCGAATTTTTTAATATCAACCCATCTAGGAGCCATTCTGACCTTTCCAGCCTTTATTTGCCTTAATTTTCTGCTTAATATTTTTCTTCCCATTTTATATCAACTTTCTCAATTCTTTTGACTTATTAACAGCCAAATCAATAATTTTATTTATTTCTTCTACTTTTAAAGAATTTTTTCTTTTTTGCATTGCACATATTTTTCCATCTTCTCTAACGGAAACTGTCAAAATAGAATCTAATAAATTTTCTTCTTGCAAGCATGGATCAATTATGAATTTGTCTCCTATTTTCCCAATTGATATTGTTATTGGTTTATGTTTTAAAGGTAGTTTACCAGAATATTCTTCTCTTATTATTTCATCATCTTTTATTTTTGGAATTTTTGTTGTTGTTAATGCAATTAAAGCAGCTAATGCGGATGCATCTATCAAATTTCCATCATGGTTTATAATTCTAATATCAATGCAAACTCCCCATACCTTTTCTCCTTTTTCTAGACATAATTTTTCAAGATCTATTGTCTCTGATTCTCTTATTCCTCTGTCAACTATTCTTGCGAGTTCTATTGCATTTTCATTTGGTGGACCTGGGAAAAAATTTTCTGATGCTATAGGAGTAAATTCAGCGTCTGTTCTTAATATTCCTGAATCAGGCGTATCAGGAAATGGTTCATTTATCTCTAATTTGACACCTACTATCACATCTGTATTTCCAAACTTTACTCTTGCTGAACCTTCAGCTCTTTGTATAAAATCTTTTTGAATCTCAATTTTTCTAAATTCATCCAATTTTCTGTTATCTATTCTTTTGTTTTTTTCCAATAAATTCAAAATATATTCTTTCATAACTATCACTTATATCTGTTTTTTAAAGCTTCTTTTTGTTTTTTATATACCTGTTCTCCAGCTTTTAGAATATTTCTAATTGTATCTTTAACTTCTTGCGGTGTTATTCTACCATCCATTTGTAAAAGAGTTATTTCTTTTGTGTTTGGTAAAAATGCTATTGGTATATCAGCTTCAGAATAATTATCTTCTTTCCCACATAAATCTATTATAAGCGTATCATCTATTTTTCCTCCTGACAATGCTACAATTAAATCTCTCATTGGTATGCCTGCATCTGCTAATGCTAAAGATGCAGCATTTATTCCTGTTACTCGTGTTGATCCATCAGCTTGAATAATATCAATATAAACATCTATTGTGGTTTCTGGAAATTCCTCAAGAAATAGAGCTGGTTCTATTGCAAGTTTTGTGACCTTTGATATTTCTACTGCTCTTCTATCTGGTCCCGGTCTTTTTCTATCTGAAACAGAAAATGGAGCCATATTATAATAACATCTTAAAATCGCTTTATCTGGCTCTTGTAGATGTTTAGGAATCAACTCTCTAGGGCCATAAACAGCTGCAAATGCAGTGGTTTTTCCAAATCTTACATAAGCAGAACCATTTGCATTCGGAATTACACCAACTTTCATTTCTATTTCTCTTATATCCATTGGTTTTCTTCCGTCTAGTCTTTTTCCATTTATAATCAGTTTTTCATCTGTTTTCATCATTTAAATCACTTAAAAAAATATTTATTTTATCAGTCAATCCAAAAATATGAGATTTTTCATCTATCATTTTTATTGCATCGATTGCTTTTTCTATATCTTGGCCTGTTAGCCAAATAACGCCATTTTGTCCAACTCTTATTATGGTTTTTGTCTTTTCTTTTATAGAATTTATCATACTTCCCTCTTTTCCTATCACTCGAGGAACTTTTGATGGAGTTATTTTTACAAGCACTCCGTCTTCTAATTTTCTTGAAGAAGGAGATTTCATTGATAATTGAATATCACCATTTCTAACATCAACAATTTCTGTATAAATTATATCTCCCACATCGAAAAACCTCTTAAGACTTACCTTTCTAATATCTATGAAATCTCTGACACCTTCTGATAAAGATAAAAATCCTTTCCATGGTGAGTTTATATCTATAATCCAGCCAGATTTTTCAACCGAGATTACAATGCCAATTATTTTATCATGTCTTTTAGGGGTATAAACCCCTGACAAAGGGATTACAGAGATATAGTCTTTAACTCTTTTTGGAATGCCAAGAAATTTTGATATTATATTTTGATCTCTAATAAAAGTTCCATGACCACTTTTTTCAGTTTTTGTATTACCTATTACTTCTCCTGGTAATACAATTTCTCTTACTTTTTCTGTCATTATAAATCAGCTTTTTTTATTATTTTTGATTTAAAATCACCATGAGTTAATTCACCAATCTTCTGGAGCAAATCTGTTTGCATTCCAGCTGGTATATCTATTCTTACTTGCAAAGATCCATCATTCAACCATTGCTCTTTAAATTCTTTTATTGTTGTTTTGAGCATAGAATATACCTTCCCTGTATGTTGGGAAGGGATTAATATTTCCAAAACAACTCTTTGGAATTCTATAGGTATTAAAGCTTTTATACTTTTTATTATTTCATTTATTTGTAAGTTAGCATCTGTGAATGGGTCCACATGAACTCCTGCTTTTTCCATTGCATTTAAAATTCTTTCTGGTGGATGAGGCAAATTATTTTGAGGATTTATTCCTTTTTTTGATATTATATTTGCTATTTCTCTTGTTTTTTCCTCTACCAATTCTCTTCTTTGTTCTGTCGTTAGCTGTAATGTTCCTTGCCTTATTATTTTGTCTGCTATTACATAAACATCAGTTGTTCCAAAATTTTTTTGTAATTCTTCTTCTGAAACTAAATCACCTTTTTTTGCATCGTGATATATTGCTGGTAAAACCAAAGCATCTCTTATATTTATCGTTTTACCTCTTTTGAATTCCAGTATTTTTTCTGGATCAAGAAGTACTTCAAAATAATTTTCATTCCTTTTCAATTTACCTATAATTGCTTTATCAACGTCTACCATAATAATTTCACAAGAAAGATTTAATTTGTTCTGAAGTTAATTTCATGAATTTCTTTTTTGCTCCATCTACTATTGCAATTTCTACGGCAATTGGAATATCTGTTATCTTTTCTGATTTTCTAATAGCTTCTATTATTAATTTTATAGCAGATTTTTCATCCATGTCATCTTTATATTTTTCTTTGAATATTTTGTTAGCTATAGAAGATCCTCTTCCTATTGCATGCGCTTTCCATTCGTATAATGTTCCAGATGGATCAGATTCTATTAAATGAGGACCAGTTGAATCAACCCCACCTAATAATAATGATGTGCCAAAAGGCCTTAGTCCAGCATATAATGTAGAAACTTGCATTCTGTCCCCTAATTCTCTTGCCAATGACCATATATCTATTGGTTCTTCATACGTTACTCTATTTATTTGTGCTTTTACTCTTAGTTCTTTTACTATAATTCTTGCATCTGCTAATAAACCAGCAGCTACTGCTCCTATATGATCATCTATTTTGAATAACTTTTCAACTGTATCAGGAACTAAAAGATCGATTGTTTGTTTTATTGTTGCAAGTACTACACCATTTTTAAATACCACTCCTAAAGATGTAGCACCCTTTTTAACAGCTTCTTTTGCATATTCTACTTGAAATAATCTTCCATCAGGCGAGAAAACAGCTATTGTTCTATCATAACCCATATATTCTGGTAAATTTGGTATTGCTGGCATTTTTTACACCTCAATTATTTTTTCTTTTCTTACAATTTAATATTTTTTTAACTTTTTAATTGTTCCAGAGACTTTTAATATTTTGAAACAAACTCTATTATCACCTAGTCTATCAATGAGACCCAAACATGCTACAACAGTATTTACAGATTTGTTATTACATCTTATTATACCTTTATGTTCTTTTTGATTCCAAGAATCCTTTAATAACCAGAAAGATGTTCCTGAAACTCCATATTCACCTAGGAAATCGAGCATAGTATTCCATATTCCTGCCTCTAAATCAGCATAAGCAAATTCTTCTCCTGGTTCTGGTATTACTTGAAATAATATATATCTTTTCTTTTCTCTCATTGATGGCGGTAAAATTTTTAATTTCATTTATATCACAATTTTAGCTATTAAATATCCTATAAAAACACCCAATAAAATCATTGTCCTTTGGCTCTATATTTATCACTCTACCTCAACTCCTGGCATTATCCATTTTTTATTTTGCCTTTTTTTAATAATTTTTATTATATTTTCTGGTGTTTCAGATATAGCTTTTTTTGCTTCTTTAATCTCTAGTCCAAGTAAAGTCAGCATTGATATTAATATAAAAGGATCTTTTAATTGTAAATGAGATATTGCACCTGAGCAGATTATAATAGGAGCCTTGTATTTTTTACATAATCTGATATTTGTCTTCATTTTTTCTAAGATATGCGATCTCGTTCCTTTATATGATTGAAGTATTTGTCTGAAATTAATTTCTATTGCTACATTGTTTTTATGCGCCAATTTAGCTAAAATATGATTTAAACCTGAATCTCTTTGATCAAGTTCAGGATGTGTTAAAATATCAACTTGTTTTGTTTCAACCGCTTTTCTGTTTAATTCAGGAATCCCACCTCTTACTAAAAGAACATCATATTTTTTTCTGATATCTTTTAGTTTTTTTAGTTCTGTTATGCTTCTTGCTTCAAATCCAAGATATATATTAATTTTTTCGTTTTGTGATATTTTCTTGATTTCTTGTTTTAGTTGATCAATTTGGTTTTCATTTTTGAAATATTCAGCAAAACAAATTCCTTTAAACCCTAATACTTTTGCTCTTTTGGCTATTTGTTCTATTGTGCTTTCTCCTTCTGAAAATGCAGAATGTATATGAAAATCGTAATAATTCATACAAATGATATTATATCAAAAGAAATAAATAAAGAAATAATTTTGTTACATATCCAAATTTAAATTTTATTGTTAATATTTTGAGATATGAATAGAAAATCTTTAGATAATATAGAAGAAATTATACGTGAATATGTTTCTCAAAGAATTGCCCCCAATTATTGGCAACTTCTTAATGGGAATGGACAAGATTATCACGTATGTAGAATTGTTTTTGATCATAATTATCTTCCTTCAGGCTTAAATGAAGATGAAATAACAGAAATAGAAAAAAGAACATTTGAATTTCATGAAAAAATGTTTAATTTAGGATATAAAAACAAGGATGAATTAGAATCTGCTCTAAGAGAAGGAAAAATTCCAGAAAAGGAAATAATATCAATACTTATTGATGAAAAAGAAAAGACTATTAACACTATAAGATTAGAACCCAGTATAATACAAGCAATGATTTTAGGATACATAAAAAAAACTAAAAATGAATTTTTCAGATATTTTTTAAAACAAGAAGTATACGAAATTATATTTCATTTAATGATTGATCGTGAATTGGTATATCTTACATAGTTTTATTTTACTTTTTCCTAGCTTTTTTTGAGGCAGAAGTCAATCCTCTAAATACTCTTCTTGTATGTTGTTTTTCAGTAATCCATTTTAAATCTTTATCGTTTTTGATTTCAGGAGCATTTTTGTCAACTAAAATAACTTCAAACCATTTATATCTGCCATCTTCTCCCACAAAATAAGAATTTAATACTTCTAAATTTGGATATTTTCTAGCTACTCTTGCTTCGAGTATTGCCTGAAGTGATTTTTTGGGTGTGAATCCTGTTAGACCTGCTTTGGATGGTTTTCTACCTTTACGTCCATATAATGGTCTTTTTCTGCCACCACGTTTTATTCTAGCTCTTACAATTACAAATCCTTTTTTTGCTTTATACCCAAGTGCCCTTGCTCTGTCTATTCTGGTTGGTTTTTCTATTCTTACAAATCTCTCTTCTCTTCTCCATTCAATTAACCTTTCTCTTACTAAAGATTTCATAGTTTGTTTTGGTTTTTTCCATAAATCTCTTATATATTGATAAACACCTTTCATAATAACACCAATATACTTAAACTCTTTAATATTGTAGATTTAAATATATTTTATTTAAAAAATAGTTGTAGGTGATATAAATATGCATACATTAGCAAAAGTTTTCATAGGAATTGTATTGTTTTTAGTTCCACTCGTACTATATGCATATGAGTATCTATACCATGTAAATCCAACATTTATGGGAATACAATTTAATCTATTGGGATCATTGTGGATAGTCTTACAAGGAATAGTTCCACCAATGCTAATGATATTAGGATTATTTATAGTTTGGTTAGAACTTGACGAGTGGAAAATTGACAGAGAACTAAAAGCAGAAGAAAAAAAGCAATCAAAAAAGAAGGAAAAGAAAAAATAATTCTTTTTCTTTTTACTATTTTAATTTGATTATATGGGAGTTCAGTTAAACCAGATTATTCCCAAAAGAAAAATAAATTTAGAATTCCTTAGCAATAAAAAAATAGCTATTGATGCTTTTAATATGATTTTTCAGTTTTTATCTACTATAAGACAAAGAGAAACTGGTGAGCCATTAAAAGACAGTAAAGGAAATGTGACATCTCATTTATCAGGTTTATTTTATAGAAACATAAGATTTTTAGAGAATAATATAAAACCAATATATGTTTTTGACGGATCTCCTCCTGAATTTAAGCGAAAAACCATAATGGAAAGAGAAAAAAGAAAAGAAGAAGCAATGAAAAAATTAGAGCAAGCATTAAAAGAAGGAAGAATTGAAGATGTGATGCTTTATGCACAACAAACATCTCAATTGACAGATGAAATGATCGAAGAAAGCAAGAAATTATTAGATGCATTAGGAATACCATGGGTGCAAGCAAAAAGTGAAGGAGAAGCACAAGCATGCTATTTGGTTGAAAATAATGATGCATATGCAGTTGGATCACAAGATTATGACTCACTTTTGTTTGGAGCAAAAAAGCTTGTTAGAAATATGTCAGCAACAGGAAGAAAAAGATTTGTTAGAGGCATGTGGATAGAAATAGAGCCGGAAATAATTGAGTTAGATGAAGTCTTGAAAGAATTAGGAATAAACAGAAATCAACTCATAATAGTAGGTATTCTTATAGGGACAGATTATAATCCAGGCGGAGTAAAAGGGATTGGTCCAAAAAATGCCTTAAAGTTAGTTAAGCAAGAAAAAACTCTTGATAAGGTATTGAAAAAAATAGATTGGGATTTTGACATAGATGCTGAAGAAATATATAATTTCTTTTTAAATCCTCCAATAGAAAAAAAATATAAAATAGAATACAGACAACCCGATAGAGATAAAATAATAAAATTGTTGGTTCAGGAGCATGATTTTTCTGAAAAAAGAGTGGAAAATAATATTGATAAATTATTGCAAGCAAAAAAGCAAGAATCACAGTCTACTTTGGGTAATTGGCTAAAACATTAATTGCATGGGTTTTTCTTTTTGATTAGACTTTCTATAAATCCTAGAATTGTTTTTTGCCTATATTTTTCTATTATTTGAATTGTAGTATCCCATGTAGTTCTGACATATGAGGGCATTTTACCTTTATTTTGCTCTGCTATTTTTTTTAAGAAATTTATAGTTCTCTGATCATGTGGATATCCAATACCAATCTCTTCGCCTAGCTGTTGCTCCAATTCTTTTATTGCATTATCTCTATTTACTTTCGCGACTATAGATGCAGCAGAAACAATAGGATAATTTTGATCAGCAAAATTTTCACAGACCAATTCAATATTTTTGTTTTCTAAGTTTGACCATAAAAAGTCTCTAAATTTGTGGCTATTATGATCTGGTGAGTCTATTATAACCTTATCTGGTTTTGTCATATTTATTATATCAGCCATTCGCAATGCCTCTAATTGATTTAAATTATGACCACTTCTTCTATTAGAATCGATCTTGCAAGGAGAAATGCGAATAACAACAGAATGAGTTGCAATTTCTTCTATTTTTGGGGCAAGTCTTTCTCTTTGTTTTGGTTTTAATAATTTTGAATCTTTGACATTTAATTTTTTAAGTTTTTTTTCGTTTCTTTCTTCTATCAAAATTCCACATATCACCAATGGACCGAGAACTGCTCCTCTACCGGCTTCATCTATACCTAAAATTCTTATTTTAATCACCTACTAATGTTACTTTCTAAAACAGATAAGTATATTTAAAAACTTTCCTTATAAATATTTGTTAAATTAAGTTTAAATCAAAATTGTTGATACTATGCCAGGATTTGATATCAAAATAGAAAATATAGTAGCATCTGCTACTTTAAATAGTAGAGTAGATTTAGATAAAGTAGTTGAGCATTTAGAAGGAACCGAATACGAACCAGAGCAGTTTCCAGGAATAGTCTATAGATTTAAGGATCCTAAAGCAGCAACTCTAATTTTTTCATCTGGTAAAATAGTATGTACAGGCACTAGAAACATAGAAGATGTAAACAAGGTCATAAAAAAGCTCATAAGATTGCTTAGAGAAACTGAGACAGCAAATCCAAAAAATCCTAAAATACAAATAGAAAATATAGTTGCTTCAGCACAATTGAAAATGGATCTAAATCTGGATAAAATTGCATTTGAGCTTGAAAATTCAGAATATGAACCTGAACAGTTCCCAGGACTTGTTTATAGGATATCAGAACCAAAAGTAGCGTTTCTTTTATTTTCCTCTGGTAAAATTGTTTGTACAGGAGCTAGAAGTATAAAAGAGATTGAATCTGCTATCAAATTAGTATCAAAAAGGTTAAAAAAATTATAAAACAATAAACTAATGCATGAAAAGAAAAAATATTGTTGATCAGTTTGCAGCATTTCTGGCAGATAATTATTATAAAGATATAGCTTTAGCAGCAGCTAAAGGAAAAAAATCATTACAGATAGACATTTCACTTCTAGATAAATTAAATCCTGATTTAGCTGATATGCTCCTGGATGAACCTGAAAAAACAATAGATATGTTTGAAGAATCATTAGACCAGATAGATATTCCCAATAAAAAAAAGTTTAGAATTAGATTCTTTAATATGCCAGAATCTAATAGAATAAGAATCAGAAATATAAGATCTGAGCATATTGGGAAATTCATATGTGTTGACGGAATTGTAAAAAGAGCTTCAGAAGTAAGACCAGAAGTAGCTGAAAGTATTTTTGAATGCCCAGAATGTGGAGAACATATAACTGTTATGCAAACAGAACAAAATAAAATGATTCAATATCCAACAAAGTGTACTTGTGGTTGTAGAAGAGGGTTTAAGCTAATAGGGCAGAAGTTATATGATGCCAGGTGGATTGCTATAGAAGAACCATTTGAAATTACCACAGGTGAAAGACCATCAGAAATAAATGTATTTCTTAAAGAAGATTTAACATCACCTGAAATAAGAAATAAAACAGATCCTGGAAATAGAATAAGGGTACTTGGAATTTTAAAAGAAATACCAAGAAAAACAATTAGAGGTATGAAATCAAGACAATTAGAAATTCTTTTGGATGCGAATAATATAGAATCAGTTGAAACTGAATGGGAAGATATTTCAATAACTCCTGAAGATGAAAAGAAAATAAAAGAATTTGCAAAAGATCCAGAAATTTATAACAAATTAATTGCATCTTTAGCTCCAACAATGTATGGATTGGATAAATTAAAACTCGCCATCATATTTCAAATGTTTGGAGGTGTTCCTCATATATTAAAAGATGGAACAAGAATAAGAGGAGATATACATATTCTATGCATAGGAGATCCTTCAACAGGTAAATCACAGCTCTTAAAATTAAGTTCAGATATGATGCCACGTGGGAAATATGTGTCTGGTAAAGGAGTAACCGGTGCTGGTCTTACTGCTAGTGTTGTAAAAGATGAACAATTTCTTGGTGGATGGGTTTTAGAGGCAGGTGCATTAGTTCTAGCAAACAGGTCAATAATAGGTATTGACGAATTTGAAAAAATGGACAAAGCAGATCAAGTGGCAATGCATGAAGCAATGAGTTTGCAGCAAATAAGCATAGCAAAGGCATCTATAGTAGCTACATTACCAGCAAGAACTTCTGTATTAGCAGGTGCAAATCCAAAATTAGGAAGATTTGATCCATATATTCCTATAAGAGAACAAGTAGATATTCCTGAAACACTTTTGTCAAGATTTGATGTAAAATTTGCTTTAAGAGATATTCCCAATCCAGAAATAGATGAAAAAATGGTTGATCATGTATTGAAATCAAGACATTTTGAACAAGATAAAGTTTTACCAGCTATAGATCCAGCTTTTTTGAAAAAATATATCACATATGCAAAAGTAAATTGCAAGCCAGTTTTAACAGAAGAAGCTGGTAAAAGATTAAAAGAGTTTTATATTAATCTAAGATCTAAATCATCAGGTGAAGAAGCACCAATTCCAATTACATTAAGACAATATGAAGCACTTATTAGATTATCAGAAGCATCAGCAAAAGTACGATTAAGCAATAAAGTAGAAATAGAAGATGCTGAAAGAGCAATAGATATAATGAAATATTCTTTGAGACAATTTGGATTTGATCCAGAAACTGGTTTAATAGATATAGACAGGGCAGAGGGAGCAACAACAAGTGCACAGAGAAGTAAAATTAGAATAATCTTAGATATAATAGATGAATTAGAGTCTGTTTTAGGCAAAAATATTCCTGTTGACGAAATAGAAAAAAGAGCAAAAGAACAGGGTGTTGAGAGAATAGATGATATTCTAAGAAAAATGAAAAATGAAGGAATGATTTTCGAACCAAGGAGTGGCATTATTCAGAAAGTTTAAACCATAAA
>Ga0164318_10004471_pt1 | contig 13454 bp, 15 predicted proteins | sample GuaBasSedimGuay9_FD_113734 | JGI IMG/M metagenome (GOLD analysis project Ga0164318, IMG submission 113734) | Subseafloor sediment microbial communities from Guaymas Basin, Gulf of California, Mexico - Guay9, Core 4571-4, 0-3 cm | ecosystem: Environmental > Aquatic > Marine > Hydrothermal vents...
ATGGACTTAATTTTATTGAAGGTGAAGTTGTTAGATTTCCAGATATCCCAGAACCAGTCCCACATATGGGATGGAACACCATAAATATTAAAGATGGAGAATCCCCAATTATTGAAGGAATACCTGAAAATACATATTTCTATTTTGTTCATTCTTATTTTGGAGTCCCAAAAAATGAAAATTATATTGTCGCAACTACAAATTATGTCATCGATTTTCCATCAATCATTCAAAAAAATAACCTCTATCTTGTCCAATTTCATCCCGAGAAATCTAGTTCTGCCGGATTAAATTTACTTAAAAATTTTATTAAACTAACAAAATAAAAGCATTTAAACGACCAATTTCATTTGAATAACCTCTATAGTTTATTTGATTTTTTAAAAAATGTCTAAATTCTATTTGTTTTATGAAATATATATTGTTCAAACAAATCTCAAATAAATAGTTTCAATAACGAAAAATTATAAATTATAAGTAAAATGTTATTCAATTAATTTATAATTTTTAGAATTCAAAGGTTATAATTAAAATGGACAAAAGTAGTAAATATTCAACATATATAATACTTTTTTATGCAGTTTATGGTTTATTATTAATGGTTGTTGGACGGTTCAATATTCAAATTACGTTTTTAGTCCCGATATCTGAGGGCTTAGGCTATACTCAATTTTTTTCAACTCAAATTAGTTTATCTTCTATAATAGAACTAATTTTCAATACTCCATTAATAATCATCTTCTTTTATTTGATTTATTCTACTTTAGATAGTATGCCTAATGAAAAAGAATTAAAATACGCAAATTTACTTAAATTAATTACATTATTGTTAATTGGAATTACTATTTTAGGAGTTGGAATCCATTTTACGGCTAATCTTTTTAATGAGATAAAAACTCAACCGACTAGTCCTGACCCTAAAGATGTATTGATTTATTGGTTAGACGAAATCCTTGGTCACCATTTAATTCATTCTGGAATTTTTGGATTTTTTATTATGATTATGATTTTTGAATATTATAAAGATCAAGGACAAATGATAAAATTAGATAGATATTCCATTCCTATTTGGGGTTTTCTTATTGGTGCTGGGTTTGGGATAGCATTAGCTGAAGGACAGTGCTCAAAAACTTTTTTGATAATATATATTATATCCATTATTGTGATTCTAATATTAAAAAAGTATAAATATCATTTTTCATTCAAGGAAAAGCGATTAGTTTGGTTTAACATTTTCTTTTTTATTGGTAATATTATTTCAATAATCAGTTATGGTATTCTTTCTGTTGCATTAGGATATGCGTTTTTTTCACAACCCCATCTTGTATTTTAAAACACTCTTTAATTTTTCATTCGTTTCTTTTACTTCGAACATTAATGTTCCTATTTGAATATTTGAGTAATTGGTTGATATTAACAATACTATTTCATCATTAATTTCAGAAACTACTAAATAACCATCTTTCCCTTTAAGAAACATGATTTACATTTTTCCTTTTTTTAATGCTTGGGTGGAATTAACTTCTAAATGATATAAAATTGCTCCAGCTGCTGCAATTAGGTCTTCATTCGCATATTCTAAAGCAGATTGTATAATAAGCCCATCTTTACTCATTAATGCAATACCATCAATTATTGGCTGGGCGATTACCATATCTTTAATAATTGATTGTATTTTATTAATGTTAAACATATCCAAGCCTGATTCTTTTGTATTTTATGAGCAATAAAATATTTAAACTCCTTAGATAAAAATCTAAAAAAAACAAGATATTTACTTTAAAAATTAAATCTATACGATACCAATCAATTTTAGATATTATAGACTAATACAATAAAGAAATTAATTTGATTTTTTAAAGTTAGTGAGTTCTACTCTTTATAAACCATAGACCATATTATTTAGAAATTATATTTAGGGATATTACAATAAAAATGAATAAAAAATAAAGAAGTAAAAAGATTTTTGAATTAGTATCTAAATTCTATTTTGATTCATTAATCAAATAGCCAATAAGGATAGACAATATTTTTTCTAACGAACCCTTTTGTATCATGTCAATTGTGTCAGAAGGTTGATGATAAAATTTTACGAATTTAGTAAATTCCATCGAACTAATATTAGCAGCTTTAATTTTTGCTTTTGAGAAGGCTGCAGCATCAGTACCTCCGCTTATTTGACCAACAATTTTTTCAAGTGTACCAGCGCCGAAATTTTTGATTGGGGCCTCTACTAATTCAGCTGCTTTAAGAATTTTTTGAACAACTTCCTTAGAGTGTCGAGTTCTAGTTGTAGGCTCATATTCGAATATTTGAATGGCAGAGTTGCTCATAATACCGTCCATATTTACAAGTTCAGCGTCATATTTCTTTAATTCTATAAGATGTCTTGCAACATATCGATATGCCCCCCTTAAACCAGCTTCTTCACTACCAAATGATACAAGCCGGATTTCCGTATTTTTTGGAATAATTTCAGGGTGTTTTTTAAGGTACCTACCTAAACCGATAACTGTAGCAACAGCAGAAAGGTTATCAACAGCCCCAGGAACTTTATTAGCCATCTTTCCTGGAGATATAAAAAAATAGCACCCCACTAATGAAGGTATTGCTATAATAGTAGTCCAGAACATAAATCTATGAAATACTGTTTGAAATCCAAAAAAGGACAATATTAATTGTACAATCGATAATCCAATCCATAAAAACAAAACGATTAATGCAATAAAAAGCAATATTACATATCCATATTTTAGATACCTTAACAGGTTAAATTGTAAAGCGCTGTCATGGTGCCCCGCAAATAAAATAATTTTTTTTAATTCATCTTTTGTTTTAATTTTTCCAATTACATTCTCCGACTCTTTTTCTTTAAAAAATCTATCAATATATTCTCTATAATTAAAAAACTCGTTCCAGACTATTAAAAATACTATTATATTGATCCCTACGGAGATTGAACTTAATATAATCGATATAACGTAATAATAAGCATTTCCTTGGAACAATGGAATAGAAAAGAACGAAATAAGCGATATAAATACTAAAATAACAACAATTTTTAGCCAGCCCAAAAAAGCCCTTGGATGAAATTTAAATGTTTCTATTGAAACTTCATCACATACTTGCTCAAACTCCTTTTTTATCATATTAGCTGCTTTAGCTTCACTAGTACTGCCAGGCATTCGCGGTCCTATGTCATCGATAATTCTTTCGATAAAATTATACATATATTCTGAATCTTCTTGGGAAATATCTATTTTCATACAAATCACCACTATTACTTAAAGAATATTAAAGTTTTAAATAATAAAAAAATCTTTTTATTTTAATATAGATTAAATTTAATCCATTTTATCTGAATCTAGATATTTAATGGAATTAAATCTTTTTTTAAAATAATGTTTTTTTAAAAAAAATATTTAAAATTAAATTCTAATTAAACAATAATCCATAAATTAGGATTAAAACTATCTATGACGCATTAAAATGACCATTTCCAATTATAAAGAAATTATTAAACATATTAATATTATACCGAATTTCCACATATATTGCTAAAAAATAAAAGATTATTTTTAGAGATGGACGATATTATTTAAAACATAAAAACATGAGCCATTTAATAGAAGTAAATGAAAATCTATAGATAAAAATATTGTTAGAAAAAACATTGATTAAAAAGAAAAAGATCAGATTGATTAAAAAAGGTTTTATCTTCTTTTATAATAATAAGCAACGCTACTATAATCAGATTTTACTTGATCAAATTCCCCATGATGAATAATTATTCTAATTTTTTTATTAAAAGAAATAGGAGGTTCATGAAATCTATAAGCAGTCACTCTGCTCCTGCTAAATAATGCATCCCAACGTCTAGTTCTAACAGTTACACCGTGAAGTGGGGCATAAAATTTGTTCTTATTAAAATACCAGCCAGATAAAAAATAATCTTCGGTTCCCGTACATTCATAAGAAGGTATATTATCAGGGTCATCGTCTTTAAAAATGTTCAAATTTCCTTCTAAAAAAAACATTCCTAAAAGCATTCCATTCCAAAGTCCTCTTGAATATCCTTGCATATTTAATGTAGTCCCGACAAAATGCCCTTCACCATTTGTATCTAATATAGTATATGGTATATCTTTTTTACAAGGTATTTCTTCGTTATAAGTGGCATAAAAATATCCGAAATTCTCTGGAAATGTTTCTAATTTCTCATATGTAATTGCACCATAGAAATTTTTGATTTTATATTTAGGATGGGTGTTCACAATTTCAACTTGACAAAATTTTCTAAATGGCATAGGGAAATAGCTTAAAAAACCTCCGCTTGTCATACCAAGATATTTTGAATGATAATGGACATATTTTCCATAACCAACTCCAAAAAAATCACCTAGTGGAGATTCTACTTTTGGTCTTTTCTCATCATCGAAATAGACCCTTATAAGTACTTTTTTAATTGAGTCCATTTGGCTATATTTCATAAATTTATATAGGTTCCATAGTATACCAGTAATTCCTCGCCAATAGGGACTGAGTGTAAACCACATACAATTTATAATTCCAGGTCCTTCAATTAATGGAAATTTATATGATTCTTGTGCATCTAACTCAACAAAATCCATATGGTTTTTAGGCCCAGCATTATGATGCGTTGAAACCTGCCGGATATCATGCTTTTCTAGAGATGGTAAGCTGCCAATATCTGTCCTAAATTGTTTAATTATTTCTTTCATAATTTTAACACCAATATATCCATAATTTGACATATTAGACAATTAATCCAATAATAATAGTCCAAATTGTCTAAATTTATCAAAATTGCTAATATCTAATACATGTAATTTAATTCCTACTTTTGCTAAAGTTGCAAAAACATCAATTCCGATTCCTTCCATTGATGGCCTTGCTTTTCTTAAATGTTTACAAAACCTTCTAGCTATTCGTGGGTCAATATTTTTGGGAAAATCTTTTTCATGAATAACACATTTTTTACATAACATACAACTGCCTGCAAATAAAACAAATGCTTTAGGTAAATCAAGCATAAAAGCTTCTCGCTCTAATTTAATTAGAATTTTATTCACTTTCTTTAGGCTTCTCAAAAAATTATTTGCATCAGCATTAAACCCAATTATAAGAGCATCATTATATTCACTGATAAATTTTCGCCATTCATTTGGAGTTGGAATAAATGGAGGGCAGCATAATGAAGCACCATATCCATCACAACCAAATAAACATTTAAAATGAGGCCAATTAGGAATTAAAATATCTTTTGCACAGATATATTTTGTTAAGACTTTCTCCGCACCGTTTTTTATGGCAAAATTTTTTAACTTTTCAATTTTATCTTGTTTTAGTCTGGAAATTGCCATTCTACTAATACCGATCAATATTTTATTAATAATCTTTTTATTCTAATTTCAATAATTATTTAAAACTGTTGATTAAAATATTTAATTAGTTTTTGACGAGGTTTAGTATTTATGGTATTAAAATTTGATAAAATAGATCAAATCGGGATTATTGTTAACGATTGTGAAGCAACCGCCAAATTATTTCAAGAATTGTTCGGTATTGGGCCGTTTCAAATTTTTGACCGAGGTATCGATGATTTTTTTTATTTAGATAAATGGAATAAAATTCATATAAAAAATGCATTATGCCGATTAAATAATATACAAATTGAACTCATTGAAGTCGTAGAAGTAATTGAAGGAACATGTCTACAAAAAGAATTCATTGATAAACACGGTCCAGGATTACACCATATTGGAATTTATGTAGATGACCTGGAAAAAGCAGTAGATGAAGTTAATAAAAAAGGGATCAATGTTATTCAAAGAGGTGCAACCAAAGGTCTGCTTAATTGGGTATATTTGGATACCGAAAAATTGATTGGTCTGGTTGTAGAATTTATAGAACTTAGAAAAAAACGTAAAAAAAAGAACTCATGAATTTAAAAAGTTAATTAAAGGCTTGATATAACTGGTATTTCTACAATTCACAATAGCAATATTATAATTTGGTTGAGATGTTGGTCTAGGTATTATTTTAATCTCGAAATTACGAGGATTAAAATTTATCCAATTATATTTTAATTTTTTGTCCAATATACAATAATATACCGCATTTTGTAAGTCAAATCCCAAATTTATAATCTTGAAATAAACATGCTTATTTCCAATTTTTATATAATTTAGAAATAATGATGGTGTACAACTTAATCCAATAATAAATTCCTTAAACGAATGTAATTCAAAAAATAACATTTCAATAACCGCTATAATATTACTAATACTCTTATTGCATCATGAAAAATTTGAAATAATTTCTGTAGATTAATTGCTAAAAAGTAAATTTAAACAACACGCTATTTAATTCTAAGTAATAAAATATAAAATTAACATCAGTTCAGATGGTTATTTTAAAAATTTTAAAAAATATTTAATGAAAAATGGTGAACTCAGTCATTTTAAAGAATTTGAGAGGACTTAAAGAGGGAAATAATGAAGTACTAGTGGTGATACACTTCCGACCGCGAAAGTATGGCTTTATTTTCAAGCAATCATTAGAATATAAGAAGTTTATCTAAATAATGAATAGATTTCTAGGCTTAAAGAGTAATTCCAAAAGTGAACATGGAAATCAGAGGTAAAATTTATAAATATAACCTTCAGATTATGGAAGAACTATAATCACTTACAATTAATAAATAGAACCCAAAAAGAACAGACACAAGAAATATTTGGAAATTAATTTTTTGATCAAAATTCTAGTTAGTTAATTTTAATTGATTTTTATTGATATAAATTTGAATATAAGTTAGATAATTATTTTATAGTGTAAATTAGGGAAAAGATCAGAAAGTTTTTAGGGTAGATTTTAGAGAATATTATTATGATCATAAGAAACTGTCAAAATATTGTTGTTTTATTAATATTTAAGTACTATAAATATTATGGATGTTAGTGAAGACCTTATCTTAAAAGTTTCTATACAGAATTTTCTTAGTTTTTGTCGGTATGACATGTATAATAGTGAAAATTAGATTTTTATTGGACATGCTACCTGGATAATATTCATTTAATTATTTGAATATTACGAAAGTAATTGTAAGTCTAAATCATTACTCGAGTTGAAATTAAAGCAATGGAAGCACAAACTATAAACCAAGAAAATTCAACTATTTATTTATAATTTAATAAATTATTTTTATCCATAAATAATTGATATAATTCGAGTTCTATCATTGAAGAATTTTCAATTTTATTAGATGCCATTTTAGAGCAAGTCTGTAACATTTTACAAAAAGATATTTATTAAAAAAGAGATGGTGGCCCAAGAAGAAAACCATTTTCAATGCTGAGAATGGTCGATGCACATTTATATGCAAAATTAAAGATGATGTTTCATATAGAACATTAGAATGGGAAATGCACCATAATCCAGAGCTGTTAGCGACGTTTGGGTTTAATTATGTGCCATCAAACGAAACAATATACGATTTTAGGAAATGATTAGAATCTGAATAGTTGATAAATATATTGATTAAAATCATTAAGATAGCAATTGAATTAGATTTAACAGATATTAATGAATTGATAATCGATTCAGCACCCATAAAGTTGTATGCAAATTTTATGAGGGGACTAAAATGCATTGTTTTGGTATAGAGAAAATTAAGGTTTTATTATCGATATCTAAACTTAAAAAATATTATTTCATGGTTTAATTCGCATATACATATAACTACCCATTATTCATTGGTTTCTATAATTGCATTCCTGATTTTTAAACTAGCAAGTGGTTTTTTCTCTTTTCATTCTACTTACAATTTCGTAAGAGGGGAGAAAGATATTCATAAAATTTTCGGATTTGTGGATAAATTTCCAGTCCAACTCTCCATAAAATCGATATTACAAAAATTGGAAAAAATTTTCAGATTTAATGCCATTATGTATAAAATAATTAGCAAGATCGCCAAATTTTTTCGAATGAGTATTGATGATATATATTAGGTATCTAAAAATTTAAAGTGTTTTTTTGATATACTACGGAAAAAATATTCGACCATTAAGCAAGAAACCAAAACAGGTTATTATGCGTCGAAAGATAAATATTATTTTGGTTATAAAGTGTATCTTATTATTTTAAAGAAATTTCAGTTTTTTAGCCTTTATAAGAACTTCAGCTAAATACACAATTCTGGTATACTCCAGCCAATAATAGAGACGATTGAAGAGTGTCTATTAGAATAGAGAATAGATACAACAATTAAAGATAAAATATATAGGTTATATAAAAACGAGAAGCAATTAAAAGGTAAAAGAATTAAAAATAAATTAATCATAAGAGAAAATATAGAGATTAAACTTGAAATGATTAAAAGAAAAAAACTAAATTCAAAAAAAATCATTGAACAAAACTTTATTTGGATTAATGACCATGCAATTAAGTTTAGAACAGTCTAGATTGGGGGGTATCGATGCTATTAATTTTAACACAATACTTATAATTATAACATTATATTGTGTGTAAACATAGTAGCGTTAAAAATTGCCAGAGAGGACAGAATTAATTGTCCAACCTTCTATTTTTGGTGAAAATACCAAAAAATTTATGAAGGTAAAAAACATAAAGTTTTACCAAAATAAAGATAAATTCATAAATTATTTTAAGTATTAGTGAAATTATTCATGCTTTTGAAAAGCACAGAAAATGTTTCTGAGTATTTAAAGAATTTTACTTTAAGACGAAATCTTGATAATTTCATAGGTAGTGCTCCAAAAACAAAAGTAGAAAATATTTCAATTAATGGAGAAATATTTACCAAATATATTAATGAATTTTGGACTTCCAAGCAAAGACAAGCATCATCAATCCATGAAATCTCGTACAGAGCATGTTTTAAAGCTCAATTGCCTCGTTTTTTTATAAAATTATTTACAAAAAAGAATGATATTGTATTTGATCCTTTCAGTGGAAGAGGGACTACAGTCATTGAAGCTGGGTTATTAGGAAGAAAGATAATTTCAAATGATGTTAATCCATTAAGTGGGATTCTGACAGCACCTAGATTCTTTATTCCAAATTTGAAGAATTTAAAGGATAGATTAATGCAGATCCCTTTTGATAAAAGTCTTAGAGCCGATATTGATTTGTCTATGTTTTATCATCCGGATACTGAAGCGGAATTAGTTTCTTTAAAGAAATATCTAACGAATCGTAGGTTATCTGGGGAAGAAGATTATATAGACAGATGGATTCGCATGGTTGCCACCAATAGACTAACAGGCCATTCCAAGGGTTTTTTCTCCATATATACTCTTCCACCAAATCAAGCTATTTCACCCGAAAGACAAATTAAAATTAACAAAAAACGTAATCAAGAACCAGATTACAGAAATACACGAGAACTAATACTTAGAAAATCAAGAGCACTTCTCCGAAATTTAAGTGATAAACAAAAACAAAACCTTAGAGAAGCAGGTGAATCGGCATTGTTTTTAGAGAAAGATGCAAGAAATACAGTTGAAATAGAATCGGAATCTGTTCAACTGACAGTAACTTCTCCTCCATTTTTAGATGTAGTTCAATATTCTAAGGATAACTGGTTAAGATGCTGGTTCAATTCAATTGATCTACAAGAAATCTCTAAAAAAATAACTATGGCGAAGACAATTGATAAATGGTCTGCTGTTATGGAAGATGTATTTAAAGAATTATATCGAATTACACAAATTGGGGGTTGGGTTGCTTTTGAAGTAGGAGAAGTGAGGAAAGGAAAAATCAAACTCGATGAATATGTTGTTCCTCTCGGATTAAAAGCAGGATTTCAGTGTGAAGGTATAATAATAAATTTACAGAAATTTACAAAAACTTCCAATATTTGGGGAATTAATAACATGGATTCAGGTACAAATACAAACCGTATTGTTTTGTTTCATCGAGAGGATTAAGATGAATAAAGAATATGTGAAACGGTTAGAAGATGTAATCAAGCAGATGCTCAAACCAATTAAGAATATTCCTTTAAACTTGGTAATCGAATCAATTTCTGGGTTTAAAATTCTGCCCTATAATCCAAAAGATCCTAAAGATCGAGCAGTTTTAGATGGATTAATTAAAGTAGCTAATTTAGCAGGGATCAAGATAAACAAGGAAGGAATACATAGACCTAGACCTAATGAAGTTGGAAACGATATTGAGCCATTTGTTAGAGAAGCTTTAGATAATTATGGATATAAATCATCCATTCCTGCTGCAATAAGTGGTAAAAGAAAAGTTGTGGGTTATCCAGATATTGAATTCATTGATCAATTTGGTAGATTAAATTATTTAGAATGTAAGACACACAATGTTCAAAATATAAATACAACACAACGATCCTTTTACTTATCACCTTCAGAAGATTTTAAAATTACAAAAGATGCCCATCATTTTGTTATTTCCTATGAAATTTATGTTGATGGACGTAGTGGTAGTAATAATATCTACAAATGTAATAAGTGGAAACTTTTGTCTATTGAGAATTTATTAGTGGATGTAAAATACGAATTTAATTCTGATAACAGAAGATTGTATTCAGAAGAATTAATTATTGCAATGGGGGAAATAAAGTTAAATTAGATATATGAATTAAAAACTTAATAACCGAGACGAGTTAAGTTCGAGATATTTAAAATTAATCTAATGGTAATATTTATTGTAATAATACCTATTTTCAAGAATTTGAAGCATTTTTTGACGAAATTTAATTTAATTTGATACTTCTTTTTCTTTATCAGGTTTTTTCAGATTTCTTAAATTAATTTTTTAATAAAATTATATCAATTGACTCTTTAAATTAGTCAACCGGCAATATTCCTGGTGGGTAATAAAGAATTTTCCCTTTTTCTTTCATCTTATTCCAATTTTCATTTGCTTGGATTTCAAATGTTTTTCCCATAATTCCAACGGTGACATTACTAATATTTTTTTTCAATTTATTTTTCCGTTCTAATAAAATTTTTCGATTTTTTACAATTTGGTCAAATATTATTTTTTGAAGGTCATCTGTTTCGTCAAAATCGACCAGACCTGTTTTTTTATGATATTTTCTAATTGCATCAAACATTTTTTTATCAACATAATTAAAATCTTCTAATCTCCTATAAAATTTCCTTGAAATTTTAATTATATCGATAATAATTGATGATTCTGCTTGTGTTTTGTTTTTAATCTCAGAAAGGAGTTTACCATATTCGTCTAGCATATTATTATGAAAAATGATAATCTTATCGAAAAGTAAAAGCGACTTAAAATTTTCAATCAAATTATAAAACATCATTTTTACGATATGGTTCGAGTCTTCATTTACTTCACCTTGATCTTCATTTTTAATGTAAAAATTTTCCGGCATTATAATTACTACAGTATCAGAGTTATTATTATTAATCTCAAATTCATTTATTGTTGTAGAGAATATTACTTCTCTATTGTCTTCATTTATCATAGGTATAAAATAGATAAATAATGGTTCATTTTTGTTCATTTTTTAATCAACTTATTTTACAAATTTAATTTATTCTCATATAATTTAATTGCGTTTTCATATCCATTTATTATTTTTGATAAAACTATTAATGAGTCAAGTGGTTCTGGGAAAATTTTAATTCTTTTTGTGGATAAATTTAAAATATTTTTACGTAAATATCCTTTAGCAAATGCACCAATAAGTATTATGTATGATTTTTTAATATTAGTATCTTTAAAAAGATCGTTTATTAATGTAGGGGTGCCATTTTCTGTTAATATTAAGACCTCATTAGCTTTTATTTGCGAAATTAATGATCCTAATGATATTTGTTCTATCTCTAATAAAGGGGCACCACGAGGAGGTACTTTACCGTATCTAAAAAGTTGCTCCATAATCCCAATAAATCTATTATAATTTCTAGCAATTCTCAATTCGGGATTTACTTTAATAATTTGGTCATTAATTGTATGGATATAAATTAATAATTGACCAATTCTGTTTAGAGGAGTATTCAATGCATATAAAAGACATTGATGGATAATATCAGGTCTACCTCTTTTTTCATGGTTTTTCAATCTTCTGATTATTTTATTGTGGTTTGATATATCTAAAATCAAATTATTAGGATTTTTGCGGACTTTTTTTGCGTATTTTAAAATAAAAGGGTCTGTTTCAAAAGATTTTGGGATGAGTTCAAGGCTACTCTCTACAAAAATTATATAAAGCAATATTATCTTCACTTTATTCCTTTTCTAAATCAGGTATCTTTGGGTTTTTTAATGCCCAAATGTATTCAACAATTTCTTTGCAAGGTATTCCTAAGATTTCGCTAACCTGTTCTAAAAATTTTATATATTTTTTCTCGCCCAATTTATCTACACCTAGAATTTCCATAACCCAAGATTTAATATGACGGTCAGGCATCATTGTGTTAACGCCTATTAGCATTCGTAGGTATTGGACAGTCGAAAGCCCGATTCCCTTGATATTATAAATTTTGTCCGTTTTTAGCTTTTTAATATCAATATTTTGAGCCCAGTGCTTTAATGCTTCAAGATCGTCCTGGAGATTATTTTCAATTTTATAATTTTTAAATTCGGTAAGTACTCTTTTTAATAGCAAAATACGTTCCATATCGTTATATTTTAATACCTCCTTAGAAAATTTATCAAATCCTAAAGTTTGGATTAAATTTAACATTTGTTCAATAGTTTTAATCTCGTCATAATTTTCTTTAAAACTCAAAACTCTTGGCTTAACAAAAGTAAGATAATTTCGGTTAATTGTTAATACTGCATCTAATATTATTAAAACAGGATTATTATAGTCCCATTTAGAAATATCAGAATTTAAGGAAAGTTTAGCAATATATTCAATAGGATATTTTTTTCCTTTAATAATTCGTGTTCCTTCTTTTAACTTTATTAACGCATCACAAATTTTCTTGATATCTTCAGAAATCACAGACATTTTCAATTTATTCTCTTTTTGTTTGTTTAATACATTTTAAATTATTAATTCATATTTGAATTAATCAAAAAAATTTAAAAATTTAAACTATTGGGACAAATATATGAAAGATGATTCATTTACAGAAATTTGGAATCTTCAAAAAAAGTTAGGAGACCGCATTTTTGAAGAAAGAAATATCCAAGAAAATGATGAATTTTTAAGAAATGTTGTAGTTGCTATGTCAGTTGAATGTTCTGAATTATTAACAGAACTTCAATATAAATGGTGGAAAGATAAAAAGAGTATTGATCGTAGTAAAATTCTTGAGGAGAGTATAGATATTTTGCATTTTCTACTTCAATTTTGGATTTCAGCAAAATTTTCTCCTGAGGATGTAATTAATGCTTTTAAAGAGAAGAATAAAAAGAATTTTAAGCGTTTTTTTTCTGATTAATAGTTCTTAGTTATCTTA
>Ga0164318_10004472_pt1 | contig 13453 bp, 4 predicted proteins | sample GuaBasSedimGuay9_FD_113734 | JGI IMG/M metagenome (GOLD analysis project Ga0164318, IMG submission 113734) | Subseafloor sediment microbial communities from Guaymas Basin, Gulf of California, Mexico - Guay9, Core 4571-4, 0-3 cm | ecosystem: Environmental > Aquatic > Marine > Hydrothermal vents >...
CGGACCACCGCCTCCGAACTCCCCCCTAACACTTGCCGTATCGCGATCTGCAAATGTGTTTGGTGTAGGGCCAAAAAATGTACTAGCATCTTCAACTACATTGTCGATATGATATTGTTCGCTACTTTCAGGTATTGAGGTACCTGCCGCTTCCGGTGGCTCTTCAAAATATTCAACTTCATCAAATTCTAATTCTAATAACTCTTCTAACTCTTCTAAAAAACCTTCTGGATATTCGTACCGCTGTTCATTCACTTCTACAACTACACCTGCAACTCGTCCATCACCAATTACTGCTCTTTTCTGTACTTCAAAAGCCCCACCAAAACATACCACTGTTCCAGGAGGGTAATTTGAATCTGATGTATAATATTCAGCTACGCCAGTTTGAAGGGAACTTGACGTAACATTATGTGATGATTGCACATATGATTGATCGACATAAGATTCAATTGTCAATGATCTATTTGTATACGATTTATTAATTAACGCATTATTAGTTAATGCATTATTTGTATATAAATCATCTACATACTCGTCAATTACAGAAAGTTCATTTGTAAATGTTTCCATTGAATTAGTACGGTTAACTTCTATTTTAAGAGCGTTTAATAATTCAACTGAAAGGTTCTTTACACTTAGATTCTGTATGTTTGCATAGAAAGCTGAAATATAATTACAAAACATATCCCAGGCATTTATTGGTGCATCAACGGTTTCGTCTAAATTCATAGGTCTACGAATATACATTTCGTGTTCCATGAATGTTACACTTTCTCTACCTTGTGATACTGTAGGATGTTGAATGAAATATGAATCACCAACAATATACGTGTTACCCCACGATGATACTTCACCTGCTGTCCATCGACTTTGTTCGGCAGGATCACCAAAAATTCCATACTTACTGTAAACATGCTCAGGAGTCATTCGAGTTAACCTGTTTACCATCGATGGTGGAGGTATGCTATCGGAATATTCCCCATATATATCATCGGGTCCGAGGATGTATATACGAGGGGTAAATATTACCCCTCCTCCACCATCCCATGATGGATAATTATTCAGTCCGTCTTCAGGTCGTATCCATAATAAATCAGCGTGTACTTTATATGACATAGTCTGGTAGAATCCACGATGTCCGGTGTGAGTATGAACTGACGGACCGTCAAATCCAATTCCGCCATATCGGTTCCAGGCTGGCTGAACACCATATTGCAATGAGTCTGTATGTGTTTTTATTAAGTATCTTGATTCAATCCACGCATCGTAATCAAGCAATAATTGTTGTAATTCTAATCTAGGATAAAAGTGATTATCACATTGTGAACAATCCATTGGCTCAGGTGGTGGATCGATACCAGGACCGCCTCCAAACTCATCTTGAACTGATGGTCCGTCGGATGATTTATTTAGTGGCCATAATTCTTCCCCATCCACATTATAAAGTGTTGTTGCAGAGTTAAACGTTATGCTATCTAATAATGAATCACTCGGCCATAATTCTTCACCATTAACATTATAAAGGATGGTATCTCTTAAGAATGTTTTTTCTTCGCGGAAAGCCCGCACTGCGGTAAACGGACTAGATTCGTTATTTGCTTTTGATTGCTGATGCGATTTCTGTTGAGCTACGTTACCACCACCAAACGCCGCAGTTACTTCATCGTTATTGGAATCTTTATTTGACAATTACCTATCTCCTTGTTAAACTATATTTATATTACAGAAATTTAAGTCAAAATAATAGGGGGAATTCCCCCTATTAAATTATAAAATGCACTTTATTTTTACAATACTTAACTCTAGTAATTTAAAATCAAGTATTGTGGCAAATTATGCCACCACTACTTCAATGACTGAATCACCTTCGCTATCGGCTAACGCACGACCGATAATTGAACCTGCACTTGGGTTAGCTTCTGCACGAGCACCGCCGTTACCGTTGCTTACCATTAAGTCACCTTTCTTAACGCTTCCTGACACGTTGCAAGGTACACGACCACGAAGTGCTACGGTTGCAACAAATTCTGCATCTAAATCTGCGTTCATTGTGTAAGCCGGATCAGTTGACACAATACCTGCAATTGCAGTATCTGCATCATCCATACAAGTTGTAACTTCATTATGACCACCAAAACATACTACTGTACCCGGCTCGATATCTGCATCAGCTTCGTAATTCTCAGCTAAGTCAGCATAGTCAGCTGTTGATGCATTTCCAATAAAGCTAGTTGCATACATATTTGCATATTTTAATGAACTTGAACCTAAGTTAATAGCATTTGTTGATGATGGTGTAATCGTTCCACTATGTGTGTCTGTTGCATCACTTCTTAAAAATTGTGTACTATTTAAGTTATCTAATTTGTTACTGTCGGACGCTTTTGCAGTTAGACCTAAATACGTTCCAGTATGATTATGAGTTGCAGGTGAATAAAACGATGCTAGTTGGCCATTTAACTTATTAGAATCAGCCGAATCGGCAGCCTGAGCAGTTAAACCTAAGTATAAGTCACTTAACACAACAATACCAGTTCTACCTTCAATTGATGTTACTGCTGATGCATTTTGAAATTGTTTCCAATCTGCAAGAACAGATGGATCACCACTTCCACCTAAAAAGTATGTTTTTGATTCATCTTCACGTATACAAACATCGCCGGTTTCTGCTGTACCAAGAGCCAGCATCGCCGCTTGACTATTAACCGAAAATACTTCTGTAATTGCAATAGAAGGCACTTGGTTTGCTAAAATTTTACCATCTGCTCCTAATGTTGCTACTCCGTTAACAGACGCTTTTTCCGAGTTTGGAATTGCATTGTTAGCTAATGTTCCTTGTGCCGCAGTTGCAAAACCTGTGCTATCGATACCGTCTAATAGATCTGCATCTAAGCCTGAACCAGTGCCGTCAACTGTTTTAATATCTGTTAATAATTCAGCTATTGTACGCTCTGAGTATGATATAATACCAGTGCTGTTATCATAAGCTAAATCACCAGCTACGCTAATTAATTCACGTGCTTCTTGTGCGGTACGTTCTGAGTATGATATAATACCGGTGCTGTTATCATAAGCTAAATCACCGCTCACATCAAATAATGTGCGTATTGCTAAATCGGTACGTTCTGTAAAACTCATTTCACCGGTATTGTTATTATAAACTAGTGATCCAGATGCACTTATTAACGATCTAATATCAATATCTGATCGTTCTGCTAATGATATTAAACCAGTACCATCATCATAAGTTAAGCTACCTGTGTCCGATGTTACTGATATTGCACTTCTTGCTTCAGCATCTGAGTAAGTAATTGCTACTACTGCACCAACGCCATTTAATGCATATATTGTGCTATCGGTTGTGTTAATTGCTATTTCCCCAAGAACTAAATCTTGTGGTACTGGAACTTTACTCGCTACCGAGCTTTGTTTAAGTATAATTGTGTTCGCCATTATATTTCTCCTAATAAGGCTTGTGGGTCAGGACTCTTTTAAGTCGCCCGGTGGGTCAGGATACTACGTATCGCCCAATAAATAAATATTTTTACTTGTAACACTTTTTCAAATACTACAAGTAAAAATAAGCACTATCGCTAGTGCTTATTTTTGAACTAAGTTTCCTTAGAATGTACCACCTACGATATCAATATCAGGATCTAACGCCGCTTCAATTGGCGCACTTGTTACACCATCTGATTCTAAGAACTTAATAGTTCCTGCATCGTTTTTAATCTGGATATCATTTAAATACAATGACGCACCTGACAGGTATAAATCCTTCCATTTCTTACTAGGAGAACCTAAATCTTGTACACTATCGGCTACTGGATTCAAGTCACCTGTGATTTCAACAACTGGTTGTCCAACTAATGTTTCAACAATCGCAGTACTTGTACCGTTGTTTAATCCAACTAGTGAGGTTGTAGTTGTAATTTCACGTACTTCAATTACATCACCAATTGATGGAGCTTCAGTAAATGTTAATACTGTACCTGATACACCATACGCTGTTACAGGATGTTGTATTGTACCGTTAATACTAACAATACACGAAGCAGTAGTTTGTGAAGTTGCTAAACTAAATGCTACGTTTGAACCATCACCATTGAATGTTTCGCTTGCAATAACTGTAAACTCAACACCAAACTCTGCCCAGTCACTTGTGTCACCGTCAAAGAATTCATAGTTGTTAGCAGATGTATTATAACGTAACATACCTGGAATACCAACTGTTGGTCTTTCAGCTGTTGTACCTTTTGGAAGTATTACAGAATCAGTTGTACCAACTAACAATGCCGCCCCAGTTATCGGGGTTGCTGTTCCAATATTAACACTATTGGTTCCTGCATCAACTACTAATAAGTTCTCATTAGTAGTACCTTCAACACGGAAGTTAACATCAGCGCCTGGCTCATTAATAACAATCTCAGTTGCACCGTTAATTGCGTTAATAGCATTACCGTCGATTTGAATATTATCAATTTCTGCAGAACCTGTTACAGTTAATACACCGTTGATTGCAACATCAGCAAATACTAAATTACCAGTTACTGTTAAGTCCCCACCAATTGTAGCATTATTTGTTACTGCCAAACTATTTAAAGTAGCTAAACCACTTGAACTAAGAGTTGTTGTGGCTGTTACACCTGTTACACCTAATGTACCTGATATTAATGTATCACCACTATTTGTTGCTATTTTAAATACATCAGTTGCACCGTTATTAACGATGAATCCTTGACCTATACCGCCAATTAATGTCATTGTGTCATTAAATGTGCTTTGTCCTGTTACACCTAGTGTACCACCTACTGTAACATTACCACTAGCATCTAATGTTGTACTGTTGATATCAACTGCTGTTACTAGACCTGTAAATCCGCTAGTACCAGTTACTGCTAAATTACCACCAACTGTTGCATTATTAGTAACTGTTACGCTATCTAATGTTGCTAAGCCGGATGTTGTCACAGTCGTTAATTGTGTATTACCAGTTACGCCTAATGTACCGCTTGCGGTAATATTAGTAGCATTAACCTCTGCCATTGTCGCTGTGCCGGTTGTTGTTAACGTTGAAAGTGTCGTATTACCAGTTACACCTAATGTACCACCTACTGTTGCGTTGCCGGATGTTGTTAATACAGTTGTATCAACACCACCATTTGCTGTTACTAGACCAGTGAATACACTTGTAGATGAAACTGCTAATGTTGCAGTATCAACAAATGTATTTGATGTTACAGAATCAAATGTAACATCACCACCCGATATATCACCAATGTTAGTACTACCATTTACAGTTAAGTTTCCTTCAATTACTGTATTACCAGTTAAACTATCGACACTAAACTTAATACTTGCACTACCATCATCAATTGTAAACTGTTCACCTGCTCCACCTGCTAATGATAAATTAGCATTCATAGTTGCGGCGCCGGTTACACTTAAAGTACCACCTACACTTGCGTTACCGGTTGTTGTAATTGTACTTGAGTTAATAGTACCTGCTGTCATATTACCAGTAAAGTCACTGGTACCAGTTACATTTAATGTACCAGCTGTTGTAATATTACCTGTTGCATCAACATTAAACTCTGGAGTCAACTTAGTACCAACATATAATATTGCTGGACTGTTTACGTGTACATCATTGTCTAAGAATGTCTCACCAGTTACACCTAAGAAGCCGTTAACACTTGTATCACCAGTTGTACCATCTACTGTAAAGTTAGATCCGTCTACTGCTATACCACCGTCTGCATTTAATAGACCGTTAGTTGTAGTTACACCAGTTACACTTAATGTACCTAAGTCTGTAATACTTGTATTAACTGTTAAAGTATCAAGCTCTAAATCAGTTACAGTTATATTACCAAGATCTGTACTACCATTAACTGTTAAGCTACCTTCAATTACTGTGTTACCATTTGAAGTGTCTACTGTTAATACGTCGGTTGTACCGTCTGTAATGTTAAATACTTCGCCAGCACCACCGCTAAATGTAACGTTGTTGTTTAATGTTGTATCACCAGTAACATCTAATGTACCACCAACACTTGCATTATTAGTAACTGATGCACTATCTAAAGTTGCAAGACCGCTTGTGCTTAATGTTGTTGTACTCGTACCACCATTTGCCGCTAATGAACCTGTTAATGTTGTATTATTTGTTACTGCAAGACTATCTAAAGTAGCTAAGCCTGAAGTGCCTAAAGTTGTTAAACTTGTTGCACCAGTAACACCCAATGTTGTACCTACGGTAACTGCACCAGTTGTGTCTAATGTTGAAGCATCAATATCAGTTGCTGTTACAGTTGTTAATGATGAAGCACCATTTACAGTAACATCACCAACTACACCTAAGTTATTAGTAACTGTCGCACTGTCTAAAGTAGCTAAACCACTTGTTGACATTGTTGTTAACGTTGTATCACCAGTTACACCTAATGTACCGCTTGCCGCAATGTTAGTAGCATTAACCGCTGCCATTGTTGCTGTGCCAGTTGCTGTAATTGTTGTTACTGTTGTATCACCAGTTACACCTAAATCACCACCTACTGTTACATTACCTGTTGTATCTAATGTTGCACTATCGATATCAGTTGCTGTTACTGTTGTAAGAGTTGAAGCACCAGTTACACCTAACGTGCCGCTTGCCGCAATATTAGTAGCATTAACTGCCGCCATTGTTGCTGTGCCAGTTGCTGTTACTGTTGTAAGTGTCGTATTACCTGTGATACCCATTGTACCACCGACTGTTGCATTGTTAGTTACTGCAAGACTGCTTAATGTACTCGTACCAGCTGTTAATGTGCCTAATGTTGTAGTTGCCCCACTAACATCTAAGTTACCACCAATTGAAACATCACCTGTGGTATCTAATGTTGCACTATCGATATCAGTTGCTGTTACAGTTGTTAATGTACTCGCACCAGTTACACCTAATGTACCACTTGCTGTCACATCAGTTGCAGAAACTGCCGCTAATGTTGAAGCACCTGTAGCATCTAATGTTGTAGTAGTTGTACCACCGTTTGCTGTTAATGCGCCCGTTAGAACACTTGTACCTGCTACTGTAAAGTTGCCGCCAACTGCAAAGTCGCCTCCACTTCCTATACCAGGAACTGTTAATGTTGTACCATCAAACGTAAAGTCTGCACTGTCAACTAACTCACCGTTAGCCGCTACAAAAGGAACTCGTGTTGCTGTTAAATCTGTAACACGTAAACTACCAAATGCCGCCGGAGCTAATGTTCCAACTACTGCACCTGCTGTTTCACTTGCGTCTGATAACCAAACAAACTCATTTGTTACTGAAGCACCGTTGTCCCAACCAAAGAAGTTAACAACACCAGATGATCTATCTCTAACTAAACCCAATGTAGTCGTAATTACTTGAGCACCAACTGTTTCTGCTGTAAATCTATCACCAACTTTAACTGGAGTGGTTAATGTCAATGGTGCTACTGCTAACCATTCGTCGTCTGTTGCCGTACCTAAGTCTGCAACAATATATTCGTTACCTATAGTGAAACTACCCATCTCGGTACCAGTTGGATCACTGCCATCGTTGTAAAGTAAAGCAATACCACGATCTAACGCATCAACGTTACCTGGAGAACCTAATGTTAAGATTGGATCAACAACATTAATAATATTTGAATCAACTGTTGTAGTTGTACCAAATACGTGTAAGTCACCGTGTATGTTAACAACACCAGTATCAACCGCTCCACCACTGTTTGGATTAATATCAATTGAAGCTAATGTACTTGACCAGTTACTGCCGTCAATTGTTGTTTCATCGACAACTAAGCTACCAGTAATAGTATTAACACCTGTTGTATTAATATTTCCTGTTGCTGTATCGCCTGTTAATGTTGAAGTTGTATCAACTAATAATGTGTTTGTTTGTGTACTTGTTGTAACAACTAAGCTATTTAATGTACTTGCACCATCAACATTTAATGTTGTATCAAAATCAACTGCACCTTGTGCATTTAATACTTGAACTGTTGTATCACCAGTTACACCCAATGTAGAACTTAATGTTGTTGCACCAGTTACACCTAATGTACCACTTGCTGTGATATCGGTAGCATTAACTGCCGCCATTGTTGCTGTGCCAGTTACACCTAATGTACTATTAAGTTGAGTTGGGCCAGTTACTGTTAAACTTGCTAAACCAGCCGCACCACTTGTAGTTAATGTTCCTAATTGTGAATCACCACTTACATCTAAGCTACCAAAATCGGCTAAACCAGTACCTGTAATAGTTACTGTGTCAATGTGTTGGAAATCAGCTTGATCAAATGTTGCTACACCGGTAACACCTAACGTACCACCTACTGTTACATTACCTGTTGTATCTAATGTTGCACTATCGATATCAGTTGCTGTTACTGCCGCTAATGTTGAAGCACCAGTTACACCTAATGTACCACTTGCTGTGATATTAGTTGCACCAACTACTTGCATTGATGAAGTACCTGTTGCTGTCAAACCAACAATAGTTGTATCACCAGTTACATCTAAGTTACCACCAATTGAAGCATCATTTGTTACTGTAATTGTATCAAATATTGTAGTACCAGTAACATTAAAGTCATTTGCTGTAAATACACCATTAACTGTTAAATCATTTTCATGAATTGCATTACCTGTCTCCATGCTCATTGCATAAAGAGCTACGTCGGAAGTTGGAGTTGCTGTACCATCGCCACCACCTTGTGCGGTTGCTGTAAATACTGTACCGATATTATTATCTGCGGCACCAACTGTTGTCCAAACTGTAGTTCCAGGAACTGTAATTTCGTATTCTCTACCAATTTCTAATGCACTTGCATCTACTGGAGTTGTTGTACCACCATCGTTAATACTGAATATCTCACCGTTACCACCGTTGAATGCAACATTGCTATTAAAAGTTGCATTACCTGCAACATCTAAAGTTGTATCAATTGTTGTAGCACCTTGAACTTCTAAACTTGCTAGTAAGCCTAAGCCAGTTGAAGTAATAGTTGATACATCTGTATGACCAGTTACACCTAATGTACCGCCTACCGTAGTGTTACCATCAACATTTAATGTTTGATCGAAATCAACTGCGCCTGTTGCATTAATTGTAGTAGATTGTATACCACCGTTTGCTGTTAATAAACCGGTAATTGTAGCTGTTGTTGAAACTAACAGGCTATTTAACGTTGCTAAACCACTTGCGTTAAGAGTTGTAACACCGGTTGAACCTGCTGTTAAACCTTGTAAAGTAGTTGCACCATCAACATTTAATGTTGTGTCAAAATCAACTGCGCCAGTTGCACCTAACGTTGATACTGTTGAAGCACCTGCGGTTAATGTTCCGGTAGTTGTATTATTAGTTACGCTTAGACCATCTGTTATTGTAACACTGTCTGGTAAACCGATAGTTAATGTGTCGACAGATGAAATACTTGCTGTAACTTCATTTGCAGTACCGTAAACAGTTAATGTATCACCACCTTTAATTACTTCAGATGTACCACCATCGGTAATTGTCCAACCAGCTGTAACTAATCCGTCAACATAATCTTTTGTTGCCGCATCTTGTGGATCGGTTGGATTGACTACATCAATGATCTTATTACCATTTGCATCAATCGTTGCACCTAATGTCCATTCTGTATTAGCAATACTTGTGTCACCACTTAATGTATTTGCACCGTTAGCTGTAAGCGAACCATTTGTTATAGTTGCGCCAGTTACAGTTAATGCTTGCTGAATTTGAACATTACCAGTAGTTGTTGTACCAGTTAGACTTGTTGTGCCTTGAACTTCTAAATTACCATTTAGATCCGAAAGTCCAGCAACCGTAACAGAAGTTAATGTAGTTGCACCTGCGCTTAATGTTGTTCCAATAACTGCACCAGCTGTTGTTGCTAGTGTTGCTGAGTTAACAAACGTTGCCGATGTTAATGAATTTACTGTTAAATCACCAGCTGTAAAATCACCACCATTGATTGTTCCGGTTACATCTAAGTTACCGCCAATGTTTGTATCGCCAGTTACGTCTAATGTACCACCAACAAATGTATTACCGGTGTTACTTGCTACTGAAAATTTTGTTATTGGTGTTCCGCTATCGTCGGTGATAATAAAGTTTTCACCTGCTCCACCATGTAACGTCATGTTACTTTCAAATGTTGCATTACCAGTAACATCTAATGTTGTGCCTACAGTTGTAGAGGTTGTAACTGCTAGACTATTTAATGTTGTTGCTTGTGCTGAAAGTGTTTGTAAAGTTGTATCACCAGTTACACCTAATGTACCACTTGCTGTGATATCTGTTGCACCCAATGTTGTTGTAGTTGTTGCACCTGCTGTTACTGCACCTAATGTTGAAGCACCAGTTACACCTAATGTTGTGCCTACTGTTACTGCACCAGTTGTGTCAAGTGAAGTACTGTCAATATCAGCGGCTGTAGTTGTACCAGTTAATGTAGTTGCACCTGCTACTGTTAAATCAGTACCGACGCTAACAAAACCAGTTGTTGTTAAATTTGTTATACTAACTTCGCCAAATTCAACTAAACCATTAAATGTTGCTACACCGTCTACTGTTAAGTCACCTGTTAAGTGTAAATCAACTATCGAAACGTTACCTTCTGTTGTAAGATTGTTTACATGAATATCAACATACGAATCAATTAAAATGTTATCGTTTGAGTCTGTTGTATTTGTATAGCCAAATCTAAATTCTTTGGCTGATTCTTTCCAAATCATCGCTACGGATTGTTGCGCACCACGTTCGCCTAGTATACCAATATCGTGTGATGGTACACCTGTTTGTCCTGCCGCTAGTAAGATCAACGGATCTTCAATTACTAGATTTTCTGTTTCAATGATTGTTGTATCGCCATTTACCGTCAAATCACCACCAATGGTTAGATTTGAAGGATATAGCATATCTAATTCTAATTTACCGCCTGTAACTGATGCGTCGATAAACTTCGTCGCCCCATCAATTGTTGAGTCGGTAATCTGATTATTCTTAATTCGTGTTATAGCCATTATGTGAGCTCCTATTTTAACTACTTAATATTTATAATTTTATAGGTGATTTAATGTATACACTGTTAATTAAAATAATGATATCATTATTTTAATTATGTTGGTAGGACCTGCACTACTCTCTAATGCTTTGCCGATTACAATACCGGGCTCATAATCGCCCGGTAACAGGACTGTGGCGTGACCTGCTGTATTGCTGGATGTTAATAAATCGCCTTTGTTAACTATTCCGCTAACCAGACATAACGTTCGACCCGATTGTGCGACGGTTGTATTTGTAGTTCCATCGTCAACTGTAATAACTCCGGCAATAGTTGGGTCTGCGTATACTAATGATTGTGTTACTTCATTTAATCCACCAATTACTATTACAGTGCCTATTGGATAAATATTATCCCCTATATAATCTGTAGATAATACTGTGCTATGCACATTAACAAATTCTCTATTTGGGAGACCAATTGAATATAAATCGTCAACTGATGGGAGAATGATACTCGATACTTCAATTCTATCATTTAGTAATGTCATTCTTCGTGTGCCGGACACATCTAAATGAATTTCGCCTGCTATCGCTTTTACTAACGTGGTACCTAGTGAATCTGTAATTGATGCTACTTCAGCAATTGATGCTAAGAATCTGATATCAATAATATCAGATATCAACGGTACAGCCACAAATGTCACATTAGTACCGGACACACCATACGCAACATCCGGCGTTTGAAGTACACCGTTAATTGATAATAATATACTTTCTGATGTTGCTTCTTTATCAAGTACATAGATAGAGGATACACCATCTGGGACAATTGTTTGTAATGTTATGTCAACAAAATCTGAACTAAACTGATTCCATTCGAATCCATCCCATACTTCAGGATAATTTAAATTTTGATTGAACCGTATTGCGCCTTGTTCGGGCGCAACCGGTCGTTGAGCTGTTGTTCCATTTGGAATAGTCAATGCAGTAGTAGCGTCGATTGTTACAATGCCCGATAATGGTGTTTTAATTAGTACGTTTGTATCATCACCGGATATAATATCAACACCATTTACACCTGTTATTCTAGCAACTTGTTGTGATATAATATTAGTATCAACTGTTGATGATATTGTATTGTTATCTATTACTATTTGGTCGCAAGTGAACTGACCTGCAAGTATCAAAGAATTTCCATCAAAAGTTAATGAAGGATTACTAACAACCGAGTTATTACCGTCGGTATAAAGTACTTTATCGCTTGTCGTTGCGCTAAATTTAACTTCACCATTTAACATTACTACACCGTTGTCCGATGCAATTGATAAAGTAGAATTAGAACCTGGTGTAGTTGATATCGATCCCGAATCCACATACACATCAACTAATATTGCTGTTGAAATTGTAGTTAATGTATTACTAATTGTTGTTGGAACGCTTATAGTTGCTAAAGAACTTCTAAAATCAAATACATCATTCGTACCAGAATCTGTAAGGAAATTTAATGATGTGTCTGATCCAGTTTCAGTTATTACCAACTCACTGTCACCATCAATAATCCGATCTTTAAAATCTGCCGATAGTTGATCTTCAACATATTGTAATGTTGCGGCATCTTGTGGATCAGTTGGATCTTGTAAATCAACTATTTTTGATCCTGTTAGACTTAAATCATTTAATCCTAAATCAAATATAAATCCGGTTGAATCTGAATTTGTTAATGTGTTGTCATCAATTAAAATACTATTAATTTGTAGGGGACCTACAATATCCATAGATGCTGTTGCTGACGGTGTGAAAGTATTAATACCAATCGAAGCATTGTTCACATCTAGATATAATAACTTCCCTTCGAATGATAAATCGGATCCATTTCGGACTAGGTTATCAGCTAAAAGCTCGCCTATAATTTTATTCATTGGTACAATTATTCCTTATTAAATTTATCATAATGATGTTCCTGCATTATGTATGATTGAAATATGAGAATTTTGTGGGGGAGGAATAATAAACCCGATAATATCTGTATTAGTACTAACATTGTACGATAATGATGCTTGCTGGTTTACACCACTTATAAAAACTAAAAGTTGATTAGCTGAAGAAACAATTTGACTCATTTGGAATGACTGTATTATACCATCACCGACGAAATTGTCAACGATTAATGGAGTTGACGTACCACTTGCTATTAATTGCTTATATTCAGTACCATTAAAGAATTCCATTGATAGTATTTCAGTATTGTATCTCAACATTCCCGGAATTGGGTGTTGTTGCTGATTGGCCACAACACCACCCGGAATTACTGTACCACTCGGACTTCTACCCGAACCTTGATTCTTTATTAAATATCCCATTGTTTAGATCACCATAAAACTTACAATCGATGTTACTGAGTTAGTCACATTAACTATCGCA
>Ga0164318_10004474_pt1 | contig 13448 bp, 11 predicted proteins | sample GuaBasSedimGuay9_FD_113734 | JGI IMG/M metagenome (GOLD analysis project Ga0164318, IMG submission 113734) | Subseafloor sediment microbial communities from Guaymas Basin, Gulf of California, Mexico - Guay9, Core 4571-4, 0-3 cm | ecosystem: Environmental > Aquatic > Marine > Hydrothermal vents...
CACTTCATCTTTGTTTAATCCTTTTGAAATTCCACCAGGCAATCCACATACTGGATGAGTTGCCTTACCACCAAGTATGGCTGTAATCTTTTGACCATATGCACGATGCTTGATTACTTCTTTGCCGATCTCAACGCCTGCTTTTTCTATAACACCAATAATGTTTCTTTTTGCAGGCGGAGCATCTGGCCCGACTACAAAATCAGGACCGCCTAAGTAATAGAAATGTAATGTATGATCGTAGATGTAATATCCCATGTACATTAATTCTCTGAGTTTTTTTGCGGCTGATGGAGGATCAACATTAAATGCAGCATCTAATGCTTTCGTAGAAGCGAAATGATGAGCAACTGGACATACTCCACAAATACGTGAAGTGATTTGTGGCATATCCTCTGCTCGTCTTCCCTGAGCAAAGCGTTCAAATCCTCTAAGTTCAGGGATCTGAAGATATGCATTTTCGACATTTCCCCTGTCATTAAGGAAAATACTAATTTTACCATGCCCTTCTAAACGAGTTATTGGATCAATTGTAACTGTCTTCATTATTTCATCACCCTCCTATTAATTAAGGCATTAGGGAGGCCATATTTGTAAAAAGTTCCAACAGGATCAACAACCTGATCAATGAGCTTTTGGACTTTTTCATCAGTCATTTTTTCTTCTCCTTCAAGTCCAAGAATTGATGCAAGTGCCGATATCATCTTTGCACCTTGATCAAGGCTATTTGGCGTTGGTCCACCACAACCAGTACACGGCATATTCGCATCCAAACAGCGTGCATCACATCCTCCCCGAGTTGCCGGACCCAAACATATGATTCCTTGCTCTAACAAACATTTATCTTCGATTTTATCCACTTCATAAACCCTTTTTATTTCCTTTATTTTCTTTTCAGTTTTTTCAAATCTACATTCATCACAAACAGATTTCATTGGACCAATAACAGACCCTTTTGGTGGTAGTTTATTCTCAACAATTGCACCCACTGCAGTCATAATCATATCAGGCGTAGGTGGACAGCCAGGTAGATAATAATCTACATCAACTGTTTGATCTAATGTTTTTACAGTGTCGTAAAATTCTGGAAGAGCAAGTTCTCCTTCTTCGACCTTGACTTTTGTTTTTGGAACAGTCTTTTTTGGGTTTACTGTGGAAGGATTATCTAAATATGCGGTTGCAAAAACTTCTTCACGATTTGCAATATTTGCAAGTCCTGGAATTCCTCCATTTACAGCACAAGCTCCAAATGCAACCATAACCTTTGATTTTTTTCTCAAAAGTTTTGCGATATGTTCCTGCTCTTCAGTTCTAACTGCTCCATTGAAAAAACAGACATCTATATGATTATCCTTCATCGCTTCGACATCTTTATATTTAAAATCCATAGCTACTGGCCAAAATAAGATGTCTGCTATTCCTATAACGTCCAATATTTTTTCGTCGATATCTAAAACTGCTATTTCACATCCACCACAACTTGCAGCCCAATAAAAAGCCAGTTGCAGTTTCTTTTTTTCTTCTTTTTTAGTCACACTACCACCTTTTTAATTTTATTTTTTATAAACTCCTTTTTTCTTCAATAATAAAGTTGGATCAACAGCATGCTCTTCAAATCCACACACTGTTGGATCAAGCCCCAGCGCAATTGCAATTAGCTGGGTGTAATAATAAATTGGAAGCTGTTTATAGCCCTTGAACATCTTTTCAGCTTCTTTTCCACGAACATCTAGGTTAAATCTGCAAAGCGGACAGGAGAGCATAATTGCATCAGCATCTCGTTCAATCGCATAATTTGTAATCCTATAGGCACGTTTTGAAACAATTTCTTTATTTTCTACGGTATGATAAGAACCACAACATTCAATTTTGAAAGGATTGTCAACAACCTCTGCCCCAAGAGCAGTAAGCAAATCACTAAGTATTTTTGGATCCTCAGCATCATCAATTGCAACCTCTCTCGGGCGAAGTAGCATACAGCCGTAGTATGGCATAATTTTAATTCCTTTTAAGGGGTTTTTTACCATTTTTTTAATAGTGGCAAAACCAATTTCATCCCTGAGAACTTCAAGGAAATGATATACTTTAACAGTTCCTTTGTAATCATTCTCACGGTCCATAAAAGCATTGAGTGTTTCAAGATCATCAGGATTTTCTTTTACACGTAAGTTTGTTTGTTTGAGAGTATTGCAGCACATATCACAAAGTGTAATGACTCTATCTTCGCCTTCGTCCTCAACATGAATCAGAGATCTAAGAGGTGCAAGATGTCTCATTAAATCATCACCGGATAATGAAGATACTACACCACAGCAAGTCCAATCATCCATCTCTTTTAGCTCATGACCAAATTTTTCCATTATGGCAAAAGCTGACGATTCAAGATTTTTTGCAGATGTTTTGAGTGTACAACCTGGGAAATACAACAGTTTCATGATTATCAGCCTATATTCTTTCTAAACAAACTAACAAATGCAATCTGAGGGATTGATTTTCTTTCTTTTTTTGGAATTTTTTGTGCTTGTGTCTTATCAATTTTCTTACGCAGAACAATTTGACGGCATGCTTCCATAATCTTTGTAATATTAATATCTCTAGGACATCTTTCAGCACATGTAAAACATGCTGAGCAAAGCCAGATAGTCTTGGAATTTAAAACCTCAGAGCGATCTAATACAATATATCTAATAACTTCATCAGGCGTAAGGTCCATATCTTCAACGTATGGGCATCCGGCTGAGCAAGTGCCACATTGATAGCATCCAAACAAATTCTCACCAGATAGTTCTTCAACTTCCTTTACAAGCTCTCCTTTTTTGAATACAATCTGGCTAATCTCTTTGTTTTTTGGCAATTGCTTCTTAGACATTTTTAAGCTCCTCCTTTTAGGAGAGCATCGACCATAACTCGGATTTGTTGATTTTTAAATCCTTTTTGTTCAATTGCCCCGGATGGGCAAGCTCCGGCACAGGCTCCACATCCTTTACAAAGGGCTCGATTAATTGTGGCTACAAGACGATCAGGATTATCTTGGCGAGGCTTTATTTCTATAGCTGAGAAGGGGCATATCATTTCACATGTCCTACAGCCACTACACAGCTCTTCATCTACCTCAGCAACCTGCCCTTCACCTTTCATTTTCTCTTGCATGATCGGGATTGCTGCCCGAGATGCTGCACCTTCAGCCTGAGCAATTGAGTCAACAAGATTCTTAGGATAATGCGCGGCTCCACAAAGGTATATTCCATCAGTTGCAAAATCAAGAGGTCTAATCTTTGCATGAGCCTCTAAGAAAAATCCTCCAGAGTCAGCTGGAATCTTAAGCATATTCTTCAGAGATTCTGTTAAAACTTCACCTTCAGTGTTAACTGTAAGAATTACAATATCTGCAGGGATTTTAAGTTCTTCATTAAGTATGTCATCATATACTTTCACGTTTATTGGACCGTTTTTTGGATCTTTTTTATCAAGAAGTACCTTGGGTTTTTTCTCGCCAGGATACCGCACAACTGTAACATGATGATTCTTTAAAACATCAGAGTAATATTCCTCCTCTTCTTTTCCAAAAACACGCATATCCCTATATAGAAGCCAGATTTTTACACCAGGATATCTCTCAGAAATAAGCTTTGCATTTTTTATTGAAACACCACAACCAATACGACAACAGTATGGTCGTTTTTCATCCATGGCTCCAGCACAGTTTATAATCACGACATTTTTGGGTTTCTTTTTTAACGTACCGTTCTTGATCTTCTCTTCTAACTCTGTCTGGGAAAGAATATTTTTATTTACACCATATTGATATTGGCCTTCAAGATCAATTTCTCTGAATCCTGTTGCAACAATAATCGTTCCAAATTCAATTTTTTTCTTTTTACCTTTGTATGTGATAGTCCCTTTATAATTTCCAATAAAACCGTCGATATCCGCTAATTTGGCCCCTGTCATTACATTGATTAATTTGTTTTTGTTGACCTGTTTGATGAGTGGATCAATAACATCTTTCGATTTTATATCTGAAGGGAACATTGTATACAGATGCCTTAATCTACCTCCAAGTTGCTTTTCCTTTTCAATTAAATAGGACTTTATACCCATCTTAGCAAGTGCCAAGGTAGCCTTCATACCAGAAACCCCACCACCTATTACTAGAACAGATGGAACAATTGAGAATTCTTCTTCTGAAAGAGGTTCGAGAAGTCTAACTTTTGCAACAGCTGCCTTAACTAGATTAATTGCTTTTTCAGTTGCTTTATCCCAGTCATCAGAATGAACCCACGAGCAGTGATTTCGAATATTAGCCATCTCAAACAAATATTTATTTAATCCTGCTTCCAAAAGTGTATCTTGGAATAATCCTCCATGAGTGCGTGGTGAACAAGCAGCAACAACGATTCTGTTTAGTTTCTTTTCTTTGATAGTATCACGTATCTTTTTACCTGTATCCTCAGAGCATGCAAACATTACATGCTCAGCATATGAAACATTTGGAAGTTTTTTTGCCTCTTCAGTAACTTTTTCAACATCAAGATATCCTGCGATATTTTTACCACAGTGGCAAACAAAAACACCTATGCGTGATTCTTCATTTTGAACGTCTTTTTCAGGAGGAAATTCTCGGCCGATGTGTCGCTTACGATCTTTAACAGGCTCCACTGCTCTTGCAGCTGCTCCACTAGCCATAGAAACGCTATCAGGAATATCTTTTGGACCTTGGATACAACCAGCAAGATATATCCCATCTTTTGTTGACTGAACCGGATTTTGTAAAAGCGAATCTTGTAAAAAGAAGCCGTTTTCATCAACTTCTATTCCTAGGATTTTGGCAAGTTTTATGTTATCCTTTGCAGGAATGATGGAAGTCGAAAGAACTAGCAAATCTACCTTGTCTTCCTTTATCTTACCGCTAAGCGTGTCTTTATATCTTATCGTGAGACTTTTATCCTCATTTTCATAGACATTAGAAGGCCTTCCTCTGACATATTTTACTCCAAGGTCTTTTGCATGAGTATAATATTGTTGGAAGTCTTTGCCATAAGCACGAATATCCATATAATAGATAGTGATGTCAATTTCAGGATTTGTTTCTTTTACGATGCTAGCTTCCTTTGTAGCATACATGCAACAAACACGGGAGCAATATGGATAACCTTCTTGTGCACTACGCGAACCTACACATTGGATCCAGCCAAGTTTCTTAGGTTTTTTATAATCTGAAGGTCTAAGTACTTTTCCGACAGTTGGACCAAAAGATGAAAGAAGTCTTTCAAATTGCATTGCGGTTAAAACGTTATCGTATTTGCCATAGCCATATTCCTTACGAAGTTCTATTGGCTCAAGCACCTCAAAACCAGTTGCTACAATAATTGCCCCTGTGTTGACTTCTATCTCTTCTGATTTTTCTAGGAAGCTAATTGCCTCTGGCTCACAAACACGATCACATGAACCACAACCCGTGCAATGCTCATGATCAATTGTATAAACAATAGGAACTGCCTGTGGGAACTCGATATAAATTGCTTTGCGAGTTGATATCTTTTCATCAAAGCTACTTATAACATCAACTGGACAGGCTTCGGCACAGTCCCCACACCCTGTACATTTATCTGGATCGACATATTTACTTTTTTTCCAGATTTGTGCTTTGAAATCTCCCTTTTTTCCTTCCAATTTATTGATTTCTGCATAGGTTATTAGTTCAATGTTTGGATGACGAGCAAGTTCTACCATTTTTGGTGCAGCTGTACAAATTGAACAATCATTTGTCGGAAATGTCTTATCTAGCTTTACCATTGATCCGCCAATTGTTGAGGTCTTGTCAATAATCACTACCTTGTATCCTTTATCTGCGGTATCAAGTGCTGCTTGCATTCCTGAAATTCCTGCACCTATTATCAAAACATCAGCATCAATTACTCTTTTCTTCTTTTTTGGAATTTTTTGTGCAATTCCCTGAGAGGTATTTTCAATTATAGGTAATTTATCATCCAATAATGCTATTTCTGGTTCTTCCAAAAAGTAATCATCTTCAAGGGGAATCCCAAGATCATGGTCCATTTTTTGATTATAATCCTTTGAGGGCATCTCGTCCTGCCTCTAATCCTCTCAAATATGCTTTTTCATTAAGTTCTTTAAACCTACTTGGCACACTATCTAATACAGATTTTTTTACAGCCTCTTCATCGAGAAGTCCGAAAATACTTGTTGATGCACCAACCATTACAATATTTGTAACGATTTTATTTCCCAATTCTTCAGCAATTTTTTGCGCCTTTACTTTATAAACTGGCCTGCCAATATTATGTCTAGGGACAAGATCTGGATCTAAAACAATTATTGTATCCTTTTTAAGATCATCACGATAAGTATCAAATGACTCTTGACTCATTGCAACAAGTAAATCAACACTAGTTGGCCTCGGGTATCCAATTTTACCATCTGAAATTATAACTTCAGATCTAGCAGCACCGCCTCGTGCTTCAGGACCATAAGACTGTGATTGAACGGCATTATAATCCATAAAAACAGAAGCTGCTTTTCCAATAATGAAACCTGCAAGAATTACCCCTTGGCCGCCGAATCCACATATTCTAATATCTCTTCTCATTTTCGCACCACCGCATTTGTTTTAACAGGTTTATTGCCTTCTTTTTCCATAATTCTGTCAACAAGCTCTCTATATCTTTCAAAAAATCCAGGCTTCTCCAAATCCTGAAAAACACCTATTGGAAACATATTCTTGACTTCTTCTTTCTCCTTCTCAGATCCATAGTTCATAATCCTCTCATAATCCTCAATTAAGATGGTATTGTCATCATACCATTGCCAATGCTTTTTGATGTCACCAAGTTTGTTTCTTCGGCCATATGCAGTTGGGCATGGTGCTAAAAATTCTATAAGTGAAAAACCTTTTTTTTGGAGAGCATCCTTAATTGATTTTATTGGTTGATATGGATGTGTGACCGTCCATCTCGCCACATAATTTGCACCCAATGCCTTTGCTAGATTACATATGTCAAATGGTGGTTCAATATTGCCATAAGGTGCTGTTGTTGCAATACTTCCTAGAGGTGTAGTTGGCGCAAGTTGACCTCCAGTCATTCCATATATGAAGTTGTTAATCATAATAACCGTCATGTCTATATTACGACGAGCAGCATGAATGAAGTGATTTCCACCAATCCCTGCACAATCTCCATCACCAGTAAACACAATCATATTCAAATCTGGATTTGCGGCTTTAATTCCAGTGGCAAATGCAATTGCTCTACCATGGGTTGTGTGCAAACCATCTGCATTTATGTACCCAGGCAATCTTGATGAGCAACCGATGCCTGAAGCAAAGACGGTTTTTTCCATATCCCATCCTAGTTCCTCTAATGCCCAGAATGTATACTCCAATACCACTCCATGACCACAACCGTTACAGAAAATCGTAGGCCACATTCCCTCTCTAAGGTATTTTTTATTCAATTTTTCTGCAGTTTTAATTTCAACCATTTTATTTCACCTCCAGATATTTCATAAGTTCTTCTGGAAGATGCATCTCTCCCCCAATTTTTGGGGCGGAGACAACTTCACAGTTGCCACAAGCAGCTTCTCTAATTGGATGATAAATCTGTCCAAGATTCATTTCTGGAACTATTATTTTATCAACATCCTTGGCAAGCTTTGCAATAAGTTTCTCAGGGAAAGGCCAAACTATCTTTAGTCGTAACAAACCTACTTTCTTTCCTTTCGCCCGTGCCATTTGCATCGCAGTTTCTGCAGGTCTTGCAGATGCTCCATATGTAACAAACACGGTATCTGCGTCAGCAAGATTTTGTTTTTCAACTGACACTAGTTTATCTGCATCATCACTTATTTTTGAGGTGATTCTCTTTATAAGTTTTTCATGATCTTTCTGTTTATCTGTTGCAGGAAAACCTTTTTCGTTATGGGTCAAGCCAGTAACATAAGTTTTATATCCAGTTCCAAATGTTGGAAAATCTGGAACTTTGGAATTTTTACGAGTTTGAGAATTAGTAAAAGGAATGTATTTATCTTTGGAAATTGTCGCTGGAACCCTATCAATCAGCTTTATATCTTTTTCATCCGGAATTATAATTCTCTCACGTAAGTGTCCTATTTCCCCATCAGTCATTACGCAAACGGGATTTCGATATTTTTCAGATAAATTGAAAGCTTCTATTGTAAAATCTAAGCATTCTTGAACTGTGCTTGGCGCAAGTGCTAATGCTTCAAAATCACCATGTGTCCCCCATCTAGCTTGCATCATATCTCCTTGAGCGCCAAGTGTTGGTTGACCTGTTGAAGGTCCTGTTCTCTGAACGTTTACAATAACACAAGGTGTCTCGGTCATTACAGCAAATCCATAGTTTTCCATCATTAAAGAAAAACCAGGGCCTGATGTTGCAGTCATAGACTTTGCCCCGCCCCAAGCGGCACCAACAACTGCAGCGATGCTGCCTATCTCATCTTCCATTTGGATATAGGTTCCCCCTACCCTTGGAAGCATACGTGCCATTCCTTCAGCAACTTCTGACGCAGGAGTTATTGGGTATCCTCCAAAAAATGAAGCCCCAGCTAGGATTCCTCCATAAACGAAGGCCATATCACCTAACAAAAATTGAATTTTATTTCCCAAAACCTTTCTTATTAACTTAGGATCTCGTTTATATACAACCATTATTTCCTTCCTCCCACTGGTCTTAAGAGGGATTTTTTCTCTTCTTTTATCTTATCCTTGTCAGGGATTACAGTTATTGCAAGATCTGGACATAGAAGCTCACAGAGCCTGCAAAAATTACACTCATTTTTTTCTTTTAATTGTGGTGGATGAACGCCTTTTTTATTTAATCTGTCTGATTCCTCAAGTGCATTAACCGGACATCGTTCTATGCATATGTTGCAACCTTTACACCAGTCCTCATTTATTTCTATCATATGGTAATTCCTCAGAAAATATCAAGTGCACGAGATATCGCCAGTTCACCACGATATTCTGGCAATAAAATTGGTGCCGTTCTTTTTGGTTTGATGTTTGCTTTTTCAAGTATTTTAATATATTTATCTAGATGGCTAAGAGTTAGTTTACCAATCTTTGCTTTCTTAATGTATTTTGCCGCATAAATCCCAGCACGTCGACCAAACACATTATAGTCAAGTAGAGAGTTGCCCATTAGTCTGTTTTTACCATGAACCCCGCCAGTTACCTCCCCAGCAGCAAATAACCCTGGGACCTTTGTCTCTGTTTTTTCGTTAATCTCCACTCCACCATTCTGATAATGCAAAGTTGGATATACAAGAATTGGATGCTTTGCCATATCAATCCCAAATCGTCTAAATTTACGTGCTTCGCCTGCAAGTTTAGTTGCTATAGTGCCTTCACCATGTATTATCTCTATCATTGGTGAATCGAGCCACACACCTGGCATTCCTGTTGGTGTCACAATACCACGCCCACTTTTACATTCATGTATAAAGGACGCTGCTTCAACATCACGGGGCTCAAGTGGAAAGACGAACGGGTCGCCATTTGCATTAACAGGGATTGCGCCAAGTCCTCTGATTTTTTCAGTTGACAAAATTCCAACTATTGGTTCCGGGAATGCATCTCCTGTTGGATGGATCTGAATAGTATCCAAATCTAGAAGATTTGCACCTACATGATATGCCATAATGAGCCCATCACCAGTTGCGCCATAGTGATTTGTTGTTGGATAATTTGAAAGATGTAGTCTACCTGATCCACCAGTTGCAAGTATGGTCGCTTTCGCGCGTATTACATAATATTCATATGTTTCAAGGTTGAATGCAATCCCTCCAGCAACTTGACCTTTATCATCCATTAAAAATTCAACAATTGGACAGAACTCCAATACAGGGATTTCAAGGTTTCTTGCTCTATCCCTGATATTCCTCATTATTTCCATACCTGAATAATCCTTACAGCTGTGCATACGATTGCGACATGTCCCACCACCAGAAAGCTCCTGAAACTCTCCATCTTCTTGGCGATCATACATAACGCCAAGCTCTTGATGCCAATTAATAATCTTGGGGGCATCTAAAGCTAAAGCACGAGCCAACTCAGGTTTATTAGTGAAATGACCCCCGCCATAGATGTCTAGATAATGTAATGCGGGACTATCTTCAGGGCGATCTGCTGCTTGTATACCGCCTTGGGCCATCATACTGTTAGCATCACCGTGCCTAAGTTTGGTAACAATCAAAATGTTATCTTTAGGAATGCCAGACTCGTAAGCAAATAATGCTGCAACTGTACCTGCTCCCCCACCTCCTATAATTAGCAAATCAACATCATAATCTATTTTACTAATATCTACATCCTTAGAGGTTATGACAGGTTTAGACTCTAAAAGATCTACGATTCCATTGTATAAAAGTTCACCTTTATTTGGTCCGATCTTTACTTCTCTTTTTGTACTTTTCATATAGTCTGGATGATATTCACTAAGCATTTTTTCTCGAGCATCCATACTCATTGGCTTTACTGGATTCTTCATGTTTTTTTCTCGCTTTTTCTCTACGAGCTTAATCGACTCCATCATATAATCTGGATAACCATCAATCATTTTCAAAATCAGTCACCTCCCAAATCTGCAGTTTCCTCAGCCTCAATCTTACGCTTTGTGTATAACTCAGTTATCTCTCTCTTAGGCATTTTCATTAGCTTATTGATTTCGTCGTCATATTTCCTATTGTCAATTTCTTTCAATCGTTTTGAAAGGTTCTTCGATTTTGGGTCTAGATATTTTCCACGAAGTCGGCGAGCGAGTTGAGAAACATGATAATGTTTTATATCTGCGGGACAACGCATAGCGCAAAGACCGCATTGGATACAATCAAAAGAAATTTCAGCGCACATTGCAATATCTCCTCGAATTGCCATCTGAATGTATTTCATGGTTTCAATATCCTGTGGGCAAGATTTTGTACAAGTATTACATGAAACACAACGAGCAATTTCAGGATACATTGTCAAAAGAATTGTTTCATCGGGTTGGATTTTATTAATATCATATTCAGCTTTTGTAGCTGGAACGAAAGGCAGTTGAACAAGATACATCTTATCTTCAACTACTTTCTGACAAGCAAGATCAAAACCAAGTTTCTGTTCATCTTCAATACGATAAACAGTTGAACAAGCACCACAAAAACCAGCTCGACAGCCGCATCCACGAATAAAGCGATAACCAGCATATTCCAAAGCTTTCATTATCGTTAGACCAGCTGGAACCTTGTAACTTTTACCCATGATAAAAACTTCGACCTCAGCATGTTTGGTTTCTTTTGGTTTTTTCTTCTTTTCAACAAGTACTTGTTTACTTTTAACCATACTTAATTCCCCACAAAACAAACATAATAAAATTTTAAGAGAAGTTTTTCTCGGATTTCTCCGTAGATAGAGCTATTTGCCATAGGTTTTTCCAAAATGGCTCCTCCCAGATAGTAAGAAAATCAAATATAATTATAGATTATAAGTGTTTTGATAAAAATATCATAAATATAATGAGGGATATCTTTTTTATAAAATATGTATGAATTTGCTAGGTTCTATACACCCTTTAGTAATTTTTGATATATTTTTTACTAAAATGGTAAAAAAGTTTATAATTAGAAATTACTTATTCTCAAAGTGATGAAGAAGTTTGAATTAACCTCAAAAGAAAAAATGATATTGTATGGACTTGTTAAATATCCAAACTTAACCGATAGGCAATTATCTGAAAAATTAAAAATTAAACATTCTACAGTTACCTCAATAAGAAATAGACTAAAAGAAAAAGGATATTTTAGAAAGTTGATAATCCCACGCCTTCAAAATATGGGTTGTCAAATGCTTGTTACAATCTATACAAGCTTTAGTCCTTTAATTCCTCTAGAAGAAAGAATTGAAATCACAGGAAAAACTATCGAAGTTTTTGATGAAATATTTTTTTCTGTAGGTGAGCAGGACAAGGGGTTTTCTCTGAGTCTTTCAAAAGATTATGCAACTATCGGAAAGATTAATGACATTCGTACTCAAACTTTTGGTGGAAGAGGACTGTTAGAGGAATATCCAAACATGATAGTTTTTCCTTTTGATATTAGTAGAATTTATCGTTTTTTCGACTTTGCGCCGTTGCTTAAAAAAAGTTTTGACCTTAAATTTGACGATGAGGAAAACGTAATTAATTTAGCTTTAAGACATACAAAAAATGTTGAACTTACAGACACTGAAAAAAATGTTTTTTGTATGATGATTAGCTATCCTGATTTGTCAGATGAAAATATTGGTAAAGAAATCGGTGTTTCACGCCATACTGTTTCACGTTTGAGACGGGGTTTTGAAAATAATAATTTAATCAGAAGAATAAATCTACCAGATCTTAAGAAATTTGGCTTTGAAATATTGGTTTTTTATCATATTCGTTTTGATCCTCGTAACCCTCCCAACATGGACAACAATGAAGCAGCAACATTGATGGGCAGCTCATCCATATTTTTTGCTAGTCGTCAATTTGAGGCGGTTATGATTTCAGTATATTCTGATTATGATGATTTTAAATCTGATAATATGAAAATTATGCAACTGTTAAAACAGAACGGATGGATTGCTGAAGATCCAAAGGTTTTAAGTTATAGTTTAAGCAAAATGATTTTCATCAAAGATTTCAAGTTTGCACCCATTACACAAAAAATTGTTGGCTGCGATTCATGGATTAAAAAGCTCTTAAATATGTGATTTTGCATTCAGATTGCCATGAAACTTTTTGAGTATAGGGGGAAGGAGCTGTTTGACAAATATGGAATTGCAGTTCCAAAAGGCAATTTAGTTTCAGATGAAAAAGACTTTTCGAATCTTAAATTTCCGATTGTTTTAAAGGCACAGGTTCCAATTGGTGGACGTGGTAAAGCAGGTGGTATTAAAAAAGCCAAAGACCTGAAAGAAGCAAAAGAAAAGCTAAATCAAATCATGGGCATGAATATACGTGGTTTTAAGGTCGGTAAAGTTTTAGCTGAAGAAACAGCCGATATCAAAAAAGAGCTGTATCTAAGTATCTCATTGGATAGGACAAAACGCATGCCTTTAATCATGACCAGTGCTGAAGGCGGAATGGACATTGAGTCGGTTCCTGATGATAAGATTTTTAAGGAATGGGTCAACCCATTGATTGGTATCCAGCCTTTCAACATCCGTAATATAGTTTCCAAGCTTGGATTTGGTAAAGAAGAGAGTAAAGAAATCTCTAAGGTTCTTACAAAAATATACAAATTATTCCGTGAATACGACTGTGAATTAGTCGAGATTAATCCATTAATAATCACAGGCGATGGTGGTGTTATGGCAATCGATTCTAAGATTATAATTAACGACGATGCGATGTTCCGTCACCAAGACATTATCCCAGAGCATGTTGAATTAACTGCCTTAGAAA
>Ga0164318_10004475_pt1 | contig 13447 bp, 13 predicted proteins | sample GuaBasSedimGuay9_FD_113734 | JGI IMG/M metagenome (GOLD analysis project Ga0164318, IMG submission 113734) | Subseafloor sediment microbial communities from Guaymas Basin, Gulf of California, Mexico - Guay9, Core 4571-4, 0-3 cm | ecosystem: Environmental > Aquatic > Marine > Hydrothermal vents...
GAACAAAAAATAAAAAGCAACATTGAAGACATTCACAAACAACTTATAAACGAGCATAAGAAATACGAAAACATTCTCAGCAAGAGAAAAGAAATAGACAAGTATCTGGAGATAAAACACGAAAGATTAAGTCTTTTGAGAAGCAGAGAGAAAAGCATTGAAGAAAGGATTAAAAAACTTTCAGAGAGCTTGCAAAAAATAAAGAATACAATTAAAAATGAAAACCAGGAATTTTCCGAGATAAAGGAAAGATATAATCAGCTGGACAAGTTGGAGAAAAAGCTTTCTGAAAATATTGAGAGGCATAAGAAAACAATCCTTGAGCTTGAAAATATGGCTGAAAAAAAAGACAAAGAAATAATAAATGCTCAAAAAGAAATAGTGAAGAAGGTGAAAAATGCGGAGAAAAATCTTAAAAAAGAGTTACAGAAGGGAGAGACCAAATACAAGAAAATTGAAAGAGTGTTCAAAGTTAAAGCAAAAATAGATCAACTACTCGAAGAGCTTGAGAAAGAAAAGAGTGAAATGGAGAAGGACCTTCGATATATAATAAAAACTGCAAAGGCGTTCAAGTCGTCTTTCAGATTGCCTCTAGAGAAGAACATTGTTATATTGAATAAAAAAATGAAAAAAGTAGAAAAAACTAACAAACTTTTCAGGCAAAAAAGCCAGAGATTGTTAAAGCTTATGAAGAGCTTGTAGTCAAATAAATTTAATAAAGGTTAGAAGTTGGGGAGGAATGGAATGATTTTAGCTTCGTACCAGTTTAATGCTGGCGACATTCCTGTTAAAATAGAAATAAAAACTGTTGAGGGGGAGTATGTACCCATTTATAAGGTTTCTGTGACAGGAGTGGAAAAAACCACAGAGCTGATTCTCGAAAAGATAAAATCAGAACTGGTGAAAGAAGTTTCTCTCGACATAAAAGACCTTCGAAATATAAAAAGATCTGACGAGATTAGAAAAAAGTTTGAAGAAAAGATATCATTTCTTGTCAAAAAGTATTTTCCGGATGCCAGCGAGAAGACAACAAGGTATCTGGCAGCTTACCTGATTCAGAAGAGCATTGGTTTGGGCTCTCTAGACCTTCTCATAGCAGACGACAATCTCGAGGAGATAGCGATCAACAATTCTGAAGAAGCGGTGTGGGTTTATCACAAGAAGTATGGTTGGCTCAAGACAAACATAAAAATGGAGAACGAAGACAAAATCTACTACTATGCTTCGTCTATAGGGAGACGCATTGGAAGACAAATAACACTTCTCGAACCACTTATGGATGCTACTTTAGAAACAGGTGACCGTGTTAATGCCACACTGGAGCCAATATCAACTTTTGGCAACACAATAACAATACGAAAATTCTCCAGACGACCTTGGACAATCACAGACTTTATAGCAAGCAATACCATATCCATAGAAGCGTCTGCATTGCTCTGGTTGGCTGTTCAGTATGAACTTTCCACTCTCATATCAGGTGGAACAGCATCTGGAAAAACATCTATGCTTAATGTAATATCCAATTTCTTTCCACCAAACCAGAGAATAATTTCGATAGAGGATACGAGAGAAATAACCTTACCAAAGTTTTTGCACTGGGTTCCAATGACTACTAGACTCCCAAACCCAGAAGGAAAAGGTGGAGTATCTATGTTGGACTTGATAGTCAACTCCCTCAGGATGCGACCGGACAGAATAATAGTTGGTGAAATTAGAAGACAACGCGAGGCAGAAGTTATGTTTGAGGCTATGCATACGGGCCATTCTGTTTACGCAACTGTTCACGCAAACAATACAAAAGAAACTATAGTAAGGCTGACAAACCCTCCCATAAACATACCAAAGACTATGCTGCCCGCAATATCGTTGATAGTTGTTCAGTACAGGAACAGGCGTGTGGGTTATAGGCGAACATTCCAGGTCGCAGAAATTCTACCAGACGGTGATGCCAGAGTATTGATGCAGTGGAACGCAAAGAAGGACCGACTGGAAAAGGTTGCCCGCTCTGTTAATCTTATGAACACATTAGAGACATACACTGGCTATACGAGAAACGAAATACAAAAAGACCTTATAGAGAAAGGAAAGGTCTTGAAATGGTTGGTCAAACACAAAGTTAACAATATCCACGATGTTGGTTATGTTATGGCAGAGTATTATACTAACAAGAAAAAACTTATGGATTATGTCAACAAAAATAAGCCCATTAAGTTTAAGGCTCCTGAGCAAAGAGTACCTGAAGAAGGGAAGAAGAAAAGAGTGAAGAAGAGAGAGACTGCCGTGAAGAAAGTCATGAGGCGATTTAAAAAAGTTATGCCTAAAAAAAGAAGAGCATCTCCAGCTAGGAGAAAAAAATCAAAATAAGAGCCGTAGTAAATATTTTATCGAGTTGATATCATCAAGCCGAACTATAGCTATATTTGGGTGGGAGAGAAGTGAAATTTTTTGAACTGCTCGCTAGCAAATTTCCGGACCTAGACTTTAAACTTAGACAAGCCGGTATAGACAAATCTCCGAAAGATTTTATGAAGATGGTTTTAATATCCTCTCTTTATATCTCGCTTGGCATTGTTGTGTTTCTTTTTTTCATATTTTTCAAACTCGAAAAAAATATTTTACTTTTGCTGGTATTGTGGCCCGTTTTGTTTTTTTTATCTTTTTTTTACATAATGAAGTATCCTGATATGAAAAGAATACATCGCGCTAAAAATATAGAAAAAGACCTCATATCTGCAGGGCGGCACATACTCATAGAGCTTGAGTCAGGTATAACAATATTCGATGCACTCGTTTCTGTTTCTGAAGGATATGGAGAAACAAGCAGAGAGTTCAAAAAAATCGTCGAAGAGGTTAACATGGGAAGTAGCTTGGAGAAAGCCTTTGACAAAGTTTTGGAGACCAATCCATCCAACGGTTTCAGAAGAATCTGTTGGCAAATAATTAACTCCTTGAGAACAGGCTCTGATATAGCGTCGTCTTTAAAAATTGTCATAGACCAGCTCACAGAAGAGCAAATAATAGAGATTAAGAATTACGGGAAAACTCTTAATCCTCTGGCTATGTTCTATATGATACTCGCTGTTGTTATACCGTCCTTAGGAGTGTCTATGATGCTCATATTTTCGAGCTTCTTTCCCATTCCAATGTCGATGGGTATATTATTATTTTTGGTCTTTTTCCTCGGATTTATCCAATTCATGTTCGTTTCCGTTGCCAAGTCTACGAGACCAACAATATCGACATAGGTGCATTTAATGAAACCCGACTACAAAATTATTGGAAGAATGATACCGAACTTAATAGTAAAAGTTTATGACGACCTTTTAAAAAAAACAGATTTGGATATGGATGGTCACGAATTTACAGGCTTCTTATTCTTTTTTTCTCTGCTTCTTGGAGTATTTGTATACTTTCTCCAGCCGCTTGGTTATTATAGTCTGATAGTAGCTGAGCTCGCGTTTTTTTCTCCGTGGATTTTATCTTATGTTCTTTTGGATTTTTCGATATATCGAAGAACAAGAGAAATAGAAAAGGTTTTATCAGATTTTCTTCAGTTGACATCAGCGAATATTAGGGCCGGGATGAGCATTGATAAGGCTCTGTGGTTCGCTATCAGACCAGAGTTCGGTGCTCTATCGAGAGAAATAGAAGGCGTGGCAAAGGAAACAATGAGTGGAAAGGCGCTTGAAGAAAGCCTGAAAGAGCTTGGTGAAAAGTTCGATTCTCTTATGATTAAAAGAGCGATGAAATTGATTGTGGCTGGGATAAGGTCTGGCGGAGAGATGGCATACCTGCTAGATAGGATAGCTCACAACATACGAAAAACACAAACCATTCAAAAGGAAATAGCAGCCAACGTCATGACTTACACGATATTTATATTTTTTGCTGTTTGTGTGGCTGCTCCATTTTTGTTTGGTCTCAGTTTTCAGGTGATAACAACTATGAAACAGCTTTCTGAAACTATATCAATACCTGCAACAGGCGTGGCCTCTTTTTCCGCCCCCATAAATTTTGCTGGCCCTGCCGTAAGTCCAGCAGATTTCAAAATATTTGCCATAATTTCGTTGGTAGTCACTTCCTTGTTCTCGTCAATGTTACTTTCCATAATACGCTCCGGCTCAGCAAAAGAAACCGTTCGAATCTTTCCTATTTTAGCTGGGATATCTGTCGTAGTGTTCTTTGCTGCGATACACTTGCTTGGTGGGGTAATGGGTTCAATAATCTATTAAAAGCAGATGTGTGGCTATTTCCGGGAAATCATGAAGAATGGAAACGTTTATATACTAGTTCAATGAAAAAAATTATAGTGAATATTCGAGGTGATAAAGTGAAGTCGAAAAAAGCACAGGCAGCCATGGAGTTCTTGATGACTTATGGCTGGATGATTTTGATTGTGCTTGTTGCAATAGGAGCTCTATACTACCTCGGTGTCTTTAGTCCAGGGAAGTATGTCCCAGCAAGGTGTGAATTCTATCAGGCCGGTTTTACCTGCCTTGATTATAAGGTTAACACTTCCGGCGTGTCGCTTTATCTTGGTCAGAATCTTGGAAAGTCTATAAATGTAACTAATGTCACGCTAGCCGCAGTCAGCTGTTCAGGAATATCGCCGTCAACACCATTCACCATGAACTCAGGAGACAAACAAAACATAGTTCTTTCCTGCTCAGGAATTTCAGGAGACAACTTCAACTCCGACATAACGATAAAATATAAAGATTTGGACACCGGATACGAGCACGTTGCACACGGAAAGATAAGTGCTCCAGTCGAGTAAATCTGAGCTCCCATCTTTTCTTTTTTATTTTCACATGACTTAGACTAATCTTTTAATCTTTTTCTTATGTAATTATTATGTAGTGGTTATACTATGGTAATTGAAGCTTCATCAGAGGATATTACTAAATTATTTAAGATACCGACTGTTCAAGAATTAAAAGGAAAAATAAAAAACGGATACAGGGAACTAAAACTGTCCCGGGGGTCTAAAATAAGTGATGTTATCGACACCTTGAAAAGTGTTGAAACGGACAGAGAAATAGTGATACTTCCTGAAGACTTTAATAAAAAAATTTTAGACGAAAGATGGAAAACAAAGGGAACTGTTAGAAGAATACAGATTACGGAAAATGGAAAATTAAAAAGACGTCATGGCTGTGTATATTTTCCTTTTGAGCTGATATATAAAAATTTCTCTAAACTGAAAAAATATCATGGAAGAAATATTTATGCTTTTTGGGGTTGGCAGGGTTCTGACCATAAGTTCAGAGCCAGAACACACTCTGCTATTATAGAGGGCATCTGGTTACAGCAATTTTGTAAATCTGAAAAAACAGAGGAAAAAATAACTTTTGACCATATAAGCTGCGAACACGAGTTTGTTGCTTATGTTCCTTCTAGGTCGGAAAAAAATAAAATCTATAAAGTAATTTTGCTTTATCAGCCCCTTCTGTTTTTGGATCCACTTCAAAAGTATCAACTTTATGGAAGAAGAATTACTATTAAAGGAAAAAAACACAGACCACTGGATGAATATTGTCGTGATGCTTGTGCAGACACATCTTGTGATGACGCCAGGTATCATTTTAAAATAAATAACTTTCAAAAACATTACCCTTACTATGATTGTGCTCACACGATCGCTGCGCGCGAAGAATTGTTGTCAAAGAGGAAACTTAAGTTCAAAGATTTAGACTTGGATGCGGTCGCCCTTCCCATAAGTCCGAGACCAACTGAAGAGCATTCCGACCTACACTATATTGGGCTCAAATATGTGGCTAGAAAAGTAGGTGGTAAAATCAGAGAGATGACAAAAGACATGCTAGAAGCCATTTCCTGGAACTATATTGGTTGTTGTGGTGTAGATGCAGCCTATCAAAAATATTTTTCCAAGAAGCCAAAGAAACTTATAAAAGTTATATAAATGTTTTTATAATATTTTATCTCTTAGCGGGGTCATAATCTAGCCAGGTAGGATGGCAGGCTCCAGACGTTTCTGGAGCGTTGAGATGCCTTGGGCATCGGTGATATGAAAGAGAAACCTGCTAACGGGGGTTCAAATCCCTCTGACCCCACTATGATTATTTTTTCTGATGACATCACAATTTATTTATTATGTAGTGCGCAAAGATAAAACATGCGTGCAAGGTTTTACGAGGGATTCACGGTTTATGAGAATGGAGTAGGTCCTGTTTATGTTGTTCTTCATGGCGGCCCTGCTTTGGGCGCTTTCGCATATAGAGACGAAACAGCCGAAACCGTCGGAAGTTTTCTTGTCGAAAAGGGCGGAACGTTGATAATATCCAATATGGCGCGTAACAGAATTTATGGAATAGATATGAATAGGCTTCCGCCACCAAAGGCCAAAGCACTCGGGATGTATAAAATATTTCTTGACAAACCTTTTTCAGCAAATGCAAGAGAGTACAGAAAAAAGTACGCGTGGGTCGCGATTGATGAGAGAGAACATGAAAAGAAGAAAAAGATATATGAAAGATTTTGGCACACAACAAAGAGCTATGGAAATTTTTTTGTCTTGTTACATAGAAAGTTTTCCTTGCTAAAAAATTATCCAAGCATTATGGACCTTTCGACATTCGACAGCAAGGGCATAGATAGGAACACTCTAAAGATAATTGTTGATAAAATCAATGAAAGATATAAGACATTCTTTGAGAAACTTAGGGTCCCGTTTATGACCGAAGTATTAAGCAAAGAAAAACAGATACTAATTGAAGCAAAGCTCGAGAAAGAAAAACTTGACGTGAAAAAACTGAAAGATAAATATCAATGGACGCTTGCAGAGGAGCTTAAAATGATTAAGAATTATGCACCACCTCATGTATTTGACCGGGTCAGATCAAAATTTACAATCTCAAGATATATGAGAGCAGCAAGAATTGCTGCCGAGAGATGCGGACCACCGCTTGTCACTGTTGAACGCTTTTTTAAGGGGAAATTATCTTATGGACCAAAAAAATTTCTTGTTCATCCAAACAATATCGTAGTTCAAGTCGAGTTGGACGCGTTTTTCAATAAGTACTATCCGGATGAAACAAGTAACATAATGTTCGAAATCATAACATCAATAAAAATGGCCGAGCTATATAAAAAAATAGGATTTAGTCAGAAAAATATTAAAGAGTTCTTGTGAATAAGTCTTTAAAAGGTGCAAGTTCAAGGCTTTGTATATGAGGCCGAAACAATATAACTTTTCAAGTCACGAGTTTGATTTTGGCATAGAAGAGGAATTCTTTCTTGTAGATAGTTGCGGAAATCCCGCACCAGTTGCTGACAGGATTTTGAAGGCTTTACCAGCATCGTTGCTTAGCCACAAAATTGTTTATTATGAGTTTCATAAGTCACAAATAGAAATCAATACAGGCATATGCGAGGACATCGACGACGCCAGACGAGATTTGGAATTTCTCCGTGGTCTTGTTCTTGATGCTGCTAAAGATTTTGGTGTCACACCCGTCGGCATTGGAACGCACCCAACAGCAGATTGGAAGATTAGCGAACTAAATCCTCAGTATGCAAGGAATGTTGTCCGGCGAAAGCAAATGGAGGCATATCTTACATGCGGCAATCATATTCACATAAGTTTGAGAGCGAAAGATATTGTTAAGGTCATCAATGCTATAAGGTACTATGTTCCGATGGTTATACCGCTTGCAGCCAACTCTCCACTCTGGATTGGAAAGGAAACCGGGTATCAAGATTATCGACTGAAGGTTGTGGAGATTGCCCATACGCTTGACAAACGATATGCCGGACTTCCACCCGCGTTGAAAAACCTCGAGCAGTGGAACAAGCTTTATCAGAGCAAAGACATTCCAATGTATTGGGATATTAGGCCAAACTTCAAGTATGGAACAATGGAGGTCAGGTTTCTGGACCAACAACCATCTATAACTGACATAATATCTTTGACAACTTTTGTTAGGCTTCTAACGATCGGTTTGACAAAGAGAAAGATCGGCATACCTTATATGAAAGAATCTGAGCTCTTGAAGGTTCGTTCAGACGCGATAAAAAAAGGCATGAGTGCAAATTTTCGTAGAAAATCTTTGAGAGAACACGCAAAAGTACTTTATCAAAAGGTTATGGAGTTGTCAGATTATTATACCAGTGATAAAAAAATATTCAGGCCTATAGCAAAAAAGATGAAAAAAAATCTTGCCGAAGAGCAGCTATCATTGTGGAAAGTCCTTGGGCCAAAAAAACTTATTAAAAATTTTTCAAGAAGATTTATGAAATAAAGCATCTTCAGATAATGAATCTTTTAATAGCTTGAATGCGACAATCTTTTTAATAGGGAGATGAAATGAGAAGAAAAAAGAAAACGGTTGGTCTCATAGAAAGAGTTGAAGTCATAGGTAAAAAAGTTGTTTCCGCGAATGCAAAGTTTGATACCGGAGCTTCCGGAAACTCAATAGACACGACACTTGCTGCGAAGGCGCAACTTGGCCCTATAGTTTCCGTAGTCAAAATCAAACAGGCAAATTTGAAAGAGCCGAAAAGAAGGCCTGTAGTCGACGTGACCTTTAGGATAAAGGGAAAAAAATACAAAACCCGGGCAAATATAGAAGACAGGTCACATATGTCATATCCTGTTCTCATAGGGCGTGAGTTAATAAGAAATAATTTTGTTGTTGATGTAGCAAAGACTGGGAGAAGAAAGAAGGCGAAAAAATGTTAAATAAAAAACTGCTTATTGTAGCCCCATCTAACTATGCAAAATCAACCCAGATGCTCGTCGATGAGGCAAAGAAGGTTTTTTCTACGGTGGAGTTAGTTCCTATTAACGACATATCTCTTAAGTTGGATGAAAAAACTTGGTCCATGATTTACAAAGATACAAATCTGGCAGAGTTTGACTATTGTCTGCCACGGATAGATGCCAAACGTGCTTTACACGGGTATCATGTGATAAGATTTATGGACCATCTTGGTATTGATAAACCGTATTCTGCTGAAACGATACTAATGGCTCATAACAAGTTTGAAACCTTGGAGCAGATGAAAAAAGCGGGCGTTCCGATACCAACTACATATACGGCAGGGTCTGTGACTGCCGCAAAGGATATTCTGAAGAGGATGGATTACCCTGTTGTCATAAAGGTTGTTGATGGGTTTGGTGGCCGTGGCGTAGTCATGGTAGAAGATTTTGAGTCTGCCCAGTCTGTTGTAGAGACCATGAAGATTCTTAAAAAAGAGATCATAATAGAAGAGTTTGTCGGTAGCGGTGGCGAAGACATACGTGCTTTTATTGTCGGTGGAGAAGTCGTGGCAGGTATGAAACGGAAAGCAAAAACGGGCGACTTCCGTTCTAATCTCTTCTCAGGTGGCAAGGCAACTCATTTTACTGTGACAGGTGAGTTTAAAGATGTTGCACTCAAGGCAGCTGCAGCGGCAGGCAGCGATATAATTGCCATAGATATGGTAGACTCTCCTGATGGTCCAAAGGTCATCGAGGTCAATATCAACCCGGGTATAAAAGGCATACAAAAGGTCACGAACATCAATGTTGCTGGTCGAATCATAGAATTTATTGCGAAGCGATTGGAGAAATAAAATTTCTATAAACGGTGAAGAAGAGAGAGACTGCCGTGAAGAAAGTCATGAGGCGATTTAAAAAAGTTATGCCTAAAAAAAGAAGAGCATCTCCAGCTAGGAGAAAAAAATCAAATATTGGACATTCAGAACGATATACGGCTTTTTTATCTTCGGTGCGCGTGTTTAAGGACAAACCTCGAAGCAGTTGATTTAAGAGATTAATCTGAAAAATCGTTTTTAACTTCTTTGGCATTTGCTCGAAAATGCCGGAGACGGGTTTCGAACCCGCGACCTCTACGTTTCTGCGCCTTGATTTTTTCATTGCTGCGAAAACAGCTCAAAGCTCATAAAACTTATGAGCGTAGCGCTCTACCATTTCTCCAGTTTTTCAGCACCTTCGATCATTTGGCAAAAAAACTGACTGAGCTACTCCGGCATTAGGAAGATTTTTCATTTTTCTTTGCTTCGTAAAAAAGTTTTTTTGCGTCTTCAGCTGTTTTTGCCTCGGCATCGCCGAAAACGTGCGGATGGCGTCTTATCATCTTTTCTTTCAGTTCATTCAGAGACTCTTCAAGCGTGAACATGCCCTGTTCTTCTGCTATTTCTGTCATGAGCAACAACCCAAACAACACGTCTCCTATTTCTTCTCTGATGTTCTCGGTGTCGTCTTTATCTATTGCTTCAGCGAGCTCTTTTGCTTCGTCTAATAAATCTTGCTTTAAGCTTTTTATTGTTTGTTCGCGGTCCCAGGGGCATTCCTTTCTGAGCTTATGGACGAGTTCCCTGATATCAGATATGTCTGTCATGATATCACTTAGTTATGGATTAACTCTTAATCAATCCAAGTTGTGCCAGCAACGCCTCCAATTGTATTAATTCGTTACTGCCTTCGGTTAGCCTGAATTCATATTCTCCTGTTTTGGTAATTAGCTCCATCTTCTTTTTGTCTGGTATTTGCAAGGAGAATATCTGCTTGTGAATCTGCTTTATTATATCTTCACCTGAAAGACCCTTCTCAAAAAGCAGGTCTACCAAGATTTTTCTGGCCTCTGTGAACTTTCCTCTAAGTGCGAGATTGAGCATGTCCGATATTTGCCTTGGTTCTGCCTTACCCGCAGTTTGTAGTATTATTTTTGTCGTTATCTTCTTGCTGGATATGGCCGCTGTCTGTAAAATATTTATGGCCTTTCTCATGTCGCCTTCACTTATGTCGAATATCAGACCAAGGGATTTCTCATCTATCTTCAATTTTTCTGCTTTCTGTATCTTTTTCAGGTATTCAGTGGCTTCCTTTTTTGTAAGTCGCGAGAATCGGAAGACAGCACACCTGCTCTGTATTGGTAGGATGATTTTTGATGAGTAGTTGGCAGCTAATATGAAGCGGCACGTGTCGGCAAAATTTTCCATGGTTCTTCTTAGAGCTTGCTGTGCGTCCCTGGTCAGGGCATCTGCCTCGTCAAGATATATTATCTTGAAAGAGTCCCCTATGGCTCTTGTTCTTGCAAAATCCTTGACTTTTGTTCTTATGGTATCTATTCCTCGCTCGTCTGAGGCATTGAGTTCAAGAAAATTAGATTTAAAATTTTCTCCGAACAATTCTCTTGCGATACACAACGCTGCTGTTGTTTTGCCTGTTCCGGCTGGTCCTGCAAAAAGGCAATGCGGCAGCGAGCGCTTCTTAACAAACGACTCAAGCCTGTTAACTATCTCGTTTTGACCAGCCATTTCTTCGAGTTTTTTTGGTCTGTATTTCTCTGTCCATATCTCTTCAAACATACAATCACTTTGTTAACTAACTTTAATAAATTTCACGCATAATCTCTTAAATCTTTATAAGTGTCCGCGAGAATTAATTTATTTAATGAAAAAAACTTTTACAATTTACTTGGCCATAGTTTTGTTTTTCTCAGTTGTTGCTATCGCTTTTGCATCTTCGAAAGCTGTTGAGCAGTTTGATGTAGAGTTGGTCAAAAGTGGAACGCTTTATATAAGTGGAGATGTTAAAGACGTTTATCTAGATTTGTATATACCGCAAAAAGGTCTGGAAAATATCGAGGTAAGTCCTAACAACTATGAAAAAATAAAAGACGAATATAATAATGCGATGATAAGAATACACTGGAACAACCTCTCTGGTATAGAAAAATACAGAGTAAAGTTCAAGATTAAAAGTGAAGCAAAACATTACAGGGACACGGAGTTTATGGGTTATTGGTACCAGCATCTCGAGAAGGCATTAGAAGAGACGCCACTAACCAAGCAGACAGATGAGATGAGGCGGTTAGCATATGGCAACGAAACAGATATGGAAAAGCTTATCAGGTTGACCACGTGGGCAAAAAAGAATCTGAGATACGAGAGGGACCCAAAGAAGAGACAAACAAAATCTTCTGACTGGATGTTCAAATATCGTAGGGGCGCGTGCGGAGAGTATGCGAATCTCTTGACAGCATTGCTTCGTAGCGCAGGCATACCTGTAAGATATGTTGTTGGTTATGCCTATTCTCCTGAAACAACTAACGCTACTGCTCTAGAGTCGCATGCATGGGTGGAAGCTCTCGTTGATGGAAGGTGGATACCTGCCGACCCAACATGGTTAGAAGTGGGCTATTTAGATGCAACACACATTCCGTTCGCGTACCTGCAAGACAGCAACTTCACGGAGAGCATTCATTGGCGCGGTTCTGGAACCGTTCAGTGGAAGAAGAATGCCATAGAGTATAGTATTCTTTCTATAAAGGAAAGAGAGCCGAGGATTTTGGCAATGTCAATTACTCCTGTCTGTGCTGGTGAATACGGACTGATAACACTTGACGTGGCAGAACATTTGAAGCAGTGCTCTATGGCTGACATAGCTGTGCAGTCGTGTGTGGATAATATGCATTATCCTGTTTTAGAAATACGTGATGAGAGGAGGATGTTGTGGCTGTGCCCAGACAAGACGATTTATTGGCTCTTCCGGGCGCGAGATTTGAGTAGTGATTATAAATGTGTTGTTACTGCCTTTGATCAATCTGGTGCAACAGTCGAAAAGGAAATCCTTGTAGCAGGAAAAGAAGAAACAGAGCAAATAGCTCTGGATGCGCCTGACCAGGTCTTGGTTAATCAACAGTTTGCGATTAAGTCAAAGACCGGTGGATTGTTTTTTTCACCGAATCTTACTGACGCTAAGGAGGGGAGAGAGTGGCGTCTTGTACTGAAAACACCCGGTAGATACAAATTTTATTTCTACTCGCCCGGTTTTTTTGCCGAAAAAGATATAGATGTTGTGACCAAAAAAGAGACAAGTCTTTATGTTTATACACCGGAGCATGTCATTGCTGGCCAAAACTTTTCCGTGATAGTTAATCTACGAAATCTTTTGAACAAGCGAATATTTCCAACTGTGCGGGTCATATTCTACAACCAGACGCTGGAAGATATAGCAGTCTTGCAGCCGCTTGAAGATATCAATCTGACGTTTAAATTAAGAGCAAGCAAACCAGGAAGATACAAATTTGTTGCACTTGCCGAGTCGGACTATTTGAGCAGTTACACGACCGCAATAGACGTGGAAGAGCAAAAAACAATTGTTACTGAGTTGAAAAAGACCACCAAAAGTTTACTGAAAAAAATCTTTAGCTTTTTTGAGCTTTTTGGGCAGTATCTTAAGAGTGTGCTGGAAAAATATATATGATACACGTCGTTAAACCCATGTATAGGAAATCGATGTTCGCAAACCAGGCGTCTTAGCCCGGAAGTCCTAGAATCTCAGGAAAGCAGAGCTTTCCTGGATTTCCCGGAAACCTCTGGTTTCCGAGGAAAACCGGGAACGAATACAAGGCAGGTGTCTTGGTTAATAGGAAGTCCTAGAAACCGACAAAGAATACAAGGCAGGTGTCTAGTGTGA
>Ga0164318_10004476_pt1 | contig 13446 bp, 8 predicted proteins | sample GuaBasSedimGuay9_FD_113734 | JGI IMG/M metagenome (GOLD analysis project Ga0164318, IMG submission 113734) | Subseafloor sediment microbial communities from Guaymas Basin, Gulf of California, Mexico - Guay9, Core 4571-4, 0-3 cm | ecosystem: Environmental > Aquatic > Marine > Hydrothermal vents >...
CAGAAAGCCAGGGAAGAAGTAGGCAAATACCGCCAGGAATACAACAATGTGCGCGGTAATCTGCTTCCTCAGGTTTCGCTTTCCGGTGGCTATCAGTACAAACATACCAAGCTGCCTGATTCGGCAATACCGCAGATGCCAAGTTTAATGAATGAACTTGATAATACTGCTACACATAACGATAGTACAATTGCCGGATTTATTGATTACGGATTCAGCTCTTTCATCCCGAATCAAAAATCGGATGAGTATTCCTTAGCAGGAACTGTATCTATAAGTCAGGTCATCTTCATGGGTGGCAAACTGATCAACGGTATTAACATTGCAGGAAAACTATATCACTTGCAGGAAAAGAAGTATTTTCTGGATGAACAGAACCTGATCTTCAACACAACTGATCTTTATTACAAAACTAAATTAGCGGCAGAAGTTGCAGAGATTCAAGCTGAAGCTCTGGATTTTGCCAATCTTTATTTTCAACAGGTTTCTGATATGTACGAAGAAGGTTTGGTATCGGAATATGATCTGCTGCGAGCCGAGTTGGAAGTACAGAAATTAGAACCGGATGTTCTGGAAGCAGAGAAGAATTCCAAACTGGCAATGGAAGGTCTGGCTAATCATCTAAATCTGGAAGAATCAGAATTACTGCTTGTAGATGATATTAACCTGCCGGAAATGGAAGAGATCGATCTGGATAATGCTGTAACTGAGGCTTTACAAAATCGAATGGAAATCGAACTTTCTAAAATCGGAGTAGATGTAAGTAAAGTGATGCTGCGCTACGAGAAAGGGAACTTCCTGCCGAATATCGGGATCACTGCTGATTATACTTATTTTGGTGCAGATGCAGATCAAATAGAAAGTGATGATTGGGGTAGTAGTTATCAGGTTGGAATCGGTTTTTCCATGCCGATTTTTACCGGACTTTCTAATTCTTCCAAGATTAAAAAAGCAAAACATACCCTGAATCAATCCAGGCTGGATCACCGCACATTGCAGGAAATGATCGAGTTGGATGTGCGCAATTCTTATTGGCAGTGGCAGGCAGATCTGGAAAAAGTTAACGTTCAAACCAGAAACGTGGAACTTGCTACAAAAGGTTTGGAAATTGCCAATGCCCGTTATGAAAACCAGGTTTCCAATCAGTTGGAAATAATCGATGCACAACTACAACTGAAAGTTGCTAAACTTAGTTTTATGAATGCCAAATATGCTGCTGTAATTTCATATACAAAATTACGAAAAGCAATGGGTAGAGAATTATAAAATGAAGATTAATTACGTCTTTCTGAAGAATTCTACTTGCTTTTCCCTCGAAGAATCCACTTCTATACAGACTCTTCGTCGAATACCTTTGTATGAGTACCTCAGAGAGACAAATAAAAAAGTTTAAACGGAGATAATAATGAAATCAAAATTAATGATCTTATTTGTAATAACAACATTACTTTTTCTGGGTTGTTCCCGCCAGGAAAAAGCTGAATCTAAAAATATGGAACAGATCTATAAAGAAGAAGGAATTCCAGTGGAAGTGCAGGTAATGCAGCCCCAAACATTCATCAAAGAATTATCCTATAATGCCAATCTCAGTGGTATCCGTCAATCAGCAGCAGCAGCCATGATCGGCGGCAGAATTGAAAAAGTGCACGTAAAAGTAGGTGATTATGTGGAAAAAGGACAGGTTATGTTTGAATTCCCTGAAGATGCTCCTGCCGGACAACTTGTACAGGCACAATCCGCTTATGAAATGATAGAAGCAACCTACAACAGGATGAAAAATCTGTATGCCAAAGGCGGCATTTCCAAACAGGATCTGGAAAGTGTGGAAACACAGTATAAAGTTGCTGAAGCTAATCTGGATGCTGTACTGCAGATGCTGAAAGTGCGTGCTCCTATTGATGGTTATGTAATTTCCGTCAACGTACGAGAAACAGATGGCGTTCACGCTGAAGACGTACTGGCTTTCGTCTCTCAGACAAACAGGATGAAAGCTCGCATTTGGGCTACAGAAGATGAGGTTTGTCAGATCAATAAAAGGCAGAAAGCAACAGCAACCTGGAATAACATAACTTTAACTGGTATAGTAACCGAAGTAGCAATTGCCATGGATCGCGGTCATAATGCTTTTGCTGTAAATCTGGAATTTAATAATATCCAAAACCTTTGTAAAAGTGGTGTAACAGGGAAAATTTCCATCCAGACTTACGTAAACAAAGAAGCACTACTGGTAGCAAGAGCCAATGTAAAAAAAGATGCAAACGGTTTTTATGTTTATACAATGAACGGTGATAATGCCAATAAAACTTATGTAACAACAGGACAGGAAAACGGCAGCTTTGAGATTGTAGATGGCCTTGAAGTGGGAGATAAAGTTATCGTTAAAGGATTGAATCTTGTGTCTGATGGTGTGAAAGTGAAAATCGTAGCCAATGGTCAATAACCTTTGGTTGTAAGCACTTTTCGCTTTGATCTATGCAATATATAAGTGATTAATAACTGTCATGGTGAGCGGAGTCGAACCATAATGATGGACAATAATCCTTCGACTACGCTCAGGATGACAAAAATAAAGAAATTGCTGTCAGCTTATTCAGCTAAGAATCAGACAATCTAAAGTCTGAACTCTAATCTCTAAAGCCTGACATTTACGGAGAAAATTATGTTTTTATCAAAAGTATCAATAAACAAACCGGTCATGATCACGATGGTGCTGGCAGTATTCATTGTGTTTGGAGCGATGGCTTACATGGGATTATCACTGAATCTTATGCCGCAAGCGGACATACCCTTTGTCACGATCCAAACAGTATATGCTGGTGCAGGACCAAATGAAGTAGAAAATCTGATCAGTAAAAAGATTGAAGATGCGGTATCGACGATAAGTAAAATTGACTATATGGAATCATATTCCATGGATAATGTTTCTATCTTAATAATCGCCTTTGAATTGGGAAAAGATATCGATATAGCGGTTGCGGAAGTAAAGCAGAAAGTAGATTCCATCACCCGAGAGCTGCCTTCCGATGCGGATAAATCTAGTGTTAATAAAATAAATTTTTCTGCTTTTCCAATAATGGAGCTTATCCTTACCGGAAATCTGGATGGTCGTGAATTGTATGAAATTGCTGATAAACAGCTGAAAGACAGATTATCTCAGATCGAAGGTGTAGCCAGCGTCGATATTACCGGCGGACAAAAACGGGAAATTCAAGTGAAACTGGATGACCGAACTGTATATCAGAATATGATCTCACTTCCTCAACTCACCCAGATTCTTTCTGCCCATAATATGAATATGCCCGGTGGTCAATTTCAGCAAAAAGACCAGGAATATTCAGTACGTTTGGAAGGCGAACTGGCTTCTCTTGAAGAATTGAAAGATCTGGAAATTCCAACTGCCTTTGGTGTAAAAAAATTGCACCAGATCGCAGATGTGAAAGATAGTGGAGAAGAAATACGCAAACGTTCAATCTTCTTTAATAACACAAATAAGGAAAGAAAAGAAAACGTGGTTCAGCTCTCTATCGTTAAAACATCGGACGGAAATCCTGTAAGTGTTGCTGAGAAAGTAAGAAAAGAAATAGAGAAGATCAAACCTTTACTGCCGCAAGGCACTGAACTTGAAATCGTAAGTGATGATTCAGACTTCATCCGCAGCTCCGTGAACGACACTCTCAGTAATGTTTTCCTGGGGATTCTATTTACGGGTATTGTGCTCTTGTTCTTCCTGCACGATCTGCGATCTACACTTATTGTGGCTATTGCAATGCCAAGTTCTATCATCTCAACTTTCATGGTGATGCAATGGATGGGGTTCAGCCTTAATATTCTTTCTTTGATGGGATTATCAACCTCGGTGGGAATTCTGGTTACCAATTCTGTTGTAGTGCTGGAAAACATCTTCCGTCATAAGGAAATGGGCCACGGCCGCCGTGTTGCTGCAGATCAGGGAACAGCAGAGATCACAGTAGCAGTTATGGCTTCCACTCTTACCAATATTGTGGTTTTCGTACCATTAGCTATGATGAATACAATGATTGGTCAGTTCCTGCGGGAATTTGCCCTCACTGTTGCCATTGCTACGGTTTTTTCGCTGATCATTTCCTTTACCCTCACACCAATGCTGGCCTCGCTCCTCATTCCAGAGAAGCAGAAGAAAAATAAATTGGGTGAAGCTCTGGAAGCGATGTTCCATCGTTGGGAAGCTGGTTATCGCAAAACTTTGTCCATTGTTCTTAAAAATAAAGGTGTTTCGATCGTAACTACAATTCTGGCTTTCGTCATTTTTATTGGAAGTATGAATATCTTCGGTTCAAAATTGGGTTTCGAGCTTTTTCCCAGTTCTGATGAAGGTAAGATCAATATAAATTTTGAATTACCGGTAGGTTACAACTTGGAAGAAACTGCTGAAAAATATAATGAAATCGAAGGAATTATTTCTCAACATCCGGAAGTGAAGCAAATCCTTACCAGTTTGGGAAGTCAGGGTAGAATTGATGAATCTGTAAATCTTGCCTTAATGAGTGTAACTTTGGTGGATATTGAAGAGCGAGATATTTCTACTGATGAAATGGTTAGTAATCTGATTTCGGAATTATCGCTGGTTACAAATGCTAAGATCAAAGTATCTCCTCAATCATCCATGGGTGGCGGTGATGCTCCAGTTGAATTCTATTTAAAAGGTACAAATATGGATCAACTTACGGAGATAACTGAACAATTTTTGACAGAAGCGAAAGAGATCAACGGCCTTATCAACTTTGACAGTAACTTAAAATCCGGTAAACCGGAAATAACTTTGGTTCCTCATAGAGATAAACTGGCAAATGCCGGACTCACCATTTATGATCTGGCACTTACCTTGCGATCATCCGTGGAAGGATTAAATGCTGCATCTTATCGTGAAAATGGGGAAGAATATGATATGATCATTTCTCTGAAGGATGAATCGGTTGATTCTCCTGAAGAAGTGAAAAATATTCCTGTGGTCAGCCGGACAGGTGTATATAGATTATCTCAACTGGCAGATGTTCAATTTACCAGTGGAACCACAATGATCGTGCATCGTGATAAAATAAAGTCTGCCAAATTCACCGGTGATATTGCAGCTGGAGCAGTTCTGGGTAACATTGTAAATGACTTGCGTGCTCTACAGGAAGGTTTTGACCTACCGGAAGGATTTAGCTTTAGCTGGGGTGGAACCAGTGAAATGATGGAAGAAAACAATCGGGAAATGGGGAAAGCATTCATGATAGCGATCCTGCTTACATACATGTTGTTGGCTGCTATCCTGGAAAGTTTTACCAAACCTGCATTGATTTTGATGACAATGCCTTTGGCCATGATCGGGGTAGTGATAAGTCTTTATATAACCGGTCAGAATATTGGTATGATGGTAATGATGGGGATCATTATGCTGTTGGGAATTGTTGTGAATGCGGCCATTTTGATAATGGACTACACGCAGCAATTACGTGAACAGGGAAAAACAACTAAAGAGGCATTATTGGAAGCCGGTCCTACCAAACTGAAACCAATCCTTATGAGCGGTATTGCCATTATTTTTGGAATGCTGCCGATGGCATTGGGAATTGGAGAAGCAGGTGCCGAGATGCGTCAACCACTTGGTATTGTAAGTATTGGCGGGATTATTATTTCTACTTTTATGACGCTTTACGTGATCCCGGCAATGTATTACTTTACTACTAAACGCAATGTGAAGCATGTAGAAAAAGTTTAAGGTTTATCAACCTCATCCCAAGCCCTTCTCCTATCGAGGAGAAGGGAGTTAATCTCGTTCCCAAACTCCGGTTCAATCTCGTTCCCAAGTTTGTCTGAGCTCTTCTCGTTCCCAAACTCCGGTTTGGGAACGTTTCTTTTTCTCAAAACTTTGATTTCTTGTTCCCAAAAGCTCTCTTTGGGCAGGGAAAATCCTGAAAGACCGGATTTTGCTTCAATTACAGTTGCCAATCAGGGGAACTGCATAATTCAGACATAGCATGGTAGGAGCTATGCTATGAGGATATTGAATATTTTCCCCTTGACGTTTGCATGCGTTTCAAAATCAATCAATTAAAAAACTTTTGCATAATAGGGTGTTTAAACAGGAAAGCAAAAATCCCAGTCTTTGCGAGTTGGCTTCTTGCTGCAACCTGCGAAGCAATTTCTGTAAAAATTAGTTGATTAGAAATATGGATTGCTTCAGTAGATTCATTCTGTAAGATGCTTCGCAAAGACAATAGGTAATATGCAGAAAAAAGAGGTAGAAAATGGATAGAATCGAACTAATGAAAAAACTTACACTTACACCTGGAATCTCTGGTCATGAACATAAAATTGCAAAAATAATGCAGGAAGAATTAGGAAGCATATCAGAATTTTCCAAAGATAATATGGGGTCCTGTACTTTTGAATTGAATGGAACCAGCGACAAACCAAAGATTATGTTCGTAGCCCACATGGATGAGATCGGATTTATCGTGGCAGATATTCTTCCCAATGGATTTATAAAAATGCAGAATATTGGTGGCTGGAATCCTAATACTTTGCTTTCCTCACCCATGGAAATCATTAACTCCAAAGGTGAAAAATTTCCCGGCATTATTGGAGCTATTCCAGTGCATTTCCTAAAAAATAGACAAGATTCCAAACCTGAATTGGAAAATATATTTCTGGACATTGGTGCAGATAGCAAAGAAGAAGTAGAAAAAGAATTTGGTATCCAATTAGGTGATGCAATCATTCCAATTCCTCATTATCATTATGTCGAACAAAAACGCAAAATGATGAGTAAAGCTTTTGATGACAGAGCCGGTGTGGCAGCTGTAATCGAGATCGGCAAAATTACTTCTGAAATGGAACATCCAAATAAAGTATATTGTGTGGGAAGTGTACAGGAAGAGGTTGGCACTCGCGGTGCGATGACACTGGCAAATTATACTGATGCAGATGTTTGTTTTGTATTGGAAGGAGCTCCTGCAGATGATATTCCCGGAATTCCATTTACTTCACAAACTGGAGTTGGCAAAGGCGCACATGTTCGTGTTTTCGATCCTACAATGATTGTGAATCCTAAACTGAAAAATTTCGTTGCAGAACTTGCTGAGAAGAACGATATTAAAATCCAGTTAACTGTTCGTAAAGGCGGTGGAACCGACGGACGCCAGATGCATACAGCACAACGTGGAATTCCCACAATTGTTCTGGGTATCCCTGTGCGTTATGCTCACAGTCACAATTGCATCAGCAGCATGAACGATTTTGATGAATTGATTAAATTACTTACTGCGATTGTTCAGAATTTGGATGAGGAGAAGTTGGGAGAGATATTGGGTTGATGTACAGGACTTGACTCGCTTTGAGTTTGCAAATGTGAGTCGAGAACTGCTTTAGATTATTCGTTCTCGCCCCAAATTTTATAAGTTGAGAATTTTAGAAAGAAATCTTATTTCAGGTCGGGGCAAATCCGTTGATACATTTGGTTTAAAGCATCGAGGAGTCTATATAGTTTTTAGTTTTCGTCTCGGAAGGCCTATTTTGATTCAGATCGAAATGATTAAACCAACATTGCTCTGAAAAGGTCTCTTCAGCAGAATCATTCAATTGATACTTTCAGAGTTAGTCTTTTATAAATACATAACATTGAAAGTGCTAAGCAAGGAGATAATTTGGAAGAAGCCTTTTCAAGGTTTTTCAACCACCAACCTCTGCCGAACAATCTTAAACCGATTTGTTTCAAAACGGTCAATTTTATAAACATGTTCTAAAATATCAAAAATGCTGGCACCGATAACGGTTTTTGTTACGTTGAGTTGATAATCATTCCATTCAATTTTCTTAACAAGTTGTTTTAAATCTTTAGTTTTTTCTTTACCTTTGCGGATGCGAGTAAAGAGGAATTCTGTTGTTTGCAGGAAGTCAGTAGTTGCAGTTTGGAATTTATCATAATATTCAGCTGGTGGAATAACAGTAACATCTTCGAATTTATAATATTCCATGGCATGCATCGCTTTATCCGTAAGTAGAACCACGTCTTTCAGCTGTAATGCTTTGGGCATCGCAGAATTCAAAGTATCAAAGAGCTTTTCCGTATCAGCAAATTCCTTCATTACGAAATCGAAATATTCGTTGCGACCCTGAACACCCAGAGAGAGTGGTGGACCGAAGCTTATGACCGGATGAACATTAAAACCCTGGGAGTAGGTGATAGGCAGATCTGTAGCACGGAACACATTGTAGATCATGCGTACCAAATCGAGGTTTGTAACATAACTCATTTTACCCATTTTTTCAAAGAAAGCTCTATAGTGAATATTGGGACGGTTGTCATGGATCTTTTGCCTGAGTTTAAAAGGAGTTGGTGAAATAGGTTTTGAGTAATGAGGAATAATCGTATCATCACAAAGTCCACAACCGGTGCAATTTCCGTCGCGACAATCTGTTAATGTAGATTCTTCTTTTGCTCGCTGCCATTCCAGTTTCAGGAACTTTTCAGATATTCCTAAATCTATATCCTGCCAGAAAAGATATGAATCGAGCTTGATCTCGCTGGTATAATTACCCCATTTTAAATCAATTTCATTTGCTGCATCTTGCCATTTCTGGAAATTGAAATATTCACGCCAGCCATCGTAGAATGCTCCATTTTTATAGGCATGCAGAATTAGATTTCCCACTTTTGCATCACCTCGTCCGACCACACATTCCAGCAAGGAAGAATCGACTTCATGGTATTTTATTTTTACAAATCTGTGTCTAGCAAAGGCATTCTTGATCCAGCGTGCTTTGCGGATCAGTTCGTCTTTATCTTCCATCTGGAACCATTGGAATGGAGTGAACGGTTTGGGAACAAAGGGTGAAATCGTCACATTGATCTGCAATCTTTTGCCGGAACTTTTTATGATCCTAAAGATCAGGTCGATAATTGCCTGGATGTCGTCGTCCATCTCGTGGGGTAAGCCGATCATAAAGTAAAACTTTATGAGCTGCCAGCCGTTTTTGAGCGCAATTTCCACGCTCTTCAAAATCTCTTCTTCGGTGATATTTTTATTAATAATATTACGAAGGCGCTGGCTGCCTGCTTCCGGTGCTACCGTAAGCCCGGTTTGCCGCATGGCATTCATCAGCACTGTCAGCTCATCATCGATGCTGTCCACACGTAGAGACGGCAAAGATAAACTGGTTTTCTCCATTCGATTATATATTTCCTGCAAAAGTGGTTTTATGCAGCTGTAATCACTGGAAGAAAGTGATGTAAGAGCAGCTTCACTCCAACCATAACAACTTACTTCTTTTACCAGATTATCTGCCAATTGTTGAGCATCACGTTCCCGTACAGGACGATAGAAATATCCGGCAAAACAAAATCTACATCCTCGCGAGCATCCACGCATAATTTCACTTACATAGCGGTAATGTGTCGGCTGCACCCAAGGCACGATCTGATCGGTATGCATTTTTTCCGGATTATCAAAATCCATGAATTTTCGAGCTTTGATCTTAGTACCGGTGTTGTGAAGTGATGGAATAAACATTCCTTCAATATTCTGCAGAGCAGCTAATATTTCTTTTCGAGATTTGCTTTTGTTGCGTTTTAAACAATCCTTAATCTCCAGAATTGCTTCTTCACCATCTCCAATGAGAAATGCATCAAAGAATTGTGACATCGGTATTGGATTAGCAGCGCAGGGTCCGCCACCCAGGATGATTGGATCTTTTTCAGTACGTTCTTCTGCATTTATAGGAATCTGTGCTAAATCCAGCATATATAGAACATTCGTGAAAGTCAGTTCGCTTTGCAGAGTAAAGCCGATTACATCAAAATCTTGCATTGCAATCGACGACTCAATTCCAAACAGAGGAAGATTTTCAGATTTTAAAAGTTTTCCAAAATCCGGCCAGGGACAGTAAACTCGATCTGCAACTGCATCGGTTTCTTTGTTCAGAATTGTGTACAATATTTTCAATCCCAGATGCGAAAATCCGACTTCGTAAACATCGGGGAAAGCCAGACAGAAATTAACTGTCTTTTCTGATATTTCTTTGTTAAAGCTGTTCAATTCCTGATTTGTGTAGCGTGCTGGTTTTAGAACGGATGGAAGCAGATGGGTAAATTCTATTTTATTAAAGTTCATTCATTATGTCCCTCGTCCTTCGACAAGCTCAGGATGACACAAGCTCGGGACAAATTAGTTTATTTCTCGTAATTAAGCGGACTTTCTTTATCCTTGAACATCAGTTCATTTAGATAATCAGTTGTATCATGTAAGGCTTGTTTATTCAAACCGGCATCTTTTTTTTCATCCAGTATTTCGGCAGCTTCTTCTTCCAGTTTATTTAGTTCTGTGTCTGGATTGAACACTTCTTTTTTAACTTCTATCTTATCTCGATCTACTTTATTAAATGGTGGCCAACTAAGAATATCATTATTGTAAAGGTAGATGATGAGTACAGTTAGAACAATAATCACAGCAACCAGCAAAATCATGGCAAAGAAATTGGAAGGTAAAACATACTTCTTCTCTTCAATGGATTTTTCGCGGGAAATATGAATTGGCCTCTGACTGAATTTCTCATTGAAAATAGATAATATCTTTTCTTCATCGGCACCCAAATGCTTAGCATAATTTATGATCATAGCTTTGGCGTATCCAACTCCACCCAGATTTGAAAATATGTCATTTTCTATCTCTTCCAGTAACCGAACTTTTATTCTTGTCATTTCAGAGATCTCTTCCAAAGTCATTTTCTTCTGTTCTCGTAATGACTTCAGATATGAACCGATACTCTCTATTAATGCTACATTTTCCATATTAAACCTCGATGGTGTGTTACACTATTCATTTCAAACTACCTCAAATTATTTATTAAAATTATTCCACAGGCAATGCCTGCAAAATCGTAAGCCAGATCATGCCAGCTCCAATAAGTTTCGCCTAACGTCTTATCTGAATACTCTTTAGTCATTCCCATCAGTGCAGTAAAATTCACCGAAATGATCAGACTGTTTTGCTTAGAGTTGTCCAATATATCTTTCGCAACACCATAATTCCAATAGGTAAGAGCTGCAGAATAAGTGAAATGAGCCGCTTTGTCTTTTCCCAGCCAGGGACTTTTTGCATCCAGCAGGAATGAAATTGAAATCAGGATCAGGATTAATGCAAATTTTCTCATACTTCTACTACACCAGAGAACACAAATTCAACTTCACCTGTAAGGAAGATATTCGAACCATCATAACCTATAATGACATTTCCGCCGGGTGAATGTAATTTTACAGTTTTTTCCAAATGCTCATTTACAATTCCCGCATAAACTGCAGCACAGGAACCGGTCCCGCAGGAAAGAGTTACTCCACTGCCGCGTTCCCAAATTTTCATTTTCACTTCTTTTGGGGAAATAATCTCAACAAATTCAATATTTACTCCGTCTGGAAATTTCGCATCAGATTCAATTTCCTTTCCGGTAATTTCAGTATTAATAATATCTAATTTTTTTTCGAAAATAACAAAATGCGGATTTCCAATATCGATTAAACTTCCACTGAAACCTTTAACTATTGCATTTCCAAGCTGAACAGGTTTTCCTAAGCATACTTTTATTGTCCTAGAGTTTGGTTTTACTTTCCCAGTTTTAATTCCGGATGCAGTATCAATTTTGAAATCAATTTGATCTGATTTTAAAGAAAGGTAATAAATTACACTTTGCAGGGCAGAGCCGCACATTTTGCCTTCGCTGCCGTCCGAGTTGAATATCCTCATCTTCGCATCAGATTTTGTACTGGATTCGATCAATACAATTCCATCAGATCCAATATTAAATCTTCGGTTGGAAAGTTTTCTTGAAAGCTTACTAAAATTTAGATCGGGAAGTAGTGTCTTCTGAAAATCAAAATAGATGTAGTCATTGCCTTGAGCCTGCATTTTAAAGAAATCTAATTTCATGATCTGCTACTTCTAAATAATTTCCTGAAAAACATCTGCAAAGTTGTAAAAACCTTTTCTATCACAGATCCAGCTGGCTGCTTTCAATGCACCTATGGCTAAACCAGTTCTATTTCTGGTAGTGTGTGTAAGTTCAATTGAATCTGCAGTGGAATCGAAACCAATAGTGTGAGTTCCTGGAATATTGCCGGCTCTCAAGCTAGCAAAATGGAACTCATCTGCATCAATTTTTCGATCTAATTTTTTGTATTGTGCTTTTTCTTTTCGATCGATATTTTTTAAGACAATCTCAGAAAGTATCTTCGCAGTTCCAGAAGGACTGTCTTTCTTTTTATTGTGATGAGCTTCCAAGCCGTAAACATCATAATCCTCTGCCTGGTTTATCAATTTTGTGGTTTCCTCGATGATCTTATAAAAAAGGTTCATACCAGGAGAAAAATTTGAACCAAAGATAAAACCTGTTCCATTTTTCTCCACAAGTTTTTCAATATTCGATAGTTTATTAAACCAGCCGGTTGTACCCGTAACCAGATTCTTTTTTAATGATATGATTTTGCTGATATTATCAAAAGCTGCGAAAGGAGCTGTGAATTCGAGACAAACATCTGCAGCACCCAATGTTTGCTCATTAATTTCATTATTCAATAATGGATCAATAATCGAAATTACTTCGAAATTATATTCAGGTGCTAACTTCTCAATGAGTTGTCCCATCTGTCCATATCCGACGATAGCTAATTTTATCATATCAAATTAATCCTAACTTTTTGAATAAATCCTGATAATTTCTTTTACCCATTTTACACCGTTTTCCAATTCAGAAATAGCTATGCATTCATCTACGGTATGAACTTTATCCATTCCAGATCCTGCCACTGCCATTTTCAATCCATTTTGATTGAAAACATTTACATCACTGCCGCCACCACCAACTTCACCTTTGTAAGTAATACCAATATTTTCAGCAGCAATTTTGGCTAGTCTGATAGTCTCATCATCTTCAGCAAGTCGAAAAGCTTGATATTCTTCCTCTAAATCAATCTCTACAGCAGCTTTGTAGCCGTCAATTTCATGTTTTGCCGCTGCATCCAAAAGCGCATTAGTCATTTTATCTGTAATTTCTTTAAGTTTTTTGGGATCATGACTACGCACTTCAGCTTTGATGATAACCTCATTGGGAACGATATTTGTTGCTTTCCCGCCAGAAATATATCCTACATTGCAGGTTGTTTCATTATCGATCCTGCCAAGAGGCATGGCAGCTATCGCTTCAGATGCTACTCTAATTGCATTAATTCCTTTTTCCGGCGCAACACCAGCATGAGATTCTTTACCACGAACAATATATTTCATTCTATTGGCAGAAGGTGCACCAATACTTATCTGACCAACATGGTGTGAATCCAGGGCATATCCGATCTCAGATTTGATCATCGAATAATCCAGGTATTTTGCACCTAATAAACCAATTTCTTCTGATATTGTGAAAAGAACTTCTACGGGA
>Ga0164318_10004477_pt1 | contig 13443 bp, 24 predicted proteins | sample GuaBasSedimGuay9_FD_113734 | JGI IMG/M metagenome (GOLD analysis project Ga0164318, IMG submission 113734) | Subseafloor sediment microbial communities from Guaymas Basin, Gulf of California, Mexico - Guay9, Core 4571-4, 0-3 cm | ecosystem: Environmental > Aquatic > Marine > Hydrothermal vents...
CCTAATCTCCTTTACGAGGTCTTTGCCCCAAGCGTAAGATTCAGCCTTTAGCCTATCTACTCCAGATAGCTCTCATTATCTGGAGTTTACACCAACCGTCAATTTATCGTATCATCTCCTTTTGAATTCTAACCCCTTTATGATTGCTTACCTAAGCAATCATATTCTTAATCTGATGAAAAGAACTAAACACGTTTCCTAAGCTTTCTTTAGGCGTCCTATACCAGAACGACGTCCTTTACGCGTACGTGCATTAGTATGAGTCCTTTGCCCTCGAGTAGGTAATCCTTTAATATGGCGCTGTCCACGGTAGCACCCGATGTCCATGAGACGCTTAATATTCTGCTGGATATCCCTTTTAAGATCACCTTCAAGCTTAAACCCGCTCTTTTGTATTACACTCGTAATTGATGCAACTTCCTGGTCACTTAAGTCTTTTACGCGTTTATCAAAATCGACGTTTGCTTCTTTTAATATTTTTTGTGATCTCGTAAGACCGATACCATAAATATAAGTTAAACCACACTCGACTCTCTTTTCACGCGGTAAATCAACTCCTATAATTCTCGCCATAAATCTTTACTCCTTCAGAGCTAATATAAAAATATAATTATAACAAACTACTTAAAAAATTATCCTTGCTTCTGCTTATGTTTAGGGTTTTGGCAAATAATATAAACAACCCCTTTACGCTTGATGGTTTTACATTTTTCACAAATTTTTTTTACAGATGAACGAACTTTCATAATTTCACCATATTCTTTTTATTTTAATCTAAATGTAATTCTTCCTCTGTTTAAATCATAAGGGGATAATTCAAGTTTAACCCTGTCTCCCTTTAAAATCTGAATATAATGCATACGCATTTTACCCGATACATGGGCTAATACTATATGCCCATTTTCTAATTCTACCCTAAACATTGCGTTTGGAAGAGGCTCAATAACCGTACCTTCTACCTCAATAACATCTTCTTTTGACATTTATGTTAATACCTCCACCCTATCTTTAGTTATTAAAATGGTATTTTCATAATGGGCTGATAATTCTCCATCCCGTGTAACAACTGTCCATTGGTTATCCAATGTCTTAACTTTCCATGAACCCATATTGACCATCGGCTCAATAGCAAGTGTCATACCCTCCTCCAATAAAGGTCCTGTACCTTTTTTGCCGAAATTAGGTATCTGAGGTTCTTCATGTATATGCCTGCCTATGCCATGTCCAACATAATCACGTACCACAGAAAAACCATGACTTTCTACATAATGTTGTATAGCGAAGGACAAATCACCAAGCTTTGAGCCATGCCTTATAGCATTTATACCTTCAAAAAACGATTCACGCGTTACATCAATCAAGTTTAATGCTTCTTTGCTTACTTTTCCTACAGGCCATGTTCTCGCGGCATCTGAACTATACCCCTCATATCTAACGCCGACATCAATGCTCACGATATCACTATTGGCTAACTTTCGCTGAGAAGGAATTCCATGAACTACTTCTTCATTAATCGAAACACATATACTTGCAGGAAAACCATTGTAATTTTTAAAAGCAGGTATTGCTTTCTGCTTCCGAATGGATCTTTCTGCTATCTCATCAAGCTCTATGGTCCGCAAACCCGGCTTGATACAACTCTTTAACTCAGAAAAAACCGCTTTCAATATATCTGAAGCAGTGCGAATCAATTCAATTTCACGTTTTGATTTCAAAGAAATCATTTATACCTTAAAATAATCTTTTAACAATTTTTCAACTTCACGATAATCTTTATCAGCCGGGATGGTGAATAATAAACCTTTCTTTTGGTAATAATCCAATAACGGCTGTGCACTTTCACGATAAACCTTCAGACGGTTCCTTATAGTTTCTTCTTCATCATCTTTGCGCTGTATAAGTTTACCGCCACATTTATCGCATATGCCGTCAACTTTTGGAGGCATATTCTTTATATGAAAAATAGTTTCACACTTAGAACAAATTCTTCTTCCAGTAAGCCTTTCTATTATCACGCCCTCGCTTGCATCAAAATTTAAGGCTGAATCAATCTCCTTCCCCAGTTCTTTAAGACAAACCGTTAACTCTTCTGCCTGTTTATAGTTTCTGGGAAATCCATCTAAAATAAAACCGCCTTCACAATCAGATTTAGAGATTCTTTCTTTTACCATTTGAACTACAATTTCATCCGGTACCAAGTGCCCACTTTCAACGTAAGCTTTAGCTTTTTTCCCTAACTCCGAACCATTTTTGATGCAATTTCTTAAAATTTCACCCGTTGAAATGTGCGGGATAGAATACTTTTTGCTAATTAAAGCTGCTTGTGTTCCTTTTCCAGCACCAGGAGGTCCTAATAGTAACAAATTCATCAGCTATCTTCTTCCCTTAATCCGGCCCTTTTTTATGAATCCGTCATAATGACGCATTACAAGTTGTGATTCTATTGCTTTTGTTGTATCAAGGATAACACCTACAATAATTAAAAGACCGGTACCGCCAAAAAAACTTGCTATCAAATAAGGAATGTTTAATACTTTTGGCGATGAAATTATACTGGGAAAAAGTGCAATTACCGCTAAAAAGAAAGCCCCGCTTAATACTACACGTGTCATAATAAAATCTAGATATTCAGCTGTTGCCTTGCCGGGTCTTACCCCAGGTATAAAACCTCCATATTTTTTAATATTATCTGCAATATCAACTGGATTAAATGTAATTGCAGTATAGAAATAACAAAAGAATATTATAAGTAACGGATAAAATATAAAATACCAAATTCCTCCTTGTGAAAAAGCATTTGCTAAACTCCTTAAGAAAGGATTTGCAACAAAACCAGCTAATGTAGCTGGAAATAATATAACTGATTGTGCAAAAATAATAGGAATAACCCCTGCCTGGTTAACCCGCAGGGGAAGATAAGTACTCTGCCCGCCGTACATGCGTCTGCCAACAACACGCTTTGCATATTGAACTGGTATCTTTCTTTGTCCTTGTATAATCAATATAACTCCAATAACCGTTCCCACCATCAATAATAATAATATACCCAATTTCCAATACGGCATCTGCTGACGAGAAGGGTCAAAGGGTGATAATAAAATAAATGTTTGATAAAGAGCTACAGGCAAACGGGAAATAATATTTGCCGTAATAATAAGTGAAATACCGTTTCCAATTCCAAATTCATCAATTTGTTCTCCAAGCCACATTATAAAAGCGGTTCCTGTTGTCAAAGTAATAACAGTCATTATTCTAAATGCCCACCCCGGTTCAGGAACAATAACATGCCCTTGGAAAGCATTGGGATTTTCAAGCCACAAGCTGATAAAGAACGACTGAATTAAACTTAAGGCAACAGTACCATATCGGGTATATTGAATAATTTTTCTTCTGCCTTCCTCTCCTTCTTTTGACATCTTCTCAAGTGCAGGAATAACAACTGTTAAAAGCTGTAAAATAATAGAAGCAGAAATATAAGGCATAATGCCTAGTGCAAAAATAGTCATATTATTTAATGCACCACCGGTAAACATACTCATTATGCCAAAGAGCCCTCCTCCGGCACTTCTTGTTACTCTTTCAAAGAATAAACTTAGTTCATGCCCGTCAATGCCAGGAGTAGGAATAAAAGCACCGATTCTATATACGCCAATAATAAAAAGTGTAAAAAGAACTTTTTTCTTTAAATCCGGAATTTTAAAAATATTTACTAATGCTTGAAACATAAAATTATTATTTATGCATGTTGTGCTTTTTAAGAAAGCTTTTAAGTGTTTTTATCTATTATTCTTTTCCAATAGCATACTATTTAAAGACCAAAGAACTATTACTCTCCATCTACTGTCTTATTCCCTTTACCAACAAGAACCACTTTTCCGCCGGCAGCCTTAATTTTTTCTTGCGCTCCCTTAGAAAAATAATCTGCGTGCACAGTAATAGCTTTATCTATCCGTCCATTACCAAGAATTTTAATACCATCACACTTTTTCTTAATAATGCCCTTTTCATATAAAAGTGCTGGGGTTATTTCTTTTTCATTCAAAGAAGACAATCTATCCACATTTACTACTTCAATCCTTTTCCGAAAAGCAGTATTATTAAAACCACGTTTCGGAAGACGTCTAATAAAAGTAGTCTGTCCTCCTTCAAATCCAGGAGTCCGACTTGAGCCAGAACGGGAAAGCTGCCCCTTGGTTCCGCGGCAACTTGTTTTTCCATGTCCAGAACCTATTCCCCGACCAATGCGTTTTCTTTTCTTCTTATATGAAAACTTACTCTTCATTTTCAAACCTATCTTTTTCCTGATTAAGATTCATAAAACCAACAAGGGCTGCTTTAACAACGTTCGTCGCATTGTTAGAACCTAAACTTTTAACTAAAATATCTTTAATCCCGCACGCTTCACACAAAGCACGCACTGGACCTCCAGCAATAATTCCTGTACCAGGACGAGCTGGTTTTAGGAGAATTTTTGCTGCACCGAAATGACCTATAATTTCATGCGGTATAGTATCACCTTTACGTGGAACTTTTATAAAACTCTTCTGGGCAACTTTTGAACCCTTGCGGATTGAATCAGCTACCTCATTTGCCTTTCCCATACCGTATCCAACTTTTCCGTTACCGTTACCAACTACAACAGAGGCACTAAATGAAAACCTTCTTCCACCTTTAACAACTTTCGCAACTCGATTGATATTTATGACTTTTTCTATTCTATTCTCATCTTGAGTACTTGCCGGTTGTATAACCTCTTCGGTTTCGGTCACCTCTGAATCAACCTGTGGTTCTTCTCGCACCCTCTTCCCGGGTTTCTTTTTCTTTTCTTCTAATTCTTTTGGCAATTTACCTTCTCCTTGGAAACATTCAAGTTAAAATTTTATTTTGTTATTACGCAATTTATCAGCAAATGCTTTTACTCTACCATGATAACGATATCCGCCCCGATCAAAACAAATTCTCTCTATTCCTTTATCCTTCATTTTACCAGCAAAAATTTCACCTAAAAATTCAGCAGCCTTAACATTGCCGCCATATCCGTATTTTTGCCTGAATTCTTTACCAATTGTTGATGCGCTTATAATTGTCTTTTCATTTATATCATCAACAAGCTGAACATGTAAATTAGCAAGAGAACGACGAATATTTAATCTGGGTATCTCCTCAGTTCCAATAACTTTTTTTCGTATGTAATAATGCCGTCTTTTGCGCTTTAATTCTTTCTCAAACATCTTGTTATACCTCGAAACTGTTAATTCGCTAATAGTATTAACCGACAACTTTACCTTGCTTGCGTCTTATCTGTTCGTCACTATAGCGAATGCCTTTGCCCTTATATGGTTCAGGTTTGAAGAAATCTCTAATCTTAGCCGAAACCTGCCCAACCAGTACTTTATCTATTCCCTCAACAACAACAGCAGTTTGCTGTGGTACGCTTACAGTAATCCCTTCAGGAATATCAAAATTAATATCGTGAGAATATCCCAAAGAAAAGTTTATTTTCTTGCCTTTCATTTGAGCCTTAAAACCGACTCCATGAATATCCAACTTTTTGGAATAACCTTTACTTACTCCGATAAGGACATTATTAACCAAATTACGGATTAAGCCATGGAGAGCCTTATCCTTCTTTAAGTCACTCTTCCTTTTAAATTCTACGTGGTCATCTTTAACCTCAAGCTCAATTGAAGCAGGGATGTCCACAGAAAGTTTGCCCTTGGGCCCTTCGGCAATAAACTTATCAGACTCAATTTTAATTTTTGCCTCTTTCGGAATTGCAACACTTACTCTTCCTATGCGTGACATCTTAATACAACCTCTAAATAAATATTTTAATTAATAAACAGAACAAACCATTTCACCGCCGGTATTTTGTTTACGTGCCTCTTCTCCGGTTACTAAACCACCTGAAGTAGAAAGGATTATAATACCTAATCCGTTTAAAACACGTGGTATGTTCCTAGCCCCCACATAGCGACGCAGGCCAGGAGTAGAAACTCTACTTATATTCTTAATTGCAGAACGATTACCTTTTAAATATTTAAGGTATATACGTATGAATTTTTTATTACCTTCCTCTAAAATCTTAAAATTATTAATAAATTTTTCTTTCTTAAGGATCTCAGCAATCTGTATCTTTGCCTTAGAAGCAGGCAAAGTTACGGTTTCTTTCTTTGCTTTGTAAGCATTTCGAATACATGTTATAAAATCCGCTATAGGATCACTTACCGACATATTTATCTCCCACATTATGATTAAACAGATAATAATTAATCCGAATAATCTATAGTTTTACCAACTAGACTTCGTAACACCTGGTATTAACCCTTGCAGTGCATACTCACGGAAACATATTCGACAGAGGTCGAATCTTCGCATAAAACCACGCGGTCTTCCGCACGCTTTGCAACGATTATACCGTCTTACTTTAAACTTTGGTTTTCCCTCTTGTTTTTTTATTAATGCAGTCTTTGCCATACCAGCTACCTTTTTCTAAATGGCATACCTAAATATTCTAATAGTTTTTTAGTTTCTTCTTTTGTATTTGATGACGATACAAATGTTATATCCATGCCATGAATCTGTTTTACCTTATCATATTCAACTTCAGGAAAAATAATTTGTTCAGTGATTCCCATCGAATAATTTCCCTGACCGTCAAAACTATTTGGTAATACACCTCGAAAATCTTTTATACGAGGCATAGCAATACTTATAAGTCTATCCAAAAACTCATACATCCTCTTCCTGCGCAAAGTCACTTTTAAACCAACCGGATTCCCTTTTCTTATTTTAAAATTTGAAATCGCTTTTTTTGCACGTGTAATAACAGGCCTTTGACCAGTAATAAGTGCAACCTCATCAGCTAAACCATCTAATATCTTTATATCCTGAACTCCTTCTTTTACACCCATATTGATAACTATTTTTCGGAGCCTAGGCACCTTATTTATATTTTTATAATTAAAATCACTTTTTAACTTCGGCGTGATTTCATTTTTATATTTTTTAAATAAACGACTCATAAGTACTCATACCTCTTATATTATCTCGTGACACTTTTTACACATTCTTTTCTTTGTACCGTCAGTAAGCACTTTAAAACCCACTTTTGTTGGTTTTGAACACCTTGAGCAGACTAACATCAAATTACTCACATGAATAGGGCTTTCCATGGAAAAAATACCCCCTTTGGGATTATCCCGGGTTGGGCGCATATGTTTTTTAACCATATTAACCCCTTCTACTAAAGCCCGCTGTCTTTGCGGGAATAAACGAAGTATCTTTCCCTTCTTGCCTTTATCTTTACCCGTCTTAACATAAACGTTATCATTTTTTTTTAAACTAAACATAATTAAACAACCTCAGGTGCTAATGAAATTATTTTTGTAAAACTTAAATCGCGTAACTCACGCGCAACGGGTCCAAAAATTCTGGTTGCCTTCGGATTTTTCTGATTATCTATGATAACAACAGCGTTTGAATTAAAACGAACTGTAGACCCGTCAGAGCGTTTAATTGTATTCCTTGTACGGACAACAACAGCTTTTACGACATCACCTTTTTTTATATCAGTGTGAGGAATTGCTTCTTTTACCGATGCAGTAATAATATCACCTATATCTGCATATTTTTTTCCAGCCCTGCCAATGACTTTAATGCATGCAACTTTGCGTGCACCGCTGTTATCTGCAGCGTCTAATATAGTTCTCATTTGGATCATCTATACTACCTCAAGCAACCGCCAACGTTTTAACTTTGACATAGGTTTTGACTCAATTATCCTTACTTTATTTCCTGCCTTCGCTTTACCGTCTTCATCATGCACATAATATTTTTTTGTGACTTTAATAAACTTTTTATACTGTGGATGTTGTGCAAACCTGGTTACATTAACAACAATGGTTTTATTCATCTTACTTTTAAGAACAATTCCTTCGCGTATTTTTCTATGTCCTCTTACTTTTTTTCTCTGTGTCATTGGTATTCCTTAGCAATTACTAGATTAGTAAATATTCCTATTATAATTGTCTTTTAATAGTTAAAAGCCGTGCTATATCTTTTTTTAATTCCTTAATCCTATGCTGTTTTTCCAACTTGCCTGTTTTTGCCTGAACACGCAATGAAAAAAGGTCCTTCTTACAAGAATCAATCTTAGCGTTTATTTCGTCAACAGTTAAATTCCTAATATCATCGGCTTTCAACATTATTATCCCTCTCGCTTTACAAGTTTCATTGGAAAGGAAAGTTTACTAGCACATAAGCGTAGAGCAGTCCGTGCCAACTCTTCCGGAACTCCACCAATCTCAAATAATATCTTCCCCGGTCTTACTGTAGCAACCCAGCCTTCTGGTGCACCTTTTCCTTTACCCATTCGAGTTTCAGCCGGCTTTTTGGTTATTGATTTATCAGGAAAAGCTCGAATCCATACTTTTCCACCGCGCTTAAGCTGGCGTGTCAGGGCAACACGAGCAGCTTCTATCTGGATATTTGTTAACCACCCACGGCCAAGTGATTTTAATCCATATTCACCGAAATTGACCTTATTACAACGTGTTGCACAACCCTTCCTTCTCCCACGCTGATATTTCCTATATTTAACTCTTTTTGGTATTAATGGCATAATATTTACTCAGATCTGTTTTCTTTTTTATCTTTACTGTCCGGGCTTTCTTCCTCATCAGTTAATGTCCTTAATAAAACATCACCTTTGTATACCCATGTCTTTACTCCGATTTTTCCATGAGTAGTATTCGCTTCAGTGAATCCATACTCAACATCGGCACGGAACGTACCTAACGGTATTTTCCCTTCTTTATATCCTTCCATTCTGGCAATTTCAGCACCGCCTAATCTACCTTTACAACGTATCTTAATACCTTCTGCCCCTTTTGACATTGCTGTAGACACAGCCTTTTTCATCGCACGCCGAAAAGATACTCTCTTCTCAAGCTGCTGTGCAACGGTCTCAGCAATCAATTGAGCATTGGTCTGAGGAAGTTTTACTTCCTTAATATCAATTAAAATTTCGCTTGATGTTAACTTTTCTATTTCATTGCGCAATTTATCAATTTCTGAACCACGTCTGCCAATAACGATGCCGGGGCGGGCTGTAAAAATTTTTATACGAATACGTTTTGCAGACCGTTCAATCTCAATATTTGAAACACCGCTATACTTCATATGTTTTTTTAAAAACTTCCTAATCTTTAAATCTTCTAAAAGATAATCACCGTAGTCTTTGCCACCAAACCAACGTGATTTCCATGGTTTAACATAACCAAGCCTTATTCCATATGGATGAACTTTCTGTCCCAAGTATTTATCCTCCTTTAATGACGACATCAGTTACGGAATTAAATGACGTAACTGATTTATCGGAATTGAACCCCGCACCTTTTATTTACCCCCCCTTAAGGCTTACCGAATATCCAAAAGGTGCGGGGTAAACTCGGACATACATTTTAGTAGTTCGACAAGCTCACTACCCTGAGCAACGTCGAAGGGTTTCACTACCGTTCACTAAAATGTGTCTTCATTTATTTCTTACCACTTAATTTCTTTTTAACGCCCTTCTTAAGACTACCTTTTTTCTTTTTATCCTTTGCCTCAACTTCACCGGCAGACTGAACTATCTTTGATCTTCTTTGTTTTTCAGTCAAAACAACATTGATATGTGTTGTCCTCTTTAAAATTCTATCCGCACGTCCCATAGCTCGTGCCATAAACCTCTTAAGCATGGGCCCGCCGTCCGCTCTAATATCAGAAATAAAAAGATCCTCTTCATTCATCTTTTTAACTCTTGCATTAGCAACCGCACTGTTTAAAAGACGCTCAGTAAGGCGCGCCCCTTTTTTATTAAGGTTAGCCAATATATCAAGTGCATCATTTACGTATTTTTTACGTAAAAGATTAATGACCGGCCTTACCTTTCGTGGTCCAATACGTAAATACTTAACGTTTGCTTTAATTTCCATTGTTCTAAACTATGTCTTCTGTCCTACAGCAGCTGCTTTTGCTTTATCCTGAGCAGCACTATGTTTTTTAAATATTCTTGTTGGAGCAAATTCCCCTACGCGATGTCCAACCATATTTTCAGTAACAAAATATTGTATAAATTTTCTTCCATTGTATACGGATAAACTGATACCGACGAACTCAGGAGTAATTGTTGAACGTCTTGACCAGGTTTTTATAGGCCTTTTATCTCTTGTTTGCACCGCTTTCAAAACCTTCTTAAGGAGTTTTTCATCAACATAATAACCTTTTTTACTAGAACGCCCCATTTATTTTCTCCTGTCTTTTACAATGAATTTATTCGAAGCTTTATTTCTTTTCCTTGTCTTCAGACCTTTTGTCGGAGAACCCCAAGGTGTAGAAGGATGACGCCCCCCGGAACTTTTTCCTTCACCCCCGCCTAAAGGATGATCAACAGGATTCATTGCAACTCCACGGACCGTTGGTCGAAAACCAAGCCATCTTCTTCTTCCTGCTTTTCCATATGAAATATTTTCATTTTCAATATTCGAACACTGGCCAACAGTAGCATAACAGTCCAGCTTAATCATTCGTATCTCGCCCGAAGGCATTTTAACATGAGCAAACGGCTCTTCTTTAGCTGCAATCTGGGCAACACCTCCGGCTGAACGAACCAATTTCCCCCCCTGCCCAGAACGCAATTCAATATTATGAATAAAAGTACCGGCATGTATAGCACCTAGCGGCATATGATTTCCAACTTTAAGTTCGACATTCTCACCACTTTCGACAATGTCTCCGACTTTTAATCCATCAGGGGCCAATATATATCTCTTCTCACCATCCTTGTATTCAATGAGCGCAATAAGAGTTGATCTATTAGGATCATACTCAATAGTTAAAACTCGCGCTTCCATATTACGTTTATCTCTTTTAAAATCTACTATTCTGTAACGTCTTTTATGTCCGCCTCCGTGATGCCGGCATGTTATATGCCCATGAGCATTACGGCCGCCCGTGCTCTTCTTGATATAAGTTAATGGTTTATAGGGCTTACGTGCAGTAACTTCTTCGAAGTTAGAAACATTTGCAAAACGTCGTGTTGGTGTTTTGGGTTTATATTTAATTAAAGCCATTTATAACCTGCCTTCTTATGTAAATTCTATACTATCCCCTGGTTTTAAAGTAACAATTGCCTTCTTCCAACGTGCCGTTCTACCAAATTCGTACCGTACTCTTTTAAGCTTTCCTCTTACATTCATAGTTTGCACTTTGAGAACCTTCACGTTATAAATTTTCTCAATTGCTTCTTTTATTTCCTTCTTATTACACTTACAATCAACTCTAAAGAAATATTTATTTTGATCTGCTTGCAGCAAGGAACCCTTTTCTGTTATTAAAGGACTCCGAATAATATCATACACATTTTTCATAATAACAAATTCCGAATTTTATATGTCCGAGGGACTAATTATTTGTTACCTCTTGAAGTTCCTTACGATTTCTATCAACGATTCTCTTCTCCAGAGCTTTAATCGAATCCTTATCCATTAGTAAAATACTTTTACGTAATATATGGTATGCGTTGACATCACAAACCTTTTTTAATGAAAGCATATAAATATTTCGTGAAGCTTTCTGGACGTTATCGTCAAGTTTTTCAACAAGAAACAAAGTATTTTTATTGTCGATATTTAAATTTTCAAGAATTTTAAAAAATTCCTTGGTTTTATGTGAATCCAGAGATAAATCATCAACTACAAGAATATTATTTTCTTTAAACTTTTTACTTAATGCAGAAATCAATGCTTTTATTTTTAACTGTTTAGGGATCGTATTATAAATTTCCCTCTGCCTGGGTCCAAAAATTGTACCGCCGCCACGCCATAGGGGAGAGCGGATACTGCTTACGCGGGCCCGTCCGGTACCTTTCTGGCGCCAAGGTCTTGCACTACCGCCTCGAACTTCTTTGCGTGTCTTTGTATGGGCGGTGCCGGTTCGTTTGTTGTTTGCATATAACCGATTAACCTCATTAAGCAAACGTACGTTTATCTGACTTTCGAATATATCAGAATTAACCTCAACATTACCTGCTTTTTTGCCATCTTTTTTATAAACCGTAATCTTTGCCATATTAATCTAAAATCTTTTACTTTTTCTTTGCTTTAATATCTTATTCTTTGTCACCAACTGGTACATTATCTGGCTCTTGGGAAGGAGCCTCTTTTCCTTTATCTGCAGTCACCACTTCAGGAACATCTGTCTTTTTCTCAGACTTCTTTTTTCCTTTAATTTTTAACTCTTTATCGGTTCCCTCTTTCAAAGAAATGCTCACCCTTAAAATATTATTTTTTGGGCCGGGTACCGCTCCTTCAACCGCTAAAATATTATTATCAACATCAACTTTGATAACTTTTAAATTCTGAACCGTAACTTGCTCACCCCCCATACGACCTGGACCTTTCATACCTTTAAAAACGCGTGAAGGATATGAAGACTGTCCGATTGAACCAGACCTTCTTCCTGTTTTATCTCCATGTGAGCCGCGGCCGCCACTAAAATGATGCCGCTTCATAACTCCCTGAAATCCTTTTCCGATAGAAATTCCAGAAACATCAACAATATCTCCAGCTTCAAAGTTATCAATTCCGAGTTCTTCTCCTAAATTTATATTGTCAATATCATTATTTAATCGAATTTCATACAATACATCTTTGAATGCAGTCCCGACTTTTTGAAATAATGCTTTTTGACTCTTTACTGTATGTTTCTCTCGTCTCTCGCCATATCCAAGCTGAAGCGCACTATAACCATCTTTATCTTTAGTTTTAATTTGAGTAATAACGGATGGCTGCACTTCTATTACTGTCACAGGCACAGCAGTACCATTTTCGAGAAAAATCCGTGTCATACCAATCTTTTTTCCAAATAATCCAATTTTCATAATTAAAAGAAAACCCCTCTTTTAACTCTAGTAAAAAGCTACAGAACGAATTAAAGCTTAATTTCAACATCAACCCCCGCAGGAAGATCTAATTTCATAAGAGAATCAACAGTGCGGGCTGTTGGCTCAATAATATCCAACAGTCTCTTATGCGTCCTAATTTCAAACTGTTCGCGTGCCTTTTTATCAATTGTCGGACCACGAAGCACAGTAAATTTTTCGATAATTGTTGGCAATGGCACAGGACCTTTTACTCGAGCGCCCGTTCTTTTCACCGTATTCACTATTTCCTCTGTTGATTGGTCTAGGATACGATGGTCATATGCTTTTAGCTTAATTCGTATTTTTTCTTTGGTCGTTTGTGTTGCCATATTGTTGTATTCCACTCCTGCTATTCTATTATTTCAGTTACGACACCAGCTCCGACTGTACGTCCGCCTTCGCGTATCGCAAACCGTAATTCCTTCTCCATTGCTATCGGTGTTATCAACTCTATCTTCAATTCTACGTCATCACCTGGC